>Ga0169931_10011491_pt1 | contig 12455 bp, 13 predicted proteins | sample Kivu_15m_20L_FD_129675 | JGI IMG/M metagenome (GOLD analysis project Ga0169931, IMG submission 129675) | Freshwater microbial communities from Lake Kivu, Western Province, Rwanda to study Microbial Dark Matter (Phase II) - Kivu_15m_20L... | ecosystem: Environmental > Aquatic > Freshwater > Lake...
AAGAACAAGGCCGCGTTTTGCTTCGCCGTGTGGAAGTCGACGAGCCGACGCGTGTACGCGCGCGAACGACGTCGTAAGAAGCGCTCGTCGAGGCCAGCGCGCAGCGCCGAGTGCCAGCCACTTTGGGCACTGTCGAGCCCACCGAGCCGGCCGGCGGCGCCAAAGAGCGTCAGCGGTCGACGTTGGCCGTAGTCGCCTTCGCCGAGGCCGAAGTCTGAAGGGCCGATCTCCACCGGCGGCAGCGCGCTCGCCGTGAAGCCGCTGGCGTACAGCGGATGGTGCGCGCCCACGATCGACAAGAGGCCGGTGCGCGCGGTGGGCACGCCGGTGCCGACGCGGCGCTGACCGGCGACGTGATCGACCTCGACGGGGCCGCCCTTGTTTGGGTCGACGCAGGCGAGGACGGCGACGCCCGCGGTGCTCTCGGCGAAGGACGGCACCAACCCCAAGGACGTCGGGTAGCGCTCAGCGCCGCAGGCGGCGCCGAGCGTCCAAGCGGTGCCGTCCTGCGCCGGCTGGGTGCCAAAGGGGTTGTGCTGGGCTGTGCCGACGGCGTTGAACGTGCAGTGACTGCGAAACCCGCCGCGGCAGTTCAACACGAGGACGTGCTTGGCGGCGCCAAACGCCGGCGACGCGGCGCGGGCACGACGCGTCCAGATCGTCGGCGCGAGGAGCGCGGCGGAGGCGAGGGTCAGGGCTTGTCGACGGGTCGTGCGCATTGGTGCTCCAGGTGCGTCGATCGTGTCTTGATGCTTGGGGCGTGGCGCTCAGTAGAAGGTGAGCTCGGTCGAGGTCGCGAGCGCCAGGCAGGTGCGCGTCGCGAGCGCGGCCGGCGCGCAGTCGCCCTCCCCGAGCGCCGAGCAGCCGCTGGCCGCCACGGCGAGCGCGAGCTCATCATCGGTGACGTTGCGGCCGAGCACGTTGCGCCACTGCTCGTCGATGATGCCGCGCACGCTCTCGCGATCCGGGTTACCGATTGGGAACTGCGTGACGGCGTCGCACAGCAGTGCCGCGAAGTTGTCTTGCGTGAGCGCAAACGCGAGCCCGGCAGGCCGCTGGCGTGGGGTGCCGAAGCCAGGGCAGCCGCCGAGCTGTCGCGCGATGAAGAGGGCGCCGCGCGCGTAGTCGAGGAGCTCCGTCCCGTCGGCGCCAAAGGTCCCTGAGGGATCGAGGCGCCCGAAGTCGCGCCGAAGCTCAAAGAGACGCTGCATGGCTGCGTTGTAGGCGGCGCCGTCTTGGATCGCGCCGTCGTCGTCGACGAAGGCGTCGTAGACCATGGCGTACGAGAAGCCGTCGGCGAAGCGGGGGTCGCAGCGGCCGACTTCGAATCCGGCCTTCGCCATCACCGTGGCGATCCACGCCTCGGGCGACATCGGCTTGAGCGGCCCGACGAAGAGCGGTGACGGCAGCGCGCCCGCGGCGTCGAGCGTGACGCCATCGCCGTCAGCGACGTCGGCTGCCTGGGTGTAGAGCAGGCTGGTGAGCACGAGGCGTTCGGCGGCCGGCACGTCGCCGGTCTCCTGCAAGTGGGCAGCGACGGCTGCGCGAACGGCGGGGAAGAGGTGGCCCGGCGTGCGGATGTCGCGCTCGCCGTCGTCCCAGTCGATGAAGCGGTTCAAGAGGTGCTCGGCGTAGGCCTCGTACACGGCGGGCTGCGCGGCGAACAAGCGTCCGGGCACGGCGAGGGCTGCTTCGGTCTGTGCATCGAATGAGTCGGCGTAGATCGGCGTCGCGCGCTGCGGGGCCGGGATGAACGAGAGGTCGACGCTCGCGCCGCCCCACATCGACGTCGAACATGATGCCGTCGGCTCGCAGAAGGACGGCAACACGTAGGCGCGCCGACGAAGGATCGGGAGCTCTTCGTCTTGCCCTTCAAAGTCGGCGAGCCAGGGGCGAAAGAGGTTCGCGAGTCCTTGGCGCTCGGCGTCGTTGGCGGGCCGAAAGTGCGTCGCGCGCATGACGCGGTCGACGCGCTCGGCGAGAGCGAAGTCGGCGAGCATCAGCCCAGGGTGACGAAGCAGCTCGACGAGGAACTCGTCGTAGCGGGCGGCGCCGCGGTGGAGGGCCGTGACGTGGTCGTAGAGATCGACCGTGGCGCGGAAGTCGACGATGACGTCGTCGGTGCCGAAGCGGTCGGCGGCGACGCGCATGCTCACGAGCAGGTAGTCGTCCTCCGCCTGGAGACCGACGATGGCAGCGTCGACCTCGCCGCGGTCGACGGCCCCTTCGCAGTCGGCGCGCTCGTCAGGGCGGAGGGGGCGGCCGACGAGGTCGAAGCCGAGGCGACGACAGAGCTCGGCAGGGCTCGCGAGCCAGGGCTCGACGCCCTCGGTGGCGAACGTCGACGCGAGGACCGCGTCGATCGGGTGCGTCAGGTCGCAGCCCGCACACACCGGGGGCGGCGGCTCGATCGGCGTCGGAGCCGGGCAGGCCGAGAGGCCAAGGGCAACCAGAAGAGCCGGTCGGCGCATCGTTCGCTCCAGTGTGCGCGACGCGCACGCTTGAGAGTCTCACGTCCGAGACACTGCAGCACCCGTGCCGGGAACCTCGACATGGCACATGCGGCGCGTCCCACCTGTGCGTACATCACGTGGCCGAACCGGAGCGCCAAGCGTCGCCGTCCCTCGCGCTCGATCGGCGGGGCGCGCGCCCAACTCGCCGTCTGCACATCGTCGCGCGTGGGCATCGCAACCCTGTGACTCGGCATGACGCCACGCGCGCGATGACGACGCCATGACGACGTTGTGACCCAAAGACGACGCCGAAGGCAGATCAACGCTGACGTCGTGGCTGAACGGTGACGAGCCGCGCCCAAGGTGGACGAATGACGACAGCGCGCACCAAAGTTCGCTTCGACACCACAGACCAGAGCCTGCAGCACGATCTGAAGGCTCGAGTCGACGCCTACTTCGACTACACAGGCCTGCCGCGCACGGCCGACGCCGGCCAGTGGGCGAAGGCCGTCTTCTTCATCGGCGGCACCGTCGCCCTCCTCGCCGTGCTCGCGAGCGGCGCCCTGCCCGCGGTCGTCGCCATCCCTGTTGCGGTGCTCCTCGGCGTGTTCATGGCTGCGATGGGTTTCAACGTCGGTCACGACGCCATCCACGGCGCCTTCTCACAGCGCCCGTGGGTCAACGCAGTGTTGTCGCGCACCTTCGACCTGTGCGGCGCGTCGTCGTTCACGTGGTCGACGGCGCACAACTTTGTGCACCACACGTACACCAACGTGCCCGGCACCGACCACGACCTCGACCCTGGGCCGTTCATGCTGTTCTCGGCGCGCGCAAACCCGCCGGCCATCTATCGCCTGCAGCACATCTACGCCTTCGCCCTCTACGCGCTCACGCACATTGTCTGGGTCTTCAAGAAGGACTTCCAGCAGATCGCAGCCCCTGACCCGCGCTCAGGCAAGCGAGCGCCGCTCGGCAAGATCGTCGACGTCGTCCTGGGCAAGATCGTCCACCTCGGGCTGTTCATCGGCGTTCCTCTGGCGTTCTCGGGGTACGCGCCATGGCAGGTCGTCCTCGGCTACGCGATCGCGCTTGGCGCCGCCGGCCTCACCCTCGCGATCGTGTTTCAGCTCGCGCACGTCGTCGAAGGCACCGCCTTCCCCGTCGCCGACGACAGCGGCCGCATCGCTGACCCGTGGGCCGTGCACCAGCTCAGGACGACGGCAAACTTCGCGCGTGGCCACTGGTTCTGGACGTTCTTCACGGGCGGCCTGAACCACCAGGTCGAGCACCACCTGATGTACAAGATCGCCCACTGCCACTACCCGGCCCTCGCCCCCATCGTCAGAGACGTCGCGCAGAAGCACGGCGTCCCCTACCTCGAGTACCCGTCATTCCTCGCCGCCCTCGCCGCGCACGTCCGCACCATGAAGCGCTTCGGCCACGGCGAGGCGCTGCCGACGACGTCGCCGAGCCTGCTCTTGACCATCGAGCCGCTGCCCGCGGAGTGAACGACGGCGTGCACCGATGACGGTGGGTGTCATCGCTCTTGTCGGAGGCAGCGGCCTCGTCGGCCAAGCCACGGCGCGCGCGCTCGAGGCGACAGGCGTGCGCGTCGTCATCGTCGACCGCGTCCGCCCCGCCGGCGCCGCCGCCTTCGCCCCTTGCGATCTCACTGACCACAGCGCCCGCACGACGCTCGACGACGCCCTTGCTGCCCACGACGTCAGCGCCGTCGTCCACCTCGCGGCCCGCGTCGATCCGCCCAAGGACGCGCGAGAGCGCGAAGCGATGCGCCGCCTGCACGACGAGGGCACGCGCGCCGTGTGCGAGGCCGCGCGCGCTCGTGGCGCGCACGTCACGCTTGTCTCCTCAGCCGTCGTCTACGGCGCATGGCCGGACAACCGTGTGCCGCTGCCGACGACGGCGCCCGTACGGCCGCGCGAGCTGCCCTACGCCGTCGACAAAGCGCTGCAGGAGCGCGTCGCAAACGACGTCCTCTGCGACAACGTCGCAATCGTGCGACCGGCGATCGTCTACGCCCCGCGGGCCAAGAGCTACCTGACAGAGATCCTCCGGCGAGCGCGACTGCCGCTGATCGGCCGCGGCGTCTTGCCGGCCCTCGATGGCCACCGCCCGCCGCTGCAGTTTGTCCACGCCGACGATGTCGCCGCGATCATCGCCGCGGTCGTTCTTCGCCGTCACCGCGGCATCGTGCACGCGGCGAGCGTCGACTGGCTCGCCTACGACGACGTCGCCCAGGAAGCCGGGCTGCGCGTCCTTCCCATGCCAGTCCGCCTCATCGGCCCGGCGCTCGAAGCCCTGGTGCCGCTGATGCCGCCGACGCTGCGGGCGCCGCGCGCGCTCTTTCCTTATCTCATGCACCCGTTCGTGCTCGACATGGCGACGACCATCGTCGACGTCGGCGTCCGCCCCCGGTGGAGCTCGCGGGACGCCTTGCGCGCCATGCTCGCCGGCCAGCCCTGATCGTCAGTGCCCCTCGGACACGAGGTTCCTGTTCATGGGCGGGATCTCGACCGTGAGGTCGCGCGTCACCTCGACCTGGCAGGCGAGCCTCGACGTGCGCGACAGAAAGGGCGCGTTGTCGAGCATGTCTTCCTCGCGATCGCTCGCGTCTGGCAGGTCGCCGAAGCCCTCTTTGACGATGACATGGCACGTCGAGCAGCCGCAGACGCCGCCGCAGGCGTGATCGAGGTCGATGCCGTTCAGCAGCGCTGTCTCCAGCACGGTGTGCCCAGGCTTGGCCTCGACGGTGATGCCCTTCGGCAGGTACGTGACGCGAAACGCCATGGCGGCGACGTAACCGACGACAGCGCTGTCGACAACAAGCCAATCTGGTCTTGCCCCTGCCGTGTGGTGTTGCCGCGCGCCCCGTGACCGGCGATGACGACAGACCATGCGTGACCGCGACGACATCCACATCCGCTGCCCGATCCACGGCACCCTGCCCGTGAGCCAGCGCGAGATCCGCCTGATCGATCACCCTTCGTTTCAGCGGCTGCGCAGCATCAAGCAGCTCGGCTTCGCCGACCTGTCTTTCCCTGGCGCGACCCACACGCGCTACAGCCACTCCCTCGGCGCGATGCACCTCGCCACGCGCCTCTTCGATCGCCTCATCCCGCAGTCCGGCGACGCGACGATCCCTGAGCTGCCCGAACGCGTGCGCGAGCGCTTTCGTCAGACAGTGCGCCTCGCGATGCTGTTTCACGACCTCGGGCACGCGCCGCTGTCCCACACGACCGAGGTGCTGATGCCGGCCGTCGGCGAGCTCGGGCTTGGGACCTTCGCCGGCGACGATGTGCGCCGACGCGCGACGCACGAGGACTACACGCTGAAGATCGTCCTCGACAGCCCGCTGGGCGCGCTCATTGAGTCGCAATTCAAAGACAAAGACATCACCGCCAAAGACGTCGCCGAGCTCATCGTCGGCACGACGTGGCAGGGCGCGTCAGCCCGTTTTCGTCACGGCGGCCTCGACTACGCGCCCGCCCTGCGCCAGATCGTCAGCAGCGAGTGCGATGCCGATCGCATGGACTACCTCCAGCGAGACTCGTTCTACTCCGGCGTCAACTACGGCAAGTTCGACGCCGACTGGCTCATCGACAACGTCTGCCCCGTCGAGAACAACGGCAGCGTCTTCATGGGCATCCGCTCGCGCGCCATCTTCTCGTTCGAAGACTTCTTGCTGTCGCGCTACCACATGTTCGCGACAGTCTACCTGCACTACACGCCCGTCATCTTCGAGAAGATGCTCGCCCGCTACTTCGAGAGCCAGCAGCAGGAGGGTCGCGCCGAGTTCCACCTGCCGGCCGACATCGAGCGTTACACGCAGCTCGACGACATGGACCTGCTCATCACGCTGCGAAAGAGCAAGAACCCCTGGGCGCGGCGCATCATCGAGCGCAAACCGTTCGTGCTGCTCGACGAGCAGAACGACGCTCACCAGCAGATCCAAACGAGCGTCTCGCACGACGTGCTCGCCGAGCGTCTCTCTGCCAAGGGCATCGAGCACATCACGACGCGCTCGCGCTCTCAGCTCTCGAAGTACTTCGACCGCACAGACAAGCAGCCGATCTTCGTCGTCGCGTCGTCGCAGCGCCCCGTGCCCCTTGAGCACTACACGCCGCTCTATGCCCGCTACCAGCAACCGGCGACGATGCGGCGGGTCTTCGTCGATCCCGACCGGCGCCATGACGCCCGCAACATCTTGAAGTCTCTTGTCGACGACGAGCCGCGGGGACCCGCAGGCGGCGCCCAGGCCTGAGCGCCGCGAGCGTTACCGCTCGAGCTGGCCGAGGTTGGCGTGGAGCACGGCGCCGTCGATGACCGGCTGCTGTGCGCACGAGAACAGAAGCTGAGCGATCTCCTCGGGCTTGATGAGCCGGCCGTGGCCGCTCATGCCCTCGAGCGAGCGCAGCACGCCAGCCGTGTCGCCCGACGCACTCATGTGCGCGCGCAGCATCTCGGTGTCGACGAAGCCGGGGCACACACACGCGGTGTGGATGCCGGTGCCCGCAGCGTCTTGGCAGGTCGCGCGCATGAGGCCCACGAGCGCGTGCTTCGACGTCACGTAGCTCGCGGTGTTGGCGACGGCCTTCTCTGACAACGTGCTGCCGACGTAAAGGATGCTCGAGCCCGGCTCCATGAGCGGACGCAGCAATCGATTCAAGATCGCCGGTGCCACGACGTTGAGCTCCAAGACGTGTCGCAGCTGGGCCGCAGACATCGCCAGCGCGGAGTCCTTCTCGAGGAGCGCCGCGTTGTGCACGAGGCAGACGGTGCCCTTCGCGACCATCGGCAGGAGCTCGTGCTCAACGCGCGTCTCCCACCCCGACACGCTGAAATCGACCGAGATGGATCGGGTGCCATGCACGGGGCTTGGCCGACGTGCCAGCGAGACGACCTGCCAACCGTGAGCGAGGAACGTTCGTGACGCCGCTGCGCCGATGCCCGTGGAGCCGCCGGTGATGACGAGGGTCTTCATGCTCTGCTCCACCGCCACGATGCCCATTGCCCGGGCCCGGACGCGCACTTCACGGTCAGCGCATGGACGTCGTCGGCCCGCAGCTTCGCGTCATCGGCAACGAGCCCCTCGCCGAAGAGGCGGGCGAGCTCTTCGAGCGTCACGTTTTTCACAGGCAGGACGGTGACGTCGCGCGCGAGGAACGGAATCTGCTCGTCGGCGAAGTGAGCGGTGATGCCACGCTCATGGCGCTCGACGCGCAGGTACGGCGACTCGCCCGGCAAGAAGAACGTCTCGTTCCAGGCGTGGCAGCGCCCGATGACCCAGCGCTTGTAGCCACCGTAGTCCGCGAGCATGCCGTTGTCGGAGACGCCGCCTTCGATGGCGACGTACACGGTGAAGTTGTGGCCGTGCAGGTTCTCACGCTCTGAGGCGGAGAAGATGGTGAAGTGCCCGGCGGAGAATTTCATCTCCTCTTTGAAGAGCTCAATCGTCGTCGTTCTGGGCATGGTGTCTCTCAATCGAGTCGTAGCGTTCGCTCAAGCGACGTGAGCTCCGCCTCCGCAGCGGCGATGGCGTCCTTCTTGTGCAGCTTGAGGCGCTGCAGCGTCTTCAGCTCGAGCGTCTCGCCGGGGGAGAGCCAGCGACGCTGCTGGTACTCGACGACGCGGGCCTTCACCTCGGCGTGCTCGCGCAGCAGTGCGTCGAGTCGTCGACGCAACATAAGCGTGCGCTCGCTGTCGCTCAGCCCTGCGTTCGCAGCCTCAGTCATCGCGCCCTCCGTCGACGCCGTCTGCGGCATCGAGCTCGGCCATCACCCGCGCGCGGCGCGCGGCTGGATCCTGCGCCGGCACCTTCGCGTCGGCGTCACGAACATACACGGGCACGGGCGGCGCGTGTGCGCCGGCTACGAGGAGAGCGCGACGCAGCCCTTCGGCCGTTGGGCCTCGCATCACATGCGCGCCGGCGCCACCCTCTTGAAGGCCTTCCACAGCGCCGACGACCGTCTCGGCGGCCTCGATCTCGATCGCCGCGGGCACGAGCGCGACCGGGTCGTCGCAGCGCACCAGGCCGCCGTCGTCGCCGAACCTGACCCGCGCGACATAGCGCTCACCACGCTTCGCGTCGACGACGGCGACGATGGTGGCGCCGGCAGGCACCGGAGCGCTCGCGGCCAGGGCCGCGACCCCCGAGATGCCCACGACGGGGACGCCGCGCGCACGGCCAAGGCCGAGCGCGAACGACAAGCCGGTGCGGACACCGATGAACGAGCCCGGGCCACAGCCGACGCCGACGCCAACGACGTCGGCCATCGCCACGCGTGCGTCGGCCAGCGCGTCATCGACGGCCGCGGCGAGGGATTCTGCGTGGCGCTGCGGCTCCTCGAGAGCGCGCTCGGCAAGGATGGCGGTGCGCTCATTGTCAGCGACGGCGACGACGGCGCGCGATGAGGCGGTGTCGACCAGGAGCCAAGCCACGGCAGCCTCATCGCAGCGCGGGCGGGCGTTGCAAACGGCGGATCGCGCTTGAGGACGTGACCGTGGTTCATCGCCGCGATGAGACTGATGGCGTGTTCAGGTTTACCGCATTCGCCCTCGTCACCAAGACCTCAGCGAAGACGCCGAAGGCGGCTCCGTCGCGCCTTGGCGACTCTCCGTCGCGCCTTCGCGACTCTCCGTCGCGCCTTCGCGACTTGGTAAGGCCTTTGCTTTTGCTGTGCGACGTCTGCATGACGAGGCATGCGTCGTCGTCACCTGCCTGTCTTCGCCGCCGTGTGCTGGGCACTGACTGCGTGCCCCCCGCCCGCCGTTGGCGAAGGCGAAGGGGAAGGCGAAGGGGAGCCTGGCGCTGAGCCCCTGCCCGTCCTCGACGAGGCCTGGACGTACACGCTCGTCGATGGCGCCGTGTGCGGCAACGGCGACCCGGTCGGTGTCGCGACCAATCGCGGCTCGTCGAGCCGACTGCTGCTCTACCTCGAGGGCGGCGGTGCGTGCTGGGACCGGTTTACGTGCGACAGCGGCTTCGCGTTCTTCACCGACACCGGCATCCCCGACAGCGTCATCCGCCAGATCGAGTCCGCCGCCGTCGGCATCTTCTCGCGCACCAGCAGCGCAAACCCCTTTCTCGACGACAGCTACGCGTACGTCCCCTACTGCACCGGCGACGTGCACTCCGGCCAGAACCCCGACCCACCACATGGAGTCCAGCACGTCGGCGCGCTGAACTTCGCGGCGATGCTGCCGCGCATCCTCGCGACGTTCCCCGATGTGACTGAGGTCGTGATCGCCGGCACCAGCGCCGGCGGCTACGGCATCGTCTACCAGATCGAGTCGCTGGTCGCGGCCCTGCCCCCGACGACAACCGTGTCAGCCGTGATCGATTCCGCCGTGCCGATGCCGCCGTTTCCTGGCGCCGAACGTGGCGTGGCCGACCAGCTCGCCGCCTGGGACCCAGTCCTCTGTGACGACTGCGTGACGGCGCACGACCAATGGCAGCACGTGCAGTCGACACTCCCGAACGTGCGCCTTGGCCTGATCCAGTCGCTCGGGGACACGACGCTGCGCCAGTTCTATTCGCCGACCGGCGTCGCCCTGGCGCGCGAGACGTGGGCGTCAGCCGTTTCAACGTTCTTTGATGCCGAGGCGCAGAAGCCAAACGTCACGGTCTTTGAGGTCGACAACGACCAACATGTCTTCGTGTACGACGTCGATTTTGCCGCCACCGTCGTCGACGGCGTGTCGCTGTCGGCGTTCATTGGTGGAGTGTCCGGCGACAGCGCATCCGTGTCGGCGCGCGTGGCGCGCTGAGCCAGAATATCTGCACGAGAGGAGCCCATATGGCGTCGATGGACATTGTCTCTAAGCCCGACCTCCACGAGGTGAAGAACGCGATCGATCAAGCCCAGAAGGAGCTGAAGACGCGCTTTGACTTCAAAGGCACCGATCCAACGATCGACGAGATCGAGGGTGGCTTCAAGCTGTCGGCGAGCACGGAAGAGAAGGTCAAGGCGGTCGCCGACGTCATCGAAGACAAGTTCATCAAGCGCAAGATCAGCATCAAGTTCCTCGAGCGCAAGGACCCGCAAGCGTCGGGCGCTCGCTTCACGATGCAGCTGCTCTTGAAGAAGAGCCTCGACACCGAGAACGCCAAGAAGATCGTCGCCATCCTCAAAGAGAACAAGCAGCTCAAGGTGACGTCGTCGATCCAGAACGACAAGAAGACGGGAGACAGCAAGGTGCGCGTCGAGAGCAAGCAGATCGACGATCTACAGGCCGTCCAGGCCCTCTTGCGCAGCAAGGAGCTGCCCGTGCACCTGAGCTTCGAGAACTACCAGCGATGACGACGCAGCGGCCCACGAGTGGCGAAGGACCGGCGCACGGCGACGACGTGCTGGCCATCGATGACGTCGAGATCTCCTGCATCATCGGCGTCTACCCCGAAGAGCGGCGCGCCGAGCAGCCGCTCGTCGTGTCGTTGCGCCTGCCCCTCGATGCACGCCGCGCGTCGGTGGAGGACAGGCTCGCGCTCACCGTCGACTACGCCCGCCTGCTCGGCGAGGTCCGCTTCGTCGTCCGCCAAGGCGCGTTCCAACTCATCGAGGCCGCCGCTGAAGTCGTCGCCGCGACGGTGCTCGCTGCCGTCGACGCCATCTCCCACGTGGAAGTGAAGCTCACCAAGCCGCGCGCCCTCGGCGGAAACGGCGTGCCAAGCCTGACCATCCTGCGCGCGCGCGACAGCTCACAGAGCCTGTGGACGTTCACGTTCGGCGTCGTCGAGGTGCTGCGCAAGACGTCGACTCAGGGCCTCTATCGACTGCGCCTGCGACCAAAGGGCGCCGTCCGCCTCGCCGCCGACGCCGTCGCCTTCGCCGTCGACGACGACCGCGCCGGTCGCGACGTTGGCGTCGTGCGCCGCTTGCATAACGACAGCGATCGCCCACGCAGCTGGCTCCTGTCGGCGAGCCCGCCGCTGCGCCTCGACATGTTTCAGCCTGGCGGCGATGGCGTCTGACGTCTCAGTCGCAGCCGTGCGCGCGCTGCTCGATGAGCACGCGCCGCTCGCGCCCGTCCCCCTCTGTCCGGAGATCCAGACGTTCCATGCCGGTGGCGCCGACGGTGAGCTGCCCTTGTGGCTCGCGCTCGAGCGCGCCGTTGGCCGTCACGTCGACGCACCGTTCTTCGCCGTGCCTTGGCCGGCCGCCCAGCTCGTGGCGCGGCTGATGCTCGACGAGGCAGTGCCGGTCAAGGGACAACGCGTCGTTGAGCTCGGCTGCGGTCAGGGGCTTGTCGCCGTTGTTGCCGCCTTGCGCGGCGCCCGCGCGACGGCGACCGACATTGATCCGCTTGCGCTCAGCGTCACGCGAGCACTCGCCGACGCACATGGTGTCACGGTCGACGTGCGTCTCACAGATCTGAACGACGAGATCGCCGTGATCGACGCCGTACGAGGCGCAGACGTCGTCGTCGCAGCTGATGTTGTCTACAATGAGGCTCTTGCGCGGTCTCTTGCTGCTCGCCTGCCGACGGTGATCGCCTCGGTGCCGTTCGTCATCGTCGCTGACAGTGGCCGACCGTTTTTTCACATCGTCGGCCAACAGGCACGCCTCGTTCCGATCGGCGTCGCCGACGTTCCCGTCGCCCGCGCGGTCGAGGGCGTGGAGCGGCGCGTGGCGACCGCCTAACGCGATCGTTCCTGAGTACGCATTGCCGGACTCGGCTGGTGTCGGGTGTCTCGTTCGACGAGCTCGGCGAGCCGCAGCGCGCTACTAAACGCCTGCAGCAGCCGCCGACGCACGCCGATGACCACGGGAGATGCACCTCCGCTTGTCGCTGCCTGTGGCTCGATCAGGCAATCACACGCACTGGTATCGCGCTCTCCATGATGCTCATGGCTTGACGACGTCGGTCGCAGCCAATCGGCCCAACTCAAAAAAACTTCATTCGTGTTCTTTGAACACGACATGCTTCGCTGTGTACGAGATGGTGTCTCTGATGTGAACGGAGGAACCAATGTCAGAGAAA
>Ga0169931_10011493_pt1 | contig 12452 bp, 11 predicted proteins | sample Kivu_15m_20L_FD_129675 | JGI IMG/M metagenome (GOLD analysis project Ga0169931, IMG submission 129675) | Freshwater microbial communities from Lake Kivu, Western Province, Rwanda to study Microbial Dark Matter (Phase II) - Kivu_15m_20L... | ecosystem: Environmental > Aquatic > Freshwater > Lake...
AATTTCTTAAAAAAAAGTTTATTAAATTTGGAAACTTCTCTAAGTAATTTTTTAAATAATATTTAATTTTTAGCATACTCAGAAAAAACAAATAAAGTATATAATTTTTAGTATAAAAAAAAACTTTAAATTAAACTTATTTTTTAAAAAAAAATCACTCAAAAATTTTCAACTTTATTTTAAAAAAAAAATAAAAAATATTTTTTGAAATTTTAAAAAAATCTTCTAGTAAAACATATCCTCCACCAGTATGAATATTAAAAGCTGAGATGAATACATTTTTCATTTTATAAAGAATAATAAAGCTTCTGCAGTCTATTAAAGAATTTTTTTTTACATATCAATTTAAGTAAATTTACTAAATAAAAACGCAATATATAAATAAAATCTAAATAAATATATTTCACAAGTTTATTTGTATGTTTAATTTTTAAATATTCAAATAATGTTATCGATCTATTTTTGTCAGCTATTCCTCCGGCCTTACAAATTGACAACATCAATTCTATTCTTTTAAATTTTTTATTTTTTGAAAATAATTTTACAAAAAAATTATAATCTGAAGCATATTTATATCTGGTGTCAAATAAATTTTTTTTTTGTAAGTAAGTTTTAACAAAACAAGATTGGTGACTAAAACACATATGTTTTTTAATATTTTGAATGTTAAATGAATTTATTCTACGTTGAAAAAGCGGATAATAAATAATAGTATCTCCATAAACAACGTCTATCTCTTTTAAATTCTCTTTTGTTTTAAAAACATTGGAAATAGTTTTTGTTGAATAAAAAAAATCACCTGCGTTCATAAAATTTAACCACTCACCTCGAGCGTTGATAACTCCTGAATTAAAGGCGTGATAAACTCCGGTTTGATAACTGATTATGATTTTTTGGATTTTTTTTTTATATTTTTGAATTATGCTCCAAGTTCGATCTGATGACGGGGTGTAAACAATTATTATTTCTTTATTTTTGTAATCCTGATTAATAACACTTAACAAAGTTTTTTCTAATACTTTTTCTGCATTCAACACTACTGTTATTATACTAATTAAAGGTATTTTTTTTTTATAAAAAAAATTTTCTTCGTTATAATATATTTCAAAATTATTTTTTTTTTTAATTGTATCGCTTAACATTCTTGATGATAAAAATTAAAATTAATTGTATTTTAACAATAAGCCTAAATACACAAATAATGAAATAAAAATAGCGAATTGAAAAGAAATTAAATAACCAGAAATTATAGTTAAAAAAACGAGAAACTGGATAAGTAATAAAGAATAAAAATAACCATCTTTTTTTAAAATTAAGTGATGAATATGAAGTAAATCACCACGAAAGGGATTTTTCTTTTTAAGTATCCGGATTACAAAAAGTCTAAACATATCGAGACCGGGGATGCACATATAAATGTATATTTCTTCAACAAAAATTATGTTTTTATTATTATATAATTTAATAAAATAATAACTAATTATAAATGGTAATAGTAACGAACCAGAATTTCCCAAAAAAACATTACTTTTATAATTCCAATACAAAAAAAAAATTAGAAATAATAATATAAAATAATAAATTTCGAGTTTACCAATAAATAATAAAAAAAATAAAATCACTAAGAAACTGTATATACCGCATTGTAGATTAATACCGTCAAACATGTTAAAAGCATTTAAAAACATTAAAAGAAAAAAAATTGTAAGAAATTTAGAAAATAATTCCAAATTTATAGTTCGAGATATTATATTAAATCTTAGTTCTGTAATTCTTATTGAGTTATCAAAAGTTACAAGGAAATAAAAAATAATAAATAAAAAAAAAAGTTTTATAAATGGGCTTAGATCATACTTGTCGTCATACACACCTAATATAAATAAAAATAAAAAAGTTAAAAAAAAATAAAATAATTCATGGTTTTTTAAATTAAATATTTCTAAATTGTAAAAAAAATCTACAACAAAAAATAAAAAAATATTTATAAAAAAAAAAATTCCACCAACTAAAAAACCTTTATTCTTATTAATTTTTCTATTGTTTTTAATATGATCGATTAAGTTAAAAATATTAGAAATTATTTTGTATTTATAAAATAAAAAAAAGTTTAGAGAAATGACAACTAATAATAAAGTATTAAAGTTAATATAAGAATGGAACATTATAATAATATAAATTTTTAAACATTTGCAACTGTTTACTAAAAAAATATAAATTTGAAATAATAAGAAAAAAAATTTGAAAATTACTATACTTCTTTTTTATGGAATGATTACATAAAAAATTTATAAGCCCAATAATAAAAAAAAATAAATTAAATTTTTCAAAAGAAACCATGCCCCCGAACAAAAAAGAAAAAAATATAAAAGGGATAAAATAAATAATCGGGCTATTAGAAAATAAAAAAATAAAAAATATAAAAAAAATTAATTTGATTATATTTATCACTTTATATTTTAACAATAATTTTTTATCCTTAAATTCAAATCCATAATTTTTTGACTTATAATTAAGAGATAAGATTTCAAATTCAAATGTGTAATCTTTTAATTTTAAAATTTGATTCAACTGACTTAATTTTTTTTCAGATAGATATGAATTTGTTAAATTTTTAGATATATCATCTTTTATTACCGGTTGTTGAAATGTGCTAGCATTGTATCCGGCTAGTCGTGAAATCATCAAATCATATGAAAATAGCAAAGGTAAAATAAATAAAATAATACTAAAAATGTAATTTTTTTTAAAGAAAAAATTTAATCTTCTAAGATCCGAAATAAGAAAAAAAAAATATAGAAAAATATATCCACTAGCGGTAAGAATTGAAAATGTATAAAATAAAAACCAAAAAAATTTTTTTTCCTTTAAATAACATATGACCGAAATTAAGAAAAAGTCTATTGCAATAACATTCTTAATTGACGACAGACATATAAACCATAAATAGAAACTACAAATAAATAAAATAGTGCAAATTAAAAAATTAATTTTTTTTATTTTTGAAATGTAAAAAAAACAAAATGAAAGAATAAAATAAAAAAAAAAATCGAAAATTGCTTTAGGCATACTTAAATTTGAACAAAGCCAGAAAATTAACTTTAATAACTCTTCTGCAGGATTATAATAAAATACATTCTCTCTATTAAAGAAGTTTGGAAAAAGATCATAAAAAGAATAACCATTTAAATCTTTATAGAGCTTTTTAAAAAATAAAAAATCGCTATGTAGATTATTAGTATTTAAGAAAATTATGATGGATGAAAAAAATAAAGAAATAATAAGAATCAATTTTGTGTCAAAAGCAATATTATAATTAAAGAAAATTTTAGATGATCTCATTAATTTTATAAAACCTATATATATATACTTGCCATATAAAATTTCTTTTATTAAATACTGATATCAATTAACAAAAGTTGTTATTTTCATTACATCTTCCCACAATTTGATGGTTCGAATATGCTCTTTTTGAGTTAAAAGACTTAAATTTTTTAAATACTTTTTTAAAAATTTAATTCTAAAATCCTCTTTATTACTGTTTATAGAAATTTTTCCGAATGGTGTATCTGATTTATAAATCAAACGTTCGTTTGTTTTGATAATGAAATTTTCTTTAGATTTGATATTTATTTTTAAATTAATTTTTAATTTATTTTTTTTAAAAACAGCATTCCATTCTGTTTCTTTCTTTTCATTAGATTTAATGATAGATGAAAAAATACAACGATAGTTAAGATAACTAAAAATTGAGATAAAATGAATTCCATAAAATGAAATTATGCCACCCCCTTTTGAATTTATTCCTTTCCAATTATTTGAAAAAAATGTTTTTGATTTAAAATTCCAAGTTATATAAGTCTCTTTCTTTAAGAAAAATATTTTTTTAAACCAAATAGTAAAAAAAAATAAATAACCTAAACTAAACCTTAATTTTTTTTTTTTTATTATTTCAATTAATTTTAATGATTTTTTAGGATTTTCGGCTAAAGGCTTTTCTAAATATAAAAATAATTTTTTTTTTATTTTTTTTACAAAATTAAATTGATCCTTAGGCCTTTTTGCAAATATAATTGCGTCAATGTTGTTATAATTTATTTTATTAATAAAATTAATATTGCGAATATATTTTATAAGGGTTTTTTTTTTTAATATATTTTTTTTTTATTTCCTTAATAAATAAACCCTCTTTTTTAACTTAATTAATGCTGGCAAATATCCATAAATTCCAAACCCGGATCCGAATATAAAATAACTTTTAAATATCATATAATATTTAAAATTTTTCCTTTATAATTGTTAGAAATCATATACTTTTTTATTTCATTTTTAATATGCCAGCTAAAATTAATTAAAGGAATTCTTTTATTTTTAATGTCATTATCTGAAATAATTTTTATGTCTGTGCCTGGAACATAGTACCCAATTTTTTTACTTCCTGGTTTTTCATAAATATTAGATATATTTTTAGAATTTAGTCTCAAAATATTTATTATTAATGAAGCTCTTGCGGGATATGTTTTTGCTTGTATCGGTCCAAACTTTTTATTTATATCTTTAAAAAAAATTAATTTTTGTTTAATCCATGAATTTATTCTTTTGCGGAATAAAAATAAATTTTTATTAATTTCTTTTTTTTCATTTAATAATTTAACTAAGTCTTTTTTACTAATTTTATTTTGCGTAAATTTATTTCTTTTCATAAAGACTCTTATATTTCCACCATATCTTTTGGGAAACTGATATTTAAATAAATTCATTTCTAACTTTTGGGATATTTTAAAGAAAGAATTTAAACTGTATGTTCTTATATGTTCATGATAAAATGTATCAAATTGAAATTTTTTTAGAACTGATAATAAGTAATGATTTTCAATTACCAAAATGACTTTTTTTTTATTTAATAAAATTTTTAATGAATTTATTAATTGATTAATATTCTCTATATGTGCAAAAACATTAGTAAATACAATGATGTCTGGATATCCAAAATTCTTAACGAAATATTTTGCGGTTTTTATATTAAAAAAATCTTTGACAACTTTATGAGTTTTGCGTGCTTCTAGGGCCGCATTTGTTGGTTCTATTCCGTAAGTTTGGCAGCCTTCTTTTTCAAAAAAATTTAGCAAAGAACCGTCATTGCATCCTATGTCTAAAATTTTTTTTTTGCGAAGATCAATTCCTTGTATTTTTTTAATTTTTTGTACTAAATTTTTCATTCCATCCAAAACATCTTTTGTAAACCTTGGTCTATAATGATATTCTTTGTGGAATAATTTTTTTTTATTTATAATTTTTTTTTGAAATAAAGTTTGACAATTGTTACAGTGAAATATTGTAACTGGGTATTTTTTTATTCTCAGACTGTGTTGTTTATTTTTTTTTAAATTGTCAGCTAGAGGAACATTACCGAGAGTAAATGATTTTTTTAGTTTTTTATTGCAAATCTCACATTTCATAATTAAAACAAAAAATATGTATAACTACTTCGAAATAAAATGAAAGCTTTTATTCTTTGCGGGGGTAACGGGTCAAGACTAGACAATGAAGGTAAAATAAAGCCGAAAGCATTAATTAAAATAGGCGATAATCCTATTCTTATTCATTTAATGAAAAATCTAATTAAAAATGGATTTAAGGAATTCGTTTTGTGTCTTGGATACAAAAAAGAAGATATAGAAAAATATTTTTTTAATAATTACAAAATATATTTAAAAAAAATAGTTAATAAAAAGTATAAAAAAATTACAATAAAATTACGAAAAGTAAAAATTATTATACATTTAGTTGACACTGAAAAAAATTCAGGAACTGGTGGAAGAATTAAAATTGCAAATCAAATAGTTAAAAATAAAACAGATTTTTTTATGACCTACTGTGATGGTCTTGCAAAAATAAATATAAAAAAACTAATTTGTTTTCATTGCAAAAAAAAAAAATTAGTGACCTTAACAGCAGTTCAGCCTCAACATAGATATGGTGTTATAAAAATTAATAAATCTATTGTAATTTCAATGAATAATAACAATCCAAAACAGGATATATGGATTAATGGTGGATACTTTATAATAAATCCAATTTCATTAAAGTTGATTAAAAAAAAAAATACCTATTGGGAACAAGAGCCAATTAATAAACTAATAAAAAAAAAGGAATTAGCTAGTTACATACACAAAGGATTCTGGGAAAGTCTTGATACTCAAAAAGATAAAAAAAAACTTAATGAAATCTGGAAGAAAAATAAAAATGCCTGGTGATAAAATAAATTTAGCAACTGTAATTAGCAAATATTATCTTGGAAGAGTCTTTTGTCTTTTACATTCATTAAAAAATTTTTCTAATACAAAAATTCATATCTTATGCTTCGATAAAGAATCATACTCAACGTTAAAATCAAAAAAAATTAAAAATGCTGTAGTTTATAACAAAGAAGAATTATATAAATTTGATAATAATCTTCAAGATATAAATACCTCAAGAGAGTTAATAGATCAAATTGTAACTTCGAGACCTGTATTTATAAAATATTTGTTTAAAAAAAAAATTAAATCGGTATTTCTCATTGACGCAGATATTTTCTTTTTTGACAATCCCGAAAAACTAATAAACTATAACAAAAACTTAAGCATTAGTTTTGCAAAGCATAATTTTACTTGTAATGCCGACATGTACGAAAGTTTATATGGAAAATATAATGCTGGATATTTATTTTTTCGATCAAATAAAACGGGTAATAAATTTTTAAATGATTGGATTTCTTTATGTAAAAATTGGTGTTTTTTCAAACCAGAAAAAAATAAATTTTCTGATCAAAAATATTTGGAAAGCTTATTTAAAAAGTATAAAAAAGATATCTCAATAATATCTCACCCTGGTATTAATGTAGCTCCTTGGAATATGAAAAATATTGAATTTAAAAAAGAAAAAAAAATAATATTTGCTAATAACGAAAACCTAATATTTTTTCATTTTCACGGTGTAAAAAAATTAACTCAAAATATATTTACTCTTGGAACTTCAAACTATAATTTTTTTTTAAAGAATACTTCAAAAAAAATAATTTATGATGAATACATTAAACTTTTAAAAAAATATAGTAATGAAAAATTCAAATATTGGAAAATTGAAAATAACATATGCTTTAATTATTTTAACATAATAAAATTGATCAAATATATAAAGATATTAACAAAAAAATTCTTGTATAATGACCTTAAAATTACATAATAATTTAAACACAAGTGTATTAATGGACGATCTAAACCATATACACAAAAACGTAAATAAAAAATTTTTTTATAACAAAACTATCTTCATTACCGGTTACTTGGGCTTTGTTGGTTTTGAGCTATCGAAGTATTTTATTAATTATTTTAAAGATCTTAAAATTAAAAAATTATACTTGATGGATATAAAAAATGATAAAAATAAAACATTTAATAAAAAAGTTATAAAAATTAAAAAAGACATTACAAAAATTAATTTAAATAAATTTTTTGAAAATAAAAAAATAAATATAATTATTCATGCAGCATCTATAGCTTCGCCATATTTTTATAGAAAACATCCATTAAAAACTATTGAAAGCAACATAGTTGGACTGCAGAAGATATTAAATTTTTCTAAAAACAAAAAAACAATAGATAGAATTTTATATTTTTCTTCAAGTGAAATTTATGGAGACCCTGACAAAAAAAATATACCCACAAATGAATTATACAATGGCAATGTTTCATGCCTTGGTCCTCGAGCCTGTTACGACGAGGCCAAAAGAATGGGTGAGACTTTGTGTTACGTTTTTAATAAAGAGTTTAATTTACAAACGAGAATTGTTCGACCATTTAACAATTATGGTCCCGGATTAAATATTTATGACAAAAGACTACCTGCGGATCTTGCTAATAATATTTTAAATAATAAAAATATTACTATCTTTTCTGATGGTTCTCCAACAAGATCTTTTTGTTATATATCAGATGCAATAATTGGATATTTAAACATTCTAGTTTACAAAAAATTTTGTGCAGTTAACATTGGTAATGATGCAGAGGAAATATCTGTAAAGAAATTCTCTGAAAAATTCCATTTGCTTGGAAAAAAGTATTTTAAATATAATGGTAAAATAATTTATAAAAAAAATAGGGAGGAAGAATATTTGACAAATAACCCCAAAAGGCGCTGTCCAAATATAAATCTAGCAAGAAAAATAATAAAATTTAAACCAAAAATTAAATTGAGAGAAGGAATTGTAAAATATTTAAAATTTTTAAAATATGAAACTTAACATTCAAATATTTGGTTTGGGCTTCGTGGGATTAACAACAGCACTCGCTCTATCAAAGATGAAATTTAGAGTTCATGGTTTTGAAAATGACAACTCTAAGTTAAAATCATTAAAAAAAAAAAAATTATATTTTTATGAACCCCATCTTAAAGATCGTTTAAAAATAGAAATAAAAAAGAAATATTTTTCTTTTTCAAATAATTATTTTATTAGTAAAAAAAAAGTTAATATATTTTTTATATGCGTTGGTACGCCAGACAAAAAAAATGGTGAAGCAGATATAAATTATATAGAAAATATTATAAAAAATTTAAAAAAAAAAATTACAGATGAAAAAATTTTGCTTGTTATTAAGTCCACAGTCCCTCCTGGTACTGCTGATCTATTAAAAAAAAAATATAATGCAAAAAATTTACACTTTATAAGCAATCCAGAGTTTTTAAGAGAAGGCACAGCATGGAACGATTTCTTTTATTCTGGGAAAATAATAATCGGTTGCAATAATAATTTTTCAAAAATAGTTATGAATAAAATATATAAAAAATTTAATGATCCAATTATATTTACAAACAATAATACTGCAGAATTTATCAAATATTTGTCAAACACACTACTTGCCACTTTAATTAGTTTTTCTAATGAAATGACAATGTTTGCTGAAAAGTTTGGCAACATAAATATTAAAGAATCTTTTAATGCACTCAAACTAGATAAGAGGTGGAATGGAAGGCCTTGTAATATATCTTCATATTTACATCCAGGCATTGGTTACGGTGGTTATTGTCTACCAAAAGACGTTAAAGCATTAAATTATTTAATATCAAAATTCAAAAAAAAAAATATTCTAAAGTTTGTTAATAAAATTAATGAAGAGATTTTTTATCATCAAGTAAATAAAATTACAAAATCTACAAATAAAAATATTTTTATTTTAGGTTTAAGTTTCAAGCCAAATAGTGATGACATAAGACAATCAACAAGTATTAAAATTTTAAAATATTTAGAACAAAATAGTAACAAAAAAATCTATGCATGTGATTTTTTTTGTTATGAACAAGTCAGAAAAATATTTCCGAAAAAAATTTCTATCACTGAACATCCTTTTCTTAAAAAAAATACTTCATATGTACTATGCACAGCACATAAGGAATATATTCCTTTTTTAAAAAAAATTAAAAAAGAAGAAATAATTGATTTAAGATATTTAGTATAATCTCTTATCCTTATTTAGATTTAAAGTTTTAAAATAAGATCTAAAAATTCAAAAATACAAATTTAGTAAAGATTATTTTCAATAAGAATAAAATCACATAATTATTTATTAAATTAATCGTAAATAATCGTTTGCTATACTATGTGTCAAACCTCCAGAAATCTTTTCTCCTAAAAATTCTAAGTTTTTAAAATTTTTATTTAAATTATTTTTAATATTTTTTAATTGTGAGTTCCTAAATACTTTACTATCATTTCTATAAATGTTTTGTGCCCCCAAATCATTCTTTAAAGTTAACAAATTCTCTCTAATAAAAAGTAATTTTTTTGAAAAGGTGACTGCTTTCTTATCTTGTCTAAAAATTTTATTTTCAGATGGACAGAGAATTAATTTTTTATATTCTGTAAAATTTTTTGGTTTAAATATTAACTTTGAATTTAAAGCCGACAGCATTGTTTTAGAAATCGCAATTGGTTTTATGCCGAAACATGAAGCTTCAAGATGAGATGTTCCTGAAAATGTGACTACTCTTTTAACATTATTGAATAAAAAACTATTAGACACTAGCTTATCATCGATTAATACTTTTCCTTTTTTCAGAAGAATCGGATGTTTTTTTAATAACATTTTAATTATTAACTTTTGATCTTCTCCCCATCTTTTGCTATTTGGATGTAATCGTAAAGACCACTGCTCTTTGGACTCCGATATTATGCTCAAGGTATTATTTATCCAATCAAAGTAATCAGTAAAAATTCTTTCTTTATCTATAATATTAAATGGGGAGTCTTTGAAAATATGTAACAATATTACATTCTTAGGATAAATAGAGATTTTATTTGAAATATTGGATGCTACATTTGCATCTTCATAATTTGAACTGCCTAAAAATCTTTTTCTCCAGTAATCATCTATTTTTCTTTTTATTAAAACTTTATTGATTCTCTTAAATAACTTTTTATCTATAATATTCCACGATGAATCATAAAAATTCTGCCAATGTAAATTAAAAACGGCATGGCTTAATATTTTAATTTTATTTTCTCTCAAACAAGCCAAAAATGACCTATGTTGGTAAACCGAGTGTCCCAATACTGCAATTTTAATATTATATTTAGATATTAATTTTTTTGCTTTAATAAAAGCATTTAAAGAAAGCAAAACGCTTAATAAAATTTGAATTTTCGAAGGTTTTTCTTGGCGATCGTTCATCATTCCAATTGCGGAGTCCCACATAGAATGTCTCATTTGCAAATCTGTCCAATTATTACAAAAAATATTTTTATTACTCAATAAATAAAAATATTTAAATATTTGTAAAAAATTTACTATTAATAATAAAGATATCCGATAAATTTTATTTAATGAAGATTCATTTTTTATGACTACAATTTTGCAATCGGGTAATATCTTATAAATGTGTTCTAAAGTCACAGCCTTTCCCTGGAGATTTTCTATAATTATTGAATTTATTTTTTTTTTTTTAATTAACCCCTTAAGAACAGGAAAAATCCAAAGCAAATCACTCTCTAGAATTCCACCTCCAACATAAATTGATTCTTTCAGTTTCATTTTAACAACTTATTAGCTAATTTAAAATCTTCTAATGTATTTATATCTAGCGATTCTAATTGATTCATTTCAAATGGAATTAGTGATTTACCCAAAATATTTTTTTTAATTAAAGGATATTTTGTAATATAAATAGCTGCTCCATTTCTGGCATAAAAAACTTTTTTTTGTTCCTGTCTTCTGATCAATTGATTTCTAAATTTTAAAAATCCATTTTTTTTAATAGTCATTAAAGACAGTGGGTAAAAGTTGTGACTAACTTTTACGCAACTAACTAATGAATCTGCATTTGTGCTACTAGTAATCTTTTTTATTGCATTGTCTATGTGGTTTGCCTTTCTTAAAGGTGATGTAGGTTGTAAAATTACAATATATTTAGGTATGTAATCTATTTTTTTTAATACATGATTTACGGCTTCTATTGTTTTGCTTTTTGGTCCAGAAATTAATTTTGGTCTTTTGATATAATTAATTTTATGCTTTATACATAATTTTATAATTGCGGGATCGTTAGTTGAAACTATAGTCTTGTTTATTTTCTTACTTTTTTTTACGGCGTCGAAAGTATATTCTATTAAGTGTTTTCCATTAATTTTTTTCCAATTTTTATTCTTTACTTCCTTGGAGCCTTTTCGGGCAGGAATTATACATAAAATGCTCATTATAAATTATTTGCTTAATACTTAATTTTTTTTTGAATGCTAATATTTGTATTCAATATTAGTGGAATTATTTTTTGTGATGCATTGCCATTACCGTAAATATACTGAGGTTTGTATTTATTTTTTTTTAACTGTTTTTTTATAGCTGTGTATATTTTACTATTATTATTTAATGCATGAATAACATTATCACCACTTGTTCTATTTTTTTGTCTTGTTCCTATATTTACTACTGGAGTACCGATAAATGCACTCTCCCTTATGCCACTAGAGGAGTTTCCAACTAAACAAGATGTTTTATTCATAAGTCTTATATAATTTTCAGTTGAAATATTTTTAATAAAATACATCTTATTTGTTTGCCCAAATTCTCTCCACTTTCTATATTCTTTAGAAATTTCTTCGGATCCAGCGTCTGGATTTGGCCAAAATACAATAGTAGGAATGTTAATTTTTTTAATAGCAATTAAAGTTTCTTTAATTTGCTCGTTTGCACTAACAAACTCTGTAGTAACTGGATGTTGCGATAGCATTAAAAAAGGTAGGTTTAAATCTATTTTATCTCCCACACCTTCTTTATCGATCTCATTAAAGTTAATTGAATTTTTTTGGGAAATAATTTGTTTAACTAAATCTATTCTAGGGCAACCAACTAAAAAAACGTTTTTTGGATCTTCTCCCAGCTTAATGACTCTCGTGTAGGCATCTTTTGACGCTGTAAAAT
>Ga0169931_10011494_pt1 | contig 12452 bp, 7 predicted proteins | sample Kivu_15m_20L_FD_129675 | JGI IMG/M metagenome (GOLD analysis project Ga0169931, IMG submission 129675) | Freshwater microbial communities from Lake Kivu, Western Province, Rwanda to study Microbial Dark Matter (Phase II) - Kivu_15m_20L... | ecosystem: Environmental > Aquatic > Freshwater > Lake ...
TGCCGTATTCGACGAGCGCCTCCTCCAGGCTGCGGAGCTGGTTCTTCGTGCGACGCGCCAGGCAAGCGGCGCCATGCACGGCCGCTTCGTCGAGACGCAGGCGGAAGTACGCCCCCAGAGCCTCCGCCAGCTCCTCGCCCTCGGTCGGCGCGAACGGCGACCCGGCAGTCCGCTCGGGACGGAAGAATTCCGCCACCTGACGACTCAGCGCGTGCTTCAGCCGGCAGGCGTCGTGCTCGACGACCTCGAGCCGGCTGATCAGCCAGGAGGCTGCACGCTGCGCGCCGGCCAAACGCTCTTCCGAATCATCGAGCAATCCCAGCACCCACCGCTCGATGTCGCCGGCCAGCTTGGTCGCCAACGGACTGATGATCGTCGCCACCTGGCGGTTGCCAAGATAGGCCTCCTGGCCCTCGGTAACGCCGCTGGGGGGCGCGAAGACGGCGTCGACCATGCTGCAAATCTTCCTCAGCGAGGCGGGCTCCCGACGATCATTGAGCCGCTTTCTCAGGTCGGCCAGAAACCCGGCGCAATCGGGCTCGAACTGCAACTCCAGAATTCGTCGCGCGTTGGACGCCATGCCTTCCAGATGCAGGCGAAGACGATTGATCAGGCTGATCCCGTTAGGCAGGAATTGGCCCGTTTCCACGTAGCCGCCGGCGGCGAGCTGCTCGACCTCGGCCGGGCGCTCGACAGCCGACACGCCGTCGCTTTTCCAGGGCGTTTGCGGGCCGTTGCCCATCCAATTGCGTATCACGCGGCGGCACAAGGCCCGCACCAGCGCCAGTCTCGCGGCGTCGCGGCGCACCTCCACCCGCTCGATTTGCACGGTACGCAGCGTGCCGCGGCTCGCCCCGCCCGTCGGGGGCGCTTTGCGACAGGCGTCGATGAAGCTGCCGGCTGGCGTGAAGGCGTCGAGCATCAGGTATTCGGCGACCGCCGCCGTGCGTTCGGCGAACGACTCCGATTCGCGGATTTGGCCCCAGTCGAGCAGATAGGCGTGGTCGTATGCCGCCACGCCCGCCGGAAACGCCGGCAGCCCGCACGTCGAATCGCCCGGGAAGCCGACGTCCGACTGGTTGAAGTGCTGGTATTCGGTCAGCCACGCAAAAGCGTTCACCCGCGCCAGATCGGCCCGCCGCGAATCGCCGCTCGCGGCGTGGATGAACAGGCCCGTCACGCCGGCGATGTCCGCCCCGGCTTTGGCTAAAGCGTGCCGCAGACCATATCCCAGATCGAGCGTCAGGCCGCTCCCCGTCCCGCCGGAAATCGAGGCGACCACCATCACCTTCAACTTGCCGGACTCGAAGGCGAGTCCCGTCTTGGAGGCCGCCTCCCGCATCCCTTCGGCGTCCTGGGCGGCCGTGGCGGCCAGCCGGACGCGTTGGGCGAACTGCCGGGCGTGATCCCAGAAAGCCAGTCGCCCCAGAGGCCGCAGACCCTCCGTGCGCAGCGACCGCGGCACGTTGTACAACCATCGTCGGCCCAGCCAGCCCAGACCCGGCACGCGGTCGCGGTACTCCTGGGGTCGCCTGAGCGGCAAGGCCAACGTCTCTTCCGAACGGAGCGCTGATTCGGGGGCTCCGCGCATCGCCTCGCCCAACGCCTGCCGGTCGGTATCCAGCAGCAGCAACTGCATCGTCGGCAGCGCGGTCTCGACGCTGAACCGCGCGGCGGCCAGCTCGCGAACGCGGCGGAGCACGGCGGCGCCGACTCCCCCCACGCCCACCAGCAGCACCGGAGCGACGGGAGCGTCCGCACGCGGCCTGTCCGGAAACACGTGCCGCCGGACGCTGGGGTCGGCAGGCGCCGAGACGGCGAACAACTGCGGGGCCGAGTCTTGCTCGGAGCACTCCGCCTCTTCCCAGTCGCACGCGGCCCACTGGATCGTCGGCTGGCTGACCGCGGCCGGTCCCCCGGCCGCAAACGACCGGGCCTGTCGCCCCTCGCCAGCCGTCGTCCCTTCGCCAGGATCCTGCTGCTCGCTCTCCGCCGACGCGCGTTCGCCCTGGCGCCATGCGTCGCTATTCCCGCCGGCGTCGCTCGCGGCCGCAGTCAGATCGGCGATGAATTCTCCGCACGTTCCGTACCGCTGTTCGGGCTCCTTCGCCAGCGCCCTCGCGAGGGGAAAACGCTGCTCCAGGGGAACCCCCGACAGGTCCGGGGACGCCTGCAGGTGCTGCAGCGTCAAGTCGGCCGGCGAACCTTGGCTGAACGGAGGACGCCCCGCCACCAGTTCCACGTACAGGACGGCCAGACTGTACTGGTCGCTCTGCACCGCGGGCGTCCCGCGGAAAACCTCCGGCGCCGTGTAGAGGGGGGTGAGCCCCCCCACCAGAGAGGCCTGCGGAGCGCCCAGTTCCTTCACCATGCCGAAGTCGGCCACTTTGACGTGGCCCCCGACGACCAGCAGGTTCTCGGGCTTGACGTCCAAATGCTGCAGCGCGTGCCGCAACGCCAGATAATCGAGCGCTTCGGCCGCATCGCGCAAATAAGACAGCATTTCCGCCTGCGGAACGCCGGGCAGCCCTTCGGCGAGGCAGGCGTTGAAGCGATCGCGCAGGCTTCCCTCGGCGAGTTCCATGACGACCGCCAGCCGGCCCTCGACCGCTTCCACCCGATCGATCGACAGCACGAACGGGTGCCGCACGTCGCGAATCCGCCGCAGCGCGCGGAGTTCGTGCTCAGCGCGTTGCGCCTGGCTATCGCCGTAAATGAACTTGACTGCTTTGGACAGGCCGCCGGAAACGCTGGCTCGCCACACCTCCCCATAGCCGCCCGTTCCGAGCCGCGCTACGAGTTCGTATCCCTCCAGGCAGGCGGGACGCGCCTCACAGGACGTTGACATCGTGCACACCCCCAGCGTCATACCGACGTCGCGCAGCCGGCGTCATTGGCCCGAAACCGCGGTGAAATAGCTCTTCGCCACGTGGTCGAGCACCTCGGGCCGCAACTCGACCGGCAAGTCGTGGAACGCGCAATAGTTTTTCGCCTGATACAGCAGGTCGCGCGGCTGGCACCGACGCAGCGGTCGATTGGCAGGTCGATAATGCTTTTCCATCAAGTAATCGACCGCTCGCGCATCAAACCGGCACCCCACCTCCCTGCAGTACATCTCGAACAGCCTCGAATACTCGTCGAAGCTGGGGTCGGGCAGCTCGATCTTGTAGGGGATGCGCCGCAGAAACGCCTCGTCAGCGAGGTCGGTCGGCTCGAGATTGGTTGAAAAAATAATCAACTGGTCAAACGGCACCTGGATTTTCTTTCCCGTCGACAACGCGAGATAGTCGACGCGGCTCTCCAGCGGGACGATCCAGCGATTCAGCAATTGCTGCGGCTCGACCCGCTGACGCCCGAAATCGTCGATCAGCAGGCATCCGCAGTTGCTCTTGAGTTGCAGCGGAGCCTCGCTGACGTTCGTCGACGCGTCGTGACGAATCTCTAAGGAATCGAGCACCAGTTCGCCGCCGACCACGACGGTGGGACGGCGAATCTTCACCCAGCGGTGGTCGTAGGTTTCGTCGCGGAGCACGTTCGACTGCCCTGCCCCGACCGGCTCGTGAAACGCCGGATCGAACAGCTTCACGAACTGGCCGTCCTCGCACAGCGTTCGCGGAATCCAAATCGGCTGGCCGAAGCACTTGGTGATCCGTTTCGCCAGCGTCGTCTTTCCGTTGCCTGCCGAGCCGTACAGGAACAGCCCCGCCCCGGAGTTGATCGCCGGGCCGAGTTGCGCCACCATCGACGCTTCCACGCGAATGTCGCCGAAAGCGCTCTGCAAATGGTGCCGGCGGATCGCCTCGGCCCGAATCGTTTGTGCCTCCACCGACAGCACGTAATCTTCCAGCAGCACCGGAGCGGCGCCCACGTAGGCGCTCGACGCCATGGCGACGCGGGCCCGTTCGACGCCGGCCTCCGTCAACGCGTAGCGATAGTCGCTGAACTGAGTTTGTCCCTGGTGCACCAGCAATTGCCGACGACGCAGATTCTGCAACAGATCTTCGAGAATCCGCAGCGGCAGGCACAGCGTCTGCGCAATCTCACGACCGCTGCCCGAACCCACCTGCAGCAGGTACTTGAGCGTCAGCGACTCGATCAAGACCGGGCTGATCCCCGTCTCTTCGATCGACGCCGGCTCCGGCGGCAGGAAGACCTCTTCGGCCAGCAAGCTCTCGATGAGCGATGCGTCCGGGCGGGGCGGTTTTCCGCCCTGGAGGTTCGTCGTCGCAATCTGCGTCGGCATCGTGTCGCATCCAGGGAACTTTTTGACATGCCACGGCCGCGGCGGTCGCGAACGCGCTGCGGAGTTCGCTGCCACGACGATCGAACGTTGCCGCGTCGCCCGCCCCGCCACGCCGCCGGCCAGCCGGAAAGACCAACGTCCGCGCGTGCACGGCGATGCGCTCCCGCCGCCGGGATCGCATCGCGCCCAAGCCTAGGTCAAAATACCTCGCCAGGACGGCCCCCCGGTCGGCGTCGCGCCCGTCCGCCCCGCCATGCGGCACGATCCCCGCGACTGGCGCAACCCCATCGGCGCCATCCCGCCAATGCGTCGGAGAATCGGCGCAATCGGGCCTGAATCGCCCCGGATCCCGGGCCGACCAGGGCTGCTCGACGCCGGCGCAACAGCGTCGACGGCAGGCGGGGAGGCCGCCGGCGAAGGCGTTGAACGACGCCTCCGCGACGTCGCCGCCATCCAGGGCTGACGCGCCGCGCCGAAGGCGGCCTGGTCGCCGAGCCATCTTCTGCCGGGGCTCCGTGTCCGGAAACGAGCGCGCCCCACGCGTCGCGGCGCGTCAGGCCGACGCAGCAAGGTCGACCGTCCGCCATCGGGTCGGCCGTCAACGCCCTCTGCAGCGGAATCGAGCGAAAGGCGCCGCGGTGAATTCGGAGGGCCCAGCGCGCCCCGCCCAGCGACGTCGGCAAACGATCGTCTTTCCGCCGACCCTCAGGCGGCTCACCGGCTAGCCGGCCAAACTTGTCTCGCCCCAGCTCCGGGCAGCGGGCTGCGCGAGGGGTTCTTGACGACTGCGCGGTCAAGGAACCCGTCCGCCGCTCCTCACGGAGGACAAAGCCGGAGGCGGACAACGAGCGGCGGCTCATGGGCCGCGCCGACGTCAAGAGCAGGCCGCCGAGAAGAGTTTCTGGTTTCTCCGGAACGACCGATCGGCGCAGCCGAAGAGGGCAACGGAGCCGCCGCGAATCGGCGTGTCCGAGGACCAACGACCGCCTTCCCGCGCTGCCGGTCCCGGCGCCGCGGCGAAGGCTCGGCCTACGGATTTTCCGGCCGGGCGGCGAGGGAGCGCGGGGTGGCTCGGCTCCGCGGAAATCAGCGGACGACCGCCGTGACCTGGATCTCGACCAGGTATTCGGGGGCGGCGAGCTTCGCCTCCACCGTGGCCCGCGCCGGTTTGGCGTCGGCCGCCACCCAGCTGTCCCAAGCGCGGTTCATCGCGGCGAACGAGGCAATGTCGGCCAAATAGACGTTCGCCGAGACGATCCGCCCTTTGTCGCTGCCGGCCGCTGCCAGCAGACGGTCGATTTCGCCGAGGATCTGCCGCGTCTGCCCCTCGACGTCCTCGTGCGGGTTCGGCGCGACTTGCCCCGCCAGAAACACAAAACCCTGCGCCGTCACGGCCTGCGACATGCGGACGCCGGACTCGATCCGAGAAATGCTCATGGTCAACGCCTTAAATGCTCGCCCCAGGAGGCGGAAAAAAGCAGGATGGGGGAAAAAGCAGCCGCCGCGGGGAAGCAACGCGCGGCGGCGACGCAGCCCCCCGTGGGGCCGCAGGGGCGACCGGTCGGACGGCGGTCGTGCCGGACGGGCATGGTAGCCGGTTTGACGACGTAAAAAAAGGCGCCATCGCGTCGATTGCCCGGCGACGAACGCGGACCGGTGGGCCGCGCGTTCGGCGAACAAGACCCGCCGGTCAGCCGGCTTCGAGCGTGGCGACGCCGAAGATCGCGGCGCGTTCAACGTCGGGGGGCGGTCCCAGGTACATCCGCGTGCAGCGGAAAACCTCCGTCATCCGATGTTCCGCGCAAAGTTGCAAGGCGGCGGGGTTGTCGTCGGGCACGTCGAGCCAAAGCGGCCCCGAGCCGGCCGCCCGACACAACCCGTGAAACAGCCGCCGCGCCTCCTCGACGCCCTCGGCGAACAACGGCCCGATCTTCCAGCCGATGACGCAGGGCCGCACGACGCCATAGCCCCGCAACCCTTGCGGGCCGACCGCTCCGAGCGCCGCCGCTTCCGGCTGCCCGAGCCACGCCTCAAGAAACCGCGATCGATCGCCCGCAAAACAACGACGGTCGAATTGTTGGATCGCACCCCTGTCGAGCGACTGCAGAGCGACGAGCGACGGCGAGGACGGCGGCAAGTCGGTCGGCAGAGTCCCGAGTTGGAAGCGGCGATGCCTGGCGAAGGGTCGGAACCCGCCGCGCTCGTAGAAGGGGACCATCGCGTCGACGCCGTCGAGGCCGATCGTCGCTCCAGGATCGAGGCGGGCGATCAGTCGGTCGCGGCGGGCGTACCACAGGCGCGCGCCCAGCCGTCGGCGGCGAAACTCGGGCCGCACGATAAATAGTCCCATGAAGCCGAACTGCGGATGATGGCGAAAGATGGCGCCGCCGCCGGCCAACTCGCCCTCCGCCTCCGCCGCGAGAAAACCTTCCGGATCCGTATGCCAGAAACTCTCGGCGTCGTGCCGTCCCGGGTTCCATCCCTCGGCGGCCGCCCAGGCGATCAGCGCCTGCACTTCCGGCCGAGTCATGGGACGGATTCGCATCGTCGTCCCTCCGCTGCGCTTGGCCCGCCGCGGAGGCCGCAGCGGCATGGGTCGTTGCTCCCCGCAACCCAAAGCCGCCACCGGCGCACCGCCCGATCGCCATGCAGCCTTTCCTGCTTTGATCCCGGCGTCCCGCGCTGACGTCCCTCGAAGCGGCGGCGTCCGTCCCGCGTCCGGAGCGGACCAACGGTTGCCAAACCCCATCAGACAACGATTGCGCGCCGCGCGGCCTGCCGGGCGGTGGTCGCCGGGCCTGCCCGCGTTTCGCCGACGAAGCGTACCGGCAGCGGAGAGCGATCCTCCCGGGCTCGACCAAGCATGGTCCTGGCCCGACGCGCTTCGGCCGAAACGCTCCGCATTCTTGTCGCCCCTCAGGCGGCGCGGCTGCGCGGAGCCGCCGCATCCGTGCCGCTCGACTCGCGACTCCCGGGCCCGTGGCTACCGCGGCGCCGACGTCCGTAAGGTTCGCCGACGGCCCGCGGATGCGCCGCTCAGCGTCCCCGACGCCGTCTTGCCAGACACGCCGCAACGGCCGAGGCAGGAAGCGCTGCCGACCCCGGTTCCGGCATCGGAAGAATCTCGACGGCCATCGTCAGATGCTCGTTGGTCGGATTCTCGTTGGCCAGCGTCGCCAACGTCGTGGCGGGCGACGCGGCGGCCCCGCCGATCACCGCGTCGATCCAGCTGTTGAACATCGTGACCCTCGTGGCGCCCATGAAGTCGCTGTCGCTGGCATTTGCGACGCCGTCGCCGGACCGTCCTCCCACCGCCCCAATGAACGAATTGACCCCCACCAACTGCAGATTGCCGCCGAAGTCCATGAAGACTCCGCCGCCGCTGTCTCCCGGTGCGATCGAGTATTCGAGCGCCAGGGTGCTCGACTTGCCGAGCAGATTCTTGCGGTCTTTGTTGGCCGGGTCGTCGAAATCCGCAAGCAGAATGTTGTTGGTATAACCCAACGCGGAGCCGTACGCATCCACGACGTTTGCCCCCGCACGCCGGGTTCCCGACGTGCCGTTCTTAAACCCGGTCAGGCCCGTCCCTGTATTGCCATAACCCACGAAATGCGCTGAGCGGCCCAGTTCGGAGGCGGCCGTGTACCGCGAGGCCGGGGCGACGTTGGCGACTTCCGTCGTCAGGCGGATCAGACCAATGTCGTGCCCGCCATTCAGCGAGCCAGTCCAATTGGGGTGCGCCCGCCATTCGGCGCCGCCGTAGGTCGTCCCGCCGATGCGAAACGAAAGGGTGCTCACGCTGCCATCGACGATGTGGCCGGCGGTCAGCACCCAATCCGGCGCAATCAACGTCCCCGAACCGCGATACCCGGCGCCGCTCTCGGTGAAGAGAATGTCTCCGACGGAGGCGTAACTCTGCGACAACTGGGTGTACGACGCATCGGCCACATCGTGACGAATCGTACCGCCCGCCGCGAGCAAGGGGACCAGACCGGCCATCAGCAACGTGAAAGCGAACGCCCAAGCACGCGTCATCCAAGGAATCCCCGTCGTAAGGACCAGTTTTCGCACGCGTCCCGGGCCACGCACCCGCGGTCGTTGCTCGCCTCGGAAACAACGGAACACGCGGCTCCGGCGGAGGCTCGTCCACCGCGTGGACTGCCGCCGGCAAGTCTGCGGTCGTTCGAACCCGTCGCGGGCTCGGCCCCGCGATTTCCGTGCGTCAGTCGACAGTGTCGTTCAACGCGCGGCAGCGGTCTCGCTTTTTGCCAGGCGCGAGGGACCCTTCGCCCCCCCCCGCGCGAGGACCTCGGTGCGGTGGCGACGATTTTGACGCCGGGAGAACGGTTGCGGCGGAGATTCTCCTCGGCGTTTCAAAGTCCAGGGAGCGGCAGCGCGTCCGGGCGCTTTTCCGGTGGCCAACTTCTTGACGTCGGCGCGGCTCATGAGCCGCCGCTCGCCTTGCGTCTCCGGCTTTTTCCTCCGTGAGGAGCGGCGGACGGGTTCCTTGACCGCGGAGTCGTCAAGAAAGTCGGGCCGCCTTGGGCGCCACGACGACGGTTTCCCCGGCCGCATCGTCCGGCGCGGCCGGGGAAACCGCAGCCTCGGCCGAAGCGCGGCTCGCCGCGCGGATTCGCAGCGCGTTGGCCAGGATCTCGCCGGCAGAGGCCGTGGCGGCAGCAGGGCAGCGCGTCTGTCCGGTCACCGACCCGTTGCTCGGTTCGAGAGGAGTCCCGCACAAGTTCAACGTGCCGGGCCGGCGCTTCGCGGTTTCCTCCGCGGGTTGGCGGCAGCCGCCGCTGGCGAGCCCGGCGAATGACCTGGCCCAGCTGCCGCGGGCTGACGGAAGCCGCTCAGGGAAACTGGTCGGCACGCGCGGCGGCGCGGACGTCTCCCGCCGCGGTTCGGCGATGGCGTCAGGCGGTCGGGCGCTCGGCTTGGCCCGGGTCGCGGTCCGCATGGCGGGGCGTCGGCCGAATCAGCAGGACCAGGACTGCCGAGAGCATCGCCACGCCGGAAAACACGCCGAAGATGACGTTGAGCGGCGTGCCCTGGTCGCGGAGAGCGCCGAATCCCCAATCGGCCAGCCCGCCGCAACTGATGCTCGCGCAATTCATGAGGCCAAAGCCGGTGGCCCGCAGATGGGGCCGCACGATTTGCGACAAGATCGGCATGTTGTTGCAGTCGAAGAATCCCCAGCCGAGACCGAACAGGATCAGAAATGCGATCGCCGTGCCGAGCGAGCCGGCCGCCCCGACGCCGTAGATCGCCGGCACGATCACGGCCATTCCCAGCGCGCTGGTGTAGATCCGGCCTCGCAGGGTGCGGTGCATCCAGCGGTCGGCCAGCAAGCCCCCCGCCAGCGCTCCCAGAATGGCTGCCACCTGCCAGTACAAGGTGGCGGCCACGCCGGCCTGGCCTTGTCCGATGCCGAACTGCTGCTTGAGGATGGCGGGCATCCAGTCGCGGACGACCCATCCGGCGAGCGCCGGCAAAGTGAAGTAGAGCACCAGCAGGATGTAGTTCGGGTTCCGCAGCAACTCCGCGAACGACGCGCCCAAAGAACTCCCTTTCGACTCGGCCGGTTCGCCTTCGCGGGGCGCGTCGCGAAGAATCGCCACCAGGGGTCCCGCGTAGAGCATGCCGATCACGCCGCAAAGCGTGAAGGCGCTGCGCCAACCCCACTGCGGCGCGTCGGCCACGTACCCGCCGAATCCGCCCGCGATCACTCCGCAGTAGATGGCGATCTGGTGCAAGCCCACTGCCCGCGACCGCGTGTGGCCCGTATGGTAGTCGGAGATCAGCGCGAGTGCGGCGGGTATGTAAAACGATTCGCTCAGCCCCATGAGCGAGCGGGCCAGCAGCAGTTCGTCGTAGGTCGAGGCATGTCCGGTCAGCCAGGTGACGGCCGACCACACGAACAGGCTGCCGCAGATCGCTTTGCGACGACCGAAACGATCGGCGAGGTAGCCTCCCAACGGGCTGCAGATCGCGTAGATCCACTTGAACTGCCCCAGCATGTAGCCCCAGTTCTCATCGCTACCGATCGAAGGTATCTCTTCCATCACCGAGTACTTCATCGACGCCAGCATCTGCCGGTCGAGGTAGTTCAGCAGGGCCACCGGCATCAGCAGGCCCACCGTCAACCAAGCCATCCGGCTGACCGAAGAAGAAGCAGGCGATGGGTGCATGGTCGGTCGATTCCCGAAGCAACTGCGAAGGGGCCGCGATGCCGCGACGCCCGTGACGGACGGCAACGCCGCCGCGCGAACGCGCAGCGGAAGCAGGCCCTATCCTGGCACATCCGCGGGGCAAATCCTACGCCACTTCCGCCCGCCAATTTCCCTCGCAAGCCGGCCGAGGCGGCCGACGCGCGGATCGCCTCGCCCGTTTCGCCGCGGCGCCGCCGCCCGCGCTCACGCCAAGAGCGCTTCGATCGCGCGGCGGGTCGGCGCCGACGTCTGCGCCCCCAGCCGCATCGTCGATAGCGCTCCGGCCGCATTGGCGAATCGTACGGCCTCCCCCAACGATCGGCCTTCCGCCAAGGCCACCGCCAAGGCCCCGTTGAACGCGTCGCCAGCCCCCGTCGCGTCGACCGCGTTCCGCACCGGGAAGCCCGCGATCAGGTCGCACCATCCCGCCCCGCACGCGAAGGCCCCGCGGGCCCCCAAGGTGACGACGACCGCCTGCGGTCCGCGCTTCCGCAGGCTCCGCGCCGCCCGTTCGGCGTCCCGTGCCGTATTCACCGGCCTGCCGGTCAGCAGGGCCGCTTCCCGCGCGTTGGGCGTCAGAATCGCGACGCGGTGCAGCAGCTGTTCGTCGAGCGGTCGTGCGGGAGCCGGATTGAGAATCACCCGGACGCCGGCTTGGGCGGCAAGAGCCGCCGCCTCGCTGACGGCGTCGAGAGAGGTTTCCAGCTGCAACAGGACGACGTCGGCATGGGTCAGACGCTGCCGCGCGGCCGCGACGTGGCGTGCTCCGAGCGCCGCGTTGGCCCCCGGGGCCACGGCGATCGCGTTTTCGCCGCGGCGGTCGATGACGATCAGGGCGACGCCCGACGGGCGATCGGGATCGCAGGACAAGTGGCGGACGTCGATCCCCTCGCCACGCAGGCGTCGCCGCGATTCCCTGCCGAAGGCGTCGGCGCCGACCCGCGCCACGATCGCCACGGCGCCCCCTGCCCGCGCGGCCGCCACGGCCTGATTGGCGCCCTTGCCGCCGGGAGCCGTGGCGAACTCCCCGTCCGACACCGTCTCGCCCGATCGCGGCAGGCGATCGACCTTCGCCAGCAGATCGGCGTTGCAACTTCCGACGACGACAATTTTGCCAGCCACCCTGCGATCTCCGGCTTCGTTCGGCGAGAGGGGAGCGCGCCCCCGGTCGCGGGGCAAGGTCGCTTCAGGGGCCCCAGCCCGCCGCGGCCCCTGAAGCGGCAAGAGACCCTTGCGTCCTCCCTGAGACGCCGCCCGCCTTGCGCCTCCGGCTTTTCCTGCGTGAGGACCGTCGGCGCCGGTTCCTTCGCGGCGCAAGGCTCCTTAAGATAACCGCAGACAACGGATAATCGCAGCCATCGGCCGGCGGGGAGCGACGACGCCGGCAAGTCCCGCCGGCCTCCCGCCACTCCTGTTGACGATCTGTTCGCTTTCCATCTCTTCGGTTTTTATCTCTTCGATCTCTTCACGACTCTTCACGACGCTCGTCCCAGTATTCATCGATCGTTGCGCCGTCCATGAGCCTCCGCTCGCCTTGCGCCTCAGGCTTTTTTCCACGTGAGGAGCGGCGGCGCGGGTTCCTTCGCGGCGCGCGGATCACGCAGCTCTTCCCAGGATTTCTCATGCGCTCGATGCAGCCCTTCGTCGTCGCCGTTCTTGCCGCGGTCGGCTCCCCTGGTTGGGCGGGCGACCGCGTCGTCGCCCCGCCGCAGCAGCGGCTCTACCGCCAAATCGCCGACCAGGCTTTCTGGCAGGAAGTCGTCGCGCACGTCCCCTCCCCCCAGCCCGTGACGAGCCTGGCGGTCGTCGGCGAGCAGGCGTTCGCCGTGACGGGGGGCAGGCTGCATCGACTCGCCGACGATCGGCTGACCGCCGTGGCCGACGCGCCGGACGGCCTGCGGCGATTGTACGCGTTGGACGGCGCGCTGTGGGCCGCGACCGACGCGGGCTTGTACCGCTGGGAAATGCCGGACGACGCGGCCCGGCTCGTCCTGGAA
>Ga0169931_10011495_pt1 | contig 12452 bp, 14 predicted proteins | sample Kivu_15m_20L_FD_129675 | JGI IMG/M metagenome (GOLD analysis project Ga0169931, IMG submission 129675) | Freshwater microbial communities from Lake Kivu, Western Province, Rwanda to study Microbial Dark Matter (Phase II) - Kivu_15m_20L... | ecosystem: Environmental > Aquatic > Freshwater > Lake...
CACTCAACCAGAGTCCACAGCGCGGCAAAGAGAAACAGGTTCAGCGGCACAGACTTCACGCGCAGACGGACGTAAAGGACACACTGCGCCCAGGTCACGGTGGCCATGATGGCCGCCATCAATACCACCAGACTGCCTGCCAGAAATGGAGAGGCATACCCGTAAACATGGATACTCACGTACACCCATGAGAGGCCGAAGATGTATTTCGTGAGGCCGAAGCCTGCGGCGATCCATGCGGCCTTTTCCGGAAAACGCTCGAGCAGCAGATAAAGGCCAGCGGCGCTGACGAAAGCGAGCGGCCATACATCAAACGGAGCGAGTGAAAGAACCAGCGCGGCGCCGCACAAAGCGGCCAGAACAAGCGTCATGCAGCCACGGCGCGTACCCGCAGCAGCCGCAGCCGCCGCGAATCTGCATTCAGAACACGGAACTCAAAATTGCCGACGGTCACCTCTTCACCACGTTGCGGCAGATGGCCAAGCGCACGCAACACCATGCCACCGATGGTGTCGAACTCATCGTCGGCGAAATCCGTCTCGAAATGTTCGTTGAAGTCCTCAATGGTGGTTTCAGCCTTGACGACAAATCCGCCATCCTTCATCGGTTTGATGCCACCCGCTTCATCAATATCGTGTTCGTCTTCGATTTCGCCAACGATCTGTTCGAGGACATCCTCGATGGTGACCACTCCGGAAACCTGGCCGTATTCGTCGATCACCACGGCCATGTGATTTCGTTTGGCGCGGAACTCTTCGAGCAACACGTTGAGGCGTTTGCTCTCAGGGATCGCGGTTGCCTGCCGCATGTGATCCTTGATGTCAAAGTCGCTGCGATCTTCCTGCTGCAACAACCGCAGCAGGTCTTTCGCATGGAGAATGCCGCGGATGTCATCAAGGCTTTCGCCGACAACCGGAAACCGGCTGTGCTGCGACTCGATCACCACTTCGAGGATGGCGTCCAGGGAATCCGCTTCATGCACGAAGCGAAGCTGGGAGCGCGGAATCATGATGTCGCGCGCCTGCATGTCGGACATGCCGATGGCGCCATACATGATGTTGAGCGCCGATGTATCCACCAGCTGCCGGTCGGCGGCATCCCGCAACAACTCAAGCAGCTCAGCACGGGTTTCAGGTTCATCGCTGAAGAGTCCGATGAACCAGTCGTAAACAGGTCGCCGGCCGGAGGGCCGGATTTCTTCGTCGTCGTCGCGCAGTGATCGTTCGCTCATTGGTAGGGATCGGCGATGCCGAATCCGGCAAGCAGCTCAACCTCAAGTGATTCCATGATCTGTGCTTCCTCCTCATGTTCATGGTCGTAACCATGCAGGTGACACATGCCGTGTATCACCATGTGTGCAAAGTGATCAGTAACCGCCTTTCCCTGCGCCGCCGCTTCGGCAAGCACCACCGGAGCGCAGATGACGATGTCACCGAGCACTTCGAGTCCGGGGGCATCCACCTCCGCCGCAAAACTCAACACGTTGGTTGGTTTGTCAGCCCCGCGATATTGCCGGTTGAGGGTCTGGCCCTCTTCGCCGTCAACCACCCGGATGCAGACTTCGTGACCTGCGGTGCCAAGGCGACGGGATACGGCTCCTGCCCAACGAAGCACTTCCGCCTCATCAGGCAAACCGCTCAGCTGACTCGCCATCTGCACTTCGATCGCCTGCACGCTGATTGTCACTCTATCGTTCGACTCAAGGCCGCGGCTGCGGACCGTCCGCGCCCGGATTGATCTGAAACGCTGCATAGGCATCGACGATTTTCTGTACCAGCGGATGCCGCACCACATCACGGGAATTGAAGTGTGTGAAGTGGATGCCGTCGATGTCCTTCAGCACTTTCCGCACGTTCACCAGACCTGATTCCTGGCCGCGCGGCAGATCGATCTGGGTGATATCGCCGGTAATCACCGCCGTCGATCCGAAACCGATTCGGGTCAGGAACATCTTCATCTGTTCAATGGTCGTGTTCTGGCTTTCGTCGAGGATGATGAAGGCATTGTTGAGCGTTCGGCCCCGCATGTAGGCCAGCGGCGCGACTTCGATCACCGTGCGCTCCACGGACTTGTTGACCCGTTCGGTGCCCATCATCTCGTAAAGTGCGTCGTACAGCGGGCGCAGGTATGGATCGATCTTTTGCGCGAGATCACCTGGCAGAAAACCGAGTTTTTCACCCGCTTCGACAGCTGGCCGAACCAGGACGATCCTCTGCACCTTGTGCGATTCCAGCGCTTCGACCGCACAAGCTACCGCCAGCCATGTTTTCCCGGTACCCGCCGGACCAATGCCGAAGTTGATGTCGTGGGTGCGGATCGCCTCCACATAGGCAGCCTGGTTTGCACCCCGCGCCTTGACCAGTTTGCGAGTGGTGCGCACCGCAACCTCACCTCGTTCGCCACCTTGCCGGGACTCGTCGCGGGTGATGTCGGCCAACAGGGCATCCACACCGGATTCCTGCAGGAAAAGGTGTACGAGGTCCGGCTCAATGACCGCTCGTTCTTCTGTTTCCACATAGAGCTGCTGGATCAAAGCACCTGCGGCCCGCACCCGGCGTTCGCCGCCACTGATCTGGAAACGGTTGCCACGGTTGCGGATATGCACCCCGAGGCGTTTCTCGAGGTGCTTCAGGTTCTGGTCGTAGGGGCCGCACAACGCGGCCAGGCGATGCGAATCGTTGGGTTCCACAGCGATGGTGCTGTTCAGTGGCACTATCTGCGCGTTTTCATTCCGGGAGTCGGCATCCGCCATCGACGGCTGCGCTGCGGAAACAGCGCGCTGTCCGGGGGCTGGGTCGCTCAATGCGTCCTCTGTATGTTGTCCTCGAATCGAAGGATATCGGCCTTCGGGCCTAAGTCAAACTCAGGAGTGGTACTGAGAAGTGAGGCTCAGGCAAGCCTGGCCAACAGGGAGTTCGGCAGTGCGGCCTCGATGGTGACGTCCACAAACTGGCCGATCATCCCGTCATCAGGACTGCGGAAATTGACCACCCGGTTGTTTTCCGTGCGCCCCTGCAACTGGCCGGGGTCCCGGGGCGAGCGGCCGCTGACGAGGATTTTCTGACTTGTACCGACCATCGCACCTGAAATCGTCGCCGCCTGGCAACGAATCAGGCCCTGCAGGATGGCGAGGCGATGCTTTTTGACTTCGACCGGGGTGTCATCCGGCAGATCCGCCGCCGGGGTTCCGGGCCTTGCGCTGTAGATGAAGCTGAAGGAGTTATCAAAACCGACATCCTGGATGAGCTTCACCATCGCCTCGAAATCCGCATCGGTTTCACCGGGGAAACCGATGATGAAATCCGATGAGAGGCTGATATTGGGGCGCACCTTGCGCAGCGCACGGATGCGGGACTTGTACTCCAGCACCGTATGGCCGCGTTTCATCAGGGCGAGAATGCGGTCGGATCCGTGCTGGACAGGCAGATGCACGTGATCGACGAGTTGCGGGATCGTGGCGTAGGCGTCAATCAACGCATCGCTGAAATCGATGGGATGCGAGGTGGTATAGCGGATGCGCCCAACACCGGGCACGGCTGCCACATAGTGCAGCAGTTCAGCGAGATCCGCTGCGTCACCTTCAATATCGCCACGATAGGAATTGACGTTTTGGCCAAGCAGATGGATCTCACGCACGCCCTGGGCCGTCAAAGCCCGCACTTCGTCGAGTACATCTGCAACCGGTCGGCTGACCTCTTCACCCCGCGTATAGGGCACTACGCAGAAACTGCAGTACTTTGAACAGCCCTCCATGATCGACACCCAGGCGCTGACACCGTCGGCCTTCGGTTTCGGCAGGACATCGAACTTCTCGATTTCCGGGAAGCTGATGTCCACCACCGCCGCTCTCGAATCCGTTTGCCGGAGGCGCTCTGCTTCATCAATGAGGGCAGGCAAGCGATGCAGCGTCTGGGGTCCGAAAACCAGATCCACATAAGGTGCCCGTCGGGCAATGGCTGCGCCTTCCTGACTGGCCACACAACCGGCGACACCAATCAGCACCTCAGGACGGCGTACCTTGATACCACGCCAGCGACCGAGCTGATGGAAGACTTTTTCCTGGGCTTTTTCGCGTATGGAACAGGTGTTCAGCAGCAGCAGGTCGGCTTCTTCCGGCTGTCGCGTTTCTTCGTAGTTCAGAGTCGACTTCAGCAGGTCACGCATACGCGCCGAGTCGTACTCGTTCATCTGGCAACCGTGGGTTTCAATGAAGACCTTTCGCGACACTTGCTACAACGCCTTTTCCGGGATTCGGGCTAGCCTTCAGGGGGCGCGCAGTATAGCCAGTCCGCAATTCAATCGGGCAATCCGGCTTGAATTGTGCGACTCCACCCCTATATAAGGGCGCACCGCGTCCCTCCCCATCGCCCGGGATGCACCTTCACCTGCGGGTAATCATGGCCAAACGAGAAATCACCGAGAGCATCTACCGCGTTCTGTTCCATAACCAGGGACAGATCTACGAGGTCTATGCCCAGGCGATCTACCAGAGCGATCTTTACGGATTTATCGAGGTCGAGGACTACATGTTTGGCAAAAAGAGCCAGATGGTCATCGACCCGTCCGAAGATCGCCTCCGCACCGAGTTCGACGGCGTGAAGCGCAGCTTCATCCCCATGCACGCAGTGGTGCGCATCGACGAGGTCGAAAAAGAAGGCATTGCCAAAGTGAAAGACAGCAAGGGCGAAAAGGTCACACCGTTCCCGATCCCGGTGCCAAAGGACAGCAAGTAGCAGCCACCGCCGCGGATAGAATCCCGCTCGATCAGTACTGATCGAGCAGTGGAAAAGCTCCAAGCACATGGGTTGCAGACATGGCACCCGCCCGTTCCACAAGATCGGGGTTGAGGTCAGCCAGACGGCTGATGCCATTCAGGGCCAGTGCGTTTTTCACTTCGTGTTCGATGATCTCGAGCGCCCGTACTACGGCTGGCGCACCACCCGCCGCCATCGCCAGTCCTTCGATTCTCCCCATGCCGACAGCCGCGGCACCGAGACACAATCCCTTAACCACATCCGCTCCGCGCATGAATCCGCCATCAACCCATACCGGAACACGACCGGCAACCGCGGCCACCACTTCCGGCAAGGCATCGATGCAGGCCCGTGTATGGTCGAGCTGACGTCCGCCATGATTGGAGACGTAGACGATGTCCACACCCGCATCGACGCAGCGGCGTGCATCGTCGGCAACATTCACACCCTTGATAATGAGTGGAATGTTGAACTTCGCCTTGATGTGCTCAACCGTTTTCCAGGACATCTTGGCCTGGGTGCCAAAAATCGACGATCCACCCCGGCGTCCTGAGGGTGGCGCAAATCGTTTGAGCAGATCCCGTTCACGGCGTGAATACACCTGCGTATCCGCCGTGAGGCAGAAGGCCGTGTAGCCCGCCGCGATGGAGCGCTGTATCTGGTCATCGAGCCATGCGTCATCGCCCAGAAGGTACAACTGATAGATCCGTGGCCCCGGCACCTCTTTCGCCAGGGATTCAAAATCCGGAAGGCAAGCGGAACTGAGGATCTGCAGCACGCCGAATTCCTGTGCCGCCCGGGCCACACTCGCTGCGCCACCTGCCTCAAAGAGCTGCACTGAGCCGATGGGTGGCAGCACCACCGGCAGGCGAACCGGTTGGCCAAGCAGCGTTGACGTGACATCAACCTCACTCACATCGTTGAGAATGCGCGGCTTGAAGACCCAGGAATCGAGGCCGTAACGATTGCGATTGAGGGCGCTCTCCGTTTCCGCCCCACCCACCAGGTAATCCCAGACGTGGCGGTTCAGATTGATCCGCGCCCGTTTGACCATTTCGGTCAAGGTCAGAAAGTCTTTCATGCTGCCTCGCAGTTACCTCCCGGATGATGTTCCCGGGATGACCGTCTCTCGATGCTTCCCTAAACTACCGTTTTTCCCTGCCGGAGCGAAATTCCATGTCCTCAGTGATCATCATCGGAGCGGGTCATGCCGCGGGCCAGGTGGCTGCAAGCCTGCGCCAGGATGGCCATGAAGGCCCGATCACGATGCTCGGTGACGAGCCGTTCATTCCCTATCAGCGGCCACCGCTTTCAAAACAGTATCTTTCCGGTGAGCAGGCCATCGATCGGGTGTATCTGCGGCCGCAGAAGTTCTATGACGACAAGAACATCACGGTCAAAACCGGTGTCACCGTAGCCCGCATCGACCGCTCCAGCAAAACCGTCCACACAACCGCGGGTGAATCCTTCAGCTATGACGATCTGGTTATCGCCACCGGCAGCCGTGCCCGCAAACTCAGCATTGAAGGCAGCAACCTCGGCGGCATCCACTACCTGCGCACGGTCGCTGATGTCGATGCGATCCGCAGCGAAATGGGTGCGGGTAAAAAGCTGGTGATCGTCGGTGGTGGCTACATCGGGCTCGAAGTCGCTGCCGTTGCCGCAACTTCCGGTATGGAAGTACATGTGATCGAGATGGAAGGCCGCATCCTGCAACGTGTGACCACACCGGAGATGAGCGCCTACTACCATCAGTTGCACACCTCCCGTGGCGTGCACATTCACACCAGCACCGGCGTCAAGGGATTCACCGGTGATAACGGCCGCGTGAAGGGGGTACTTGCCGGAGATCAGACCTTCGCTGCCGATGTGGTGATCGTCGGTATTGGCATCATCCCCAATATTGAGCTTGCAAAGGACGCAGGGCTCACCTGCGAAAATGGCATCGTCGTGGACGATCACTGCAGAACCAGCGATCCACGCATCTATGCCATTGGCGACTGCTCCAACCATCCGAATCCGCTGCTTGGCCGTCGGCTGCGTCTTGAATCGGTTCCCAACGCCATGGATCAGGCGCGCGTGACCAGCGCCAACATCCGCGGCCAGGACAAGGTCTACGCCGCCATTCCGTGGTTCTGGTCGGATCAGTACGAGCTCAAACTGCAAATGGTGGGTTTCTCTGCGGATGGCAACCAGCAGGTACTGCGCGGAGACAAAGCCGCCAACCAGTTCGCGGTGTTCTATCTGAAAGACGGCGTACTGGTCGCCGCAGACGCGGTGAACAGCCCGAAAGAGTTCATGCTGAGCAAGAACCTGGTGGGCAAACCGGTGGACGCGGCACGGCTCGCGGATCCGGCGACCGATCTGAAGACGCTCTAGCCGCTGGCTACGCGGTCACCACGATCGGTTGGCCATCCGTCACGATGAGGGTGTGCTCGTACTGCGCCACGAGCACACCTTTAGGCACTGAAAGCGTCCAGCCATCCGCCTGCTCTTCTACCCAGGACGCCTTGTCGCTGAAAAACGGCTCGATGGTGAGCACCATCCCTTTGCTGAGCGTGCGCCGCTCATTGGGGTTGTGGATCGGCACGTAGGATGGGTCTTCATGCAGCGAGCGCCCGACGCCGTGGCTGCCGAGGTTCTCGACGATGAGATAACCCGCTTCGGCAGCTTTTTCCGAAACCGTACGACCGATGATGTTCAGTGAACGCCCCGCGCGCACCTGGCCAATCGCCGCATGTACAGCCGCCTGCACTGTAGCGCAGATGCGATGCTGTTCCGGATGACCGTCACCGACGACGAATGACTCACCCATGTCCGCGACGTAGCCGTTGAGTTCTGCAGATACGTCGATGTTGACGATATCGCCGTGTTCGAGCCGACGATCTGAAGGAATTCCATGCGCCGCTTGTTCATTGATGCTGATACAGGTGGCGCCGGGAAACTTGTAAAAAAGTTGCGGTGCCGACCGGGCCCCACCTTGCCTCAGAGCTGACGCACCCACCGCATCCAGTTCCGCAGTGGTCATGCCGGGGCGTGCCGCCTTTTTCATGGCAAGAAATGCCCGGCGCACGGCGCGACCAGCGTTCTGCAGTCCGTTGATGTCCTGGCGGGTGACGGCATTCATGGCTTGATTGTAGCCGGTTCGTATCGTGAGCTGCCTGAATCGGTGAACGGGGGTGTGAAGATTGGACAACCCACGAAGCTTGTCCGAACATTTCGAACAGTCCCGATTCACATCACTTCATGGCTACCCACACCATCGACCCGGTACTCGAAGACAAAGCCGCAGACAGCACGGCAGCCGATAGAAATTTCATTTACTGCGCCGTCTGTTCAAGTGTGATCGGACGGATATCGGACAAAACCTCGATCAACGGCTCACACGAACACGTTTGCACCAATCCCCATGGCATCACGTTCCACCTCGGATGCTGGTCACAGGCGCTCGGTTGCACCATATCCGGGCAGCGAATGGCAGCCGATACGTGGTTCGCCGGCTTTCGCTGGCGACTGGCATCCTGCGCCGAATGCCGCAACCACCTCGGGTGGTACTTCGACCGGGACGAAAACACTTACTTCTACGGCCTCATCCTGAACCGTATCCAGCAGGAGTAGATCGGGGATGCGGACGCCCTGCCTGCAAACTGGTAACGTTCCGGCATGACCTCTTTATCTACAACAATCGAAATCGCCAAGGACTACCTGCACTTCGGCGCCGCGCACTTCACGATTTTCAGTGCGACGGAACGCGAGAACCTGCACGGCCACAACTTTTTCGTCACCGCCGACATGCGCTGCACCGTGGGGCCTGATGGCCTCGCGTTCGACTACAACGTCATCAAGCAGGAATTGAAAGCGCTGTGTGACCATCTCGATGAGAAGGTGTTGCTGCCGTCGAAGTCACCCTACCTGCGTCTTGAGCCTGAGGACGGGTATCTGATCGCCCTGTTCAACGGCGAACGCATACCGTTCCTGCATCGGGACGTTCTCACGCTTCCGGTCAGCAATATCACCGTGGAAGAGCTGGCCGGTCACTTTCTGCGCCAGTTGATCAACACGCCACGCATCGCCGCCCTGCCCCTTGAAACACTCGTCATACGGGTTTCGTCAGGTCCGGGCCAATGGGCAGGCGCACACTGGAGCAAGGCATGAAAACACTGGTCATCACGGGCGCATCCAGCGGCATCGGCCTGCACACGGCGCGCCTCTTTCTCGAACAGGGATATGAGGTTGTGAACCTCTCCCGTCGTCGGTGCCCCATCGAGAAGGTGGCCCACATCAATTGTGACCTGGCGATGCCCGGCTTCATCGACAACTCGGGACCAGTGCTCCGCCCGCTGCTGGAAAGGTCCGATGAAACCGTGCTGATCCACAACGCCTCGCGGCTTACCAGTGATTCGTCGCTCGAAACACCCAGCAACGCACTGCGCAGCGTGCTCGAAATCAACGTTGTGGCCGCCAACAGCCTGAACTACTTCGTACTGCCGTTCATGCGCCCGGGATCGAGCATCCTGTTCGTGGCATCAACACTTTCCGAAAAAGCGGTGCCCGGAAGTTTCAGCTACATCACCAGCAAACATGCGCAGATCGGCATGATGCGTTCATTGACCCAGGATCTTGCCGGCCGTGGCATTCACACCGCGGCGGTGTGTCCCGGATTTACCGACACCGAAATGCTCCGTCAGCACGTGCCCGCCGATGCGATGGACAGCGTGCGTCGCATGTCAGCTTTCGACCGTCTGATCAACCCCGATGAAATCGCAGCTACGCTGTTGTTCGTGGCGAAAAATCCGGTACTCAACGGCTCGGTGATTCACGCCAATCTCGGACAGATCGAGAGGTAACCCATGAGCGCACTCCGGTTGCTGGTCTCCACACGCAAGGGACTCTTCACACTGCAATCGGATTCGCGTCGAACCCGGTGGACCTTGTCTGTTCCGGCTTTCCTCGGCCATATCATCCAGCACACGGTTGCGGATCCACGCAGTGCGACCGTCCTCTGCTCGGCAAAAACGGGACACCTTGGTCCAACCATCTTTCGCTCGACCGATGGCGGCACCAGCTGGAAGGAAGCAGAGCGACCACCTGCCTTTGACAAGGCTGCCGATGGAAGCGTCGGGCGCACGGTGGCCCATACATTCTGGTTGACCCCGGGCCATGCCAGCGAGCCCGGTGTGTGGTGGGCCGGCACTTCACCCCAGGCGTTGTGGATGAGTGCCGATGATGGCCTCAACTGGGCCTCTGTCCGCGGCTTCAACGATCATCCTGACTATGCACTCAGGACCGAAGATCCACAGGGCGGAACGCCGGACGGTCCGGTGCTGCACTCGATACGTATCGATCCCCGCGACGCCAATCACATGTATTTTGCACTCTCCGGTGGTGGTGTCTGGGAAACCCGCGATCACGGCGCCAGCTGGTCGCCGCTCAATCAAGGCATGGCGACCGTGGTGTTTGATCCCGATGCGCCACCGTCAGAGGATCAACCCACGTCCCTGCAGTGGCAGCCGATTGGTTCAGACCACGATCCGCATTGTGTGCAGATTCACCCCCAGTGGCCTGATGTGATGTGGCAGCAGAACCACTGCGGTATCTATCGTCTGGAACGGCCCGCAACCCGATGGCGGCGGGTGGGACGAAACATGCCGGCACACGTCGGCGACATCGGCTTCGTAATCGAAACCCACCCGCGCGATCCCGACATCGCCTGGGTATTCCCCATGGATGGCACCGATGTGTGGCCACGGACCAGCCCGGACGGCAATCCGGCGGTGTATATGACCCGTGATCGCGGCGAACACTGGTCTTGCCAGAACTCCGGTTTTCCGTCACGCGCCTGGTTCACGGTGAAACGCCAGGCCATGGCCCAGGACGGGCAGGATCCGCTTGGCCTGTATCTCGGCATGACCAGCGGCGAAGTATGGTGCTCCATCAATGAAGGTGCGCATTGGTCGCAGATCGCGGCGCATCTGCCGGAAATCTATGCAGTGGAAACCGTACCGGTCTGATGCGTGTACTGATTCCGTCGCCATTGCAGTCTTACACCGCTGGTGCCCGCCGGGTCACGGCGTCCGGCGAAACCCTGCGCATGCTGCTCGATGACCTTGACCGGCGTTTTCCGGGCATCCGCTTTCGCATGATCGACGAACAGGACAACGTCCGGCCTCACATGATGATCTATGTACGCGGCGAACGGACACGTAACCTGAACACTGCTCTTGCTGACCACGAAGAAGTGGTGATCATGCAGGCACTGTCCGGCGGTTGATCCGTGAACCCCGATGGCACTTCAGCAACCTGGTTTTTCACAATGAAATTCAGCACGACCTCCCTTGCCGGGCTCTGGATGATCGAACTCGAACTGCGCGAAGACGAACGCGGGTTTCTCGCACGCACGTATTGTGACAATGAGTTCGCGGCACATGGGCTCAACACCCGTTGGCCCCAGTGCAATCTGTCGCTCACGCTGAAGAAGGGCATGCTGCGCGGCATGCACTTCCAGGTGGATCCATACCCTGAAACCAAGCTGATTCGCTGTGCCGCGGGCGCGGTGTACGACGTTCTCATCGACGTCCGTCCGGCGTCACCCACCTTCGGTCGTTATGAGGCCTTTGAGCTGAGCGCCCAGAACCGCTCGATGCTTTACGTGCCTGGCGGTTTCGCCCACGGCTACCAGACCCTCGTCGACAACTGTGAAGTCTTCTATCAGATGTCGGAGTTCTACCAGCCAGATCATGCCCGGGGCGTGCACTACGCGGATCCGGACATCGGCATCCACTGGCCGTTGCCGGATCCGGTACTGTCGGACAAGGACCGCGTCTTGCCACGGCTGTGCGACATCGCAGCGACACTCTGAACTTTCGAGGCGGGGGGCACCATGTTCAAGGATTTCACCAGCGAGCATCTTCCGGTTGCCAACGGCTTCATCCACGCGCGCATCGGAGGCAAAGGCCCCGCCGTTCTGCTGCTTCATGGATATCCCCAGACTCATGCCATCTGGCATCGGGTTGCGCCACAAATCGGTGCAGCCGGATTCACCGTCGTGGTTGCCGACCTGCCGGGTTACGGCCAGTCCTCAATTCCACCGCTGAATGACATCAGCGCGTTCACCAAGCGGGCTATGGCGCGCGCCCTGGTGGAGGGGATGGCGTCACGCGGATTCGCCACCTTCACTGTCGTGGGTCATGACCGCGGCGCGCGAGTGGCGTATCGAATGGCGCTCGATCACCCAGGATCCGTACAGCGCCTGATAACGCTGGACGTGATGCCCACCATTGAAACTTTCGAAGGCCTCGGCAGATCAGGCGGCATTGCTGCCTACCACTGGTATTTCCTCGCGCAGCCCTACCCGCTGCCGGAGAAACTGATCGGCGCCGATCCCGAGTGGTTCCTGCGTTGGTCCATTCAGTCCTGGGCGGGGGACAAAGAGGCATTCAGCGACGAAGCCATGGCGGACTACATCTCAAGCTTCAGCCAACCCGACCGTTTGCGTGCGAGCTGCAACGACTATCGCGCGGGAGCCACCCTCGACTGCGAGATCGATGCCGCCGACCGCGAGGCCGGCCGGAAAATCGGGTGCCCGATGCTCGCCCTCTGGGGTGCAGGTGTAGGCAAACGGGCAATGGAAGGGCGCATCCTGGATACCTGGAAACGATGGGCGACTGACGTGCGTGGTGAGGGGCTGCCCTGCGGGCA
>Ga0169931_10011496_pt1 | contig 12449 bp, 11 predicted proteins | sample Kivu_15m_20L_FD_129675 | JGI IMG/M metagenome (GOLD analysis project Ga0169931, IMG submission 129675) | Freshwater microbial communities from Lake Kivu, Western Province, Rwanda to study Microbial Dark Matter (Phase II) - Kivu_15m_20L... | ecosystem: Environmental > Aquatic > Freshwater > Lake...
CCCGCCAAGGGCAACTGCAACAGCAACAGTATGGATGAATCGAGCCTGCATAACCGTGTCCTCTCCCAAGTTCAGTTTCCCAACACCCGGTGTAAAGCAAGAGCCAGGCCAGTTTGGCGCCTTTTGCGTGCCATGGTCAGAAGCGCTGTGGTTGCGGAGAGTTACGCCGGGAGTCGGGTTTCTCGGGATTGCCGGGTGGGCGGTGCAGATCGTCTGGACCTGGGGCCGGTGTCAAAGTCCTTTTCGACAGTCTGCGCAACTTCCCGATTCAATGGGACAAAATATAAAAAAAGAGCGACCCTGGTGGGCCGCTCTTCGGTGAAGGTCAAATAATTCCAGTGGGTTACTTGGAACCAAACACTGCCTTCACGCGCGCCTTGTACGCTTCAACCCGGGCGAGAGCATCCTGCTTCACGCGGTCAACGACGGGTGAGCAGGTCTGAGCGGCCTTGCTGCGGGCTCTTTCGACTTCGCTCTGGATCCGCGTGCGCGCCTTGGCAATGCGATCGTGGTCGAGGGTGATCTTGATCATTGGGGAACTCCTTTGTCTGGGGGACTCAACTCAACTGGGTAAATTTTCCGGTGTTTCTCAAAACGGGTCGCTCGTTCAGTGCCGGTCCGGTCAATCGCGGGGGGGACGCGAGCGACCGACCAACCACTGCAATATGAGTCATAAAATATTCTAAGTCAATTATAATTATTTTAAAACAATTCGTAATGATTTCAATGGTCGCGTGGCGACCATCGGACGGAGTCAGCCGAAGCGTCCCGAGATGTACTGATCGGTGCGGTCGTCCTTGGGCTTGTTGAAGATCTGCCAGGTTGGACCAAACTCGACGAGATCGCCGAGCAGGAAGAATCCCGTTCGATCGCTGATGCGCGAAGCCTGCTGCATGTTGTGCGTGACGATCATGATCGTGATGAATTTCTTCATCTCGGAGATCAGCTCCTCGATTCGTGACGTGGAGATTGGATCGAGGGCACTGGTTGGTTCATCCATCAGGATGAGTTTGGGCTTCACGGCGAGCGTCCGCGCAATACACAGCCGTTGCTGCTGACCGCCTGACAACGAAAGGCCTGGAGCCGAAAGCTTGTCCTTCACTTCATCCCACAGGGCGGCCTTCTTCAGGCTGTCTTCCACGATGTCCTTCACATCGCGACGTTTGGTACCCCCGCGCAGAAGAAGGCCCGAGGCGACGTTGTCGAAAATCGTCATCGAGGGGAACGGATTTGGTTTCTGAAACACCATCCCGACATGGGCACGAATCGCAACCGGATCGACATCCGGTCCGTAGATGTCGGTACCGGCAAGGCGCACGCGTCCTTGGACCTTCGTTCCCGGAATCTCCTCGTGCAGGCGATTGATGCAGCGGATGAAGGTCGACTTGCCACAGCCGGATGGACCGATGAGGGCGACGACCTCGTTTGGACGCACGTCGAGGGACACGTTCTTCACGGACGGTTCAGCCGTGTAGTAGGCGAAAAGATTCTCCACGACGAGCAATGGCTCGACGGGGGTTGCTGCTGCTGGTTTGGCCTGAGCCTTGTCGTCAGTCTTTGTTTCGCTCATCGTGCGCGTACCACTCCGCTTCTGGACATCAGGATTCGAGTCGAAAGATTCAGGACGAACACAACGGAGACGAGGACGAGGGCACCGGCCCATGCCAGTTGATGCCACTCAGCATAGGGGCTGATTGCGTAGACGTAGATCTGTACGGGCAAGGACGGCGTTGGCTGTCCGAGACCGCTGGGCCAGAACTGGTTGCTGAAGGCAGTGAAGAGCAGTGGAGCACTCTCGCCAGCGGCACGGGCGACGGCGAGGATCACGCCGGTCGCAACAGCGCCCGAGCTGCCCTTGAGCACGATCGACATGATCACGCGCCAGCGCGAGATACCAAGCGCGAGACCTGCTTCCCGAATGTTGTCGGGGACGAGTTTCAGGACTTCCTCGGTGGTCTTGCCGATGATCGGCAGCATGATGATGGCAAGTGCTGCAGCACCCGCCCATGCCGAAAATCCGCGCATCGGCACGACGAGCAGGGCATAGATGAACAGACCGATGACAATGCTCGGGACGCTGGTCAGGAGATCCAGTGTGAAGCGCGTGATGCGGGCAAGCTTTGACTCGGCGTACTCCGAGAGAAACACCCCGCAAAGAATTCCGAGGGGGACGCCAACACAACTGGCAAGTCCGACGAGAGTCAGTGTCCCGATGAGGGCATTGGCCATGCCGCCGCCGCTTTGTCCGAGCGGAGCTGGAATCTGCGTGAAGAAATCCCAACTGACCGCCGGCAGGCCGGCACCGAGGATCCAGGCAAAGACAAGGGCCAGCGGAATCAGGGCGACCGCAGCAGCGACCCAGATCAAGGTCAGCATCAGTCGACTCTGAAGTCTTCTGCGGGTGGCGACAGGAAGGATGGCACTCACGAGCCGGTCCTTTCGACGCGCCAGATGATGGCTCGTGCCGCAGAATTTACGATCAGCGATACGAAAAACAGTCCAAGGCCGACAGCTGTCAGCGCGGCGAGATGCATGTCGCTGCCGGCCTCGGCGTATTCGTTGGCGATGACGCTTGCCATCGTCGCACCTGGCTTGAGCAGAGACAGCGAGATGTCTGCACGGTTGCCGATGACCATGGCCACGGCCATGGTTTCGCCCATGGCGCGTCCGAGACCAAGTACGGTTGCGCCAAGGATTCCCGCAGCGCCGGTCTTCAGGACGGCAATCCGCAGCATCTCCCAGCGCGTTGCGCCAAGAGCCAGAGCGCCTTCGCGCAGCAGATCTGGAATCGAGCGAAACACTTCGCGCGTGATCGCAGTGATCGTTGGCGTGATCATGATCGCGAGGATGATGCCCGCAGTCATCATGCCCAGACCAAACGGCGCACCTTCAAAGAGCGGAATGAAGCCCAAGTGTTCGCTCAGGAACGGTTGCACCCATTTCCGAAGAAACGGCGCGAGAACGAAGATTCCCCAGATGCCATAGACGACGCTTGGAATCGCCGCGAGCATTTCGATCAGAAACCCGACCGGCGCGCGCAGGGGACGGGGTGCCAGTTCGGTCAAGTAGAGGGCGGCGCCGACGCTCACCGGAACTGCAATGACCAACGCGAGCAGCGATGAGACCAGCGTTCCCCACATGAACGCGAGCGCGCCGTATTGATCGAGAACCGGGTTCCAAACTTTGGTTACGTAGAACTGCCAGCCAAACGCATCGAACGCCGGCTTTGCCGACATGAAGAGAAACCAGAACAGCGCGCCGAAGAGCGCAAGAATCGCCCACGCCGCAACCTGCAGACCGCGCTTGAACGCGCGGTCTGACCTGCGAACGTCGTGGGTAGAACTCGCCATGGGTGATCTTTTATTTCAGCTGGAGTTTTTTGACTCGTGCGACGACTTCGGTTGCGAGTTCCTTTGGCAACGGCGCGTAGTTCAGATCAGCGGCCATCTTCTGGCCGGTTGCACCGAGAGCCCAGTCGACGAATGCGATCATGGCGCTGCCCTTGACCTTGCTCATCTCGTTGGGAATCAGAAGCCACGTAAACGAAGAGATCGGATAGGCGCCCTTGGTCGTGGGATCCGTGATGGAAACTTTGAAGTCGTTCTTCAGCATCTCCGGCACACGTCCGGTTGCCGCAGCCGAGACGGATGCGGTCGATGGTGCCACGAACTCGCCAGACTTGTTCTGAATGCTCGCCACGGCGAGATTGTTGGTCGCGGCAAAGACCAGTTCAACGTAGCCGACGGCTCCAGGATTTTGCGCAATCACACCGGCCACGCCGGCGTTGCCCTTGGCGCCGATACCGGCGGGCCACATGACTGCCTTGCCCTTGCCGACTTTGATCTCGAAGCCTTTGCTGGCCTTCACGAGGTAGTCGGTGAAGACAGCCGTTGTTCCGCTGCCGTCAGATCGATACGTCGGGACGATCGCCAGATCCGGGAGCTTTGCGTCCTTGTTTGCGGCAACGATTTTTGGATCGTTCCACTTCTTGATCGTGCCCATGAATATCTCGGCGACCATCTCACCCGTCAGGTTGAGGCTTTTCACTCCTGGGACGTTGTAGCTGACCGCGACGGCGCCAAGGACAGTCGGGACATGCAGTACCGGGGTCTTCACTTTGCCGGCCTCTTCCGCAGACATCGGCTCGTCGGTCGCACCGAAGTCGACCGTCCCCTGAATCAGCTGGCGAATTCCGCCGCCGCTGCCAATGGCCTGATAATTGATGGATGCAGCCTTGTTGACGGACGCGTATTCAGCAAACCACTTCGAGTAGATTGGCTGCGGGAATGTGGCACCGGCACCATTGATCAGGGTGTTGGCGCCGGCCTCGGCACTGATTGCGGCCAGCGTGACGACAAGGGGCAGGGTCAGGAAGTTGCGCAGATTCAACATGGTCAGAAAATCCTCCGGACGGGCACCAGGATTGATGGACGCCCCTGGTGAAATTTGGCGGACAGAAACGCACCCTTGCGGCGAGCATTGTCATGCCACAGTCGATCTGAAGCCCGAAGCTGCACTTAAGTTTGGTCGTGTAAAGTCTATGTTAAGGACCGGTTCAAATCCAGTAAAGTGCAGCGAAAACGCTGAATTCTGACCTTTGCTTGATCCGGTCTTAACAAATGAGGTTTAACCTGCTCGCAATTCGTACAGGCAGTCAACCCGCTCTTCGGGAGGTCCCGCATGGCAGCAGAAGAGATTCTCGTGATCGAGGACGATGCTGATATTTCGGAGCTCGTTCAGTACAACCTCGAGAAACACGGTTTTCGAGTGCATGCGGTTCGCGATGGTGAACTCGGTTTTCAGCAGGCGCTGAAGCTGCAACCCTCGCTCATTCTCCTCGACATCATGCTCCCGGGTGTTGACGGCCTCACGGTTTGTCGAAGACTTCGTGAGAACAACGATACGAGACACATTCCGGTCATCATGCTGACGGCCAAGGGCGAGGAAAGTGACGTTGTCATCGGTCTCGAACTCGGAGCCGACGATTACGTCACCAAGCCGTTCAGTCCAAAGGAACTCGTGGCTCGCGTCAGAGCTCTGCTCCGTCGGGCGGGCGATGAGGGAACCGGCAAGAGCGCTGCCGCCAGACTGGTTGTGGGTCCAGTGGAGTTCGACGCCGAACGCCACGAGGTGTTTCATCGGGGCCGCCAGGTTGCGTTCACCCTGGCCGAGTATCGCCTCCTCCAGACGTTGATTTCGAGACCGGGGCGCGTGTTCACGCGCGATCAGTTGCTGGAGAAAATTACCGGCGGCGATACCTACGTCATCGATCGCAACGTCGATGTCCACGTGCGCGCGATTCGCAAAAAACTTGAAGGTGATTCGGACTTCATCGTCACTGTGCGCGGTGTGGGCTACAAGTGCAAAGACTGAGCGTCTTCAAATCTCGATTTTTCTGGAAGCTCTATTTAGCCTATTCGGCGCTCTTCATCGTCATCGCCGCGCTGATGATCTGGCTGGTGACCTACAAGATTCAGTCGGCGATGATGGCCGATGTGACAGCCTCGCTTCGCGAAAAGATCGCACTGTTGATCCCCTACAGTTCGCGCACGTTCAACGAAGGTCCATCGCCGGAGCTTGAAGCGCGCCTCAGGGAGCTGGGCCTGCAGGCCAATGCCCGAATCACGCTGATTCGTGCAGACGGTACAGTCATTGAAGATTCGCATTTTGCGCGCGGTGATCTTGGCAATCACGCGGATCGACCCGAGGTCCGGGCAGCCATCGGTGGCGATTACGGCACCGCCCAACGGATGTCGAGTTCTGCAAAGGAAGAAATGCTCTACCTCGCCAAGGCGGTGCGGGCGGGCAGTGGTGCAGATGCGGCACTGCTCGGCGTGGTGCGGGTCGGGATTCCGCTGGCGCGCCTCGACAAACGTATGGCCGACGTGCGCACCATCGTCCTTCTCGTTGGACTTCTCGGCATGGCCCTGGCCCTTGTGGTGGGGCTCGTTCTCGCGCGCCGCGTTTCGGATCCAGTCACCGAGATCATGATTGTCGCCGATGCCATGCGTAAGGGGCAGTATTCGGCCCGCGTTGGGGAACTCGCCACAGATGAGATGGGACGCCTCGGTGACACGCTCAACAAGATGGGGGAAGAGGTCACGCGACGCATCGCGACGATCTCGCAGGAACGGGCCCAGCTCAAGGCGATGCTTGCCGGCATGGTCGAGGGTATTATTGCCGTCGATGATGACAACCGGATCCTCTTCTGCAACCGCACGGTCGATTCACTGTTCCGAACGTCTGCGACCGAAAGTCGCGGAAAGACGCTCGCCGAGGTCGGCGGACTTGGAGTCGTAGCGACACTGGTGGAGGGTGCGCGTCGAACCCGGGAACTCGTCAAGGAAGAGATTCGGATCGGCGAGGGTGATGGTCAGCTGATGATCGAGACGCACGCCAACCCGTTTCAGGGTGAGCGCACCTCGGGCGTGATTGTAGTTTTGCATGACGTGACCGACTTGCGCAGACTCGAGCGCGTCAGACGCGACTTCGTGGCGAACGTGTCGCACGAGCTCAAGACACCTCTCACATCGATCAAGGGTTACGTCGAGACGTTGCTCAACGGCGCGCTTGCCGAGCCCGACAACAGCGTTCGCTTTCTGCAGAAGATCGATCGCAACGTCGCCCGTCTTGTGAATCTGGTGCAGGACATTCTGTCTCTGGCGCGCGTCGAAAGTTCAGACGAGGGAATCAAGGCTGTTCCAGTCGAGTGGGGACCGATTGTGCGTTCGGTCGTTGCCCAACACGAAGATGACTTCACAGAGAAGAGTCTCCGGCTTGAGCTGAAGGATCTCGGCGAACCCATGGTCGTCTATGGCGACAAGGAAGCCATGACGCAGGTGCTCGACAACCTCGTGAACAATGCGATCAAGTACACGCCGCGCGGCGGATCGGTGTCGGTCGTGCTGCGCCGGGATTCCCGGGAAGGCTGCATCGAGGTTGCAGACACGGGGATCGGGATTCCGCGCAAACACCTCGATCGAATATTTGAACGTTTCTATCGCGTCGACAAGGCGCGTTCGCGTGAGATGGGCGGTACCGGCCTCGGTCTTTCCATCGTGAAGCATCTCGTGGCTGGCATGAACGGCCGGGTCGGCGTGGAAAGTCAGGTCGGAGTCGGGTCAAGGTTCTCGGTTCGACTCGAACTCGCGCACTGATCAGGACGATAGGCTACCGCATGATGGTTCGTCCTGCGCACTCTTGACGGTTGAAGGTTTCGGACACCGTCCGAACATGATTTACCCGCCTGGCAGAAACGCCGGCGCTCAGGCACGGTGCCCTCCGCGGCTGCCTGCACGCTTCAGCTACATCGAGATTGTTTCAGCTTCGTGGTTTCGCGTCCCGGCACCGCGGAGCCTCCCGTGCCTGGCTGCCGTTTCTGCGAGGCGGGGCCCAGACCATGTGCGGAATCCTTTCGTACTCGATGACGATCCTCGTCAAACTCCACATCCAACACCCTATGCATTGAACTCTCAATTCCCCAGTGCGATCTGAACGCATAAGTCAGACGCGAAATGAGCGGCGCGTTGGTCGCAAACGCCGGCTTGGCCAGGGAAACGCCGATGGGAACGGGCAGCCGGGCATGGGAGGCCCCGCTGAGACCAAGCCGCGAGGCAGAGAGACACTTCTAACCCGACAGTTCTTGAGCGGCGTGCGAAGCGGGGGGAAACCATGACCGAGCGCCGACCGTTCCCGCCGGCGTTTCTGCAGGCGGGTAGGCCGTGTGCGGCCAAACAACTGGGAGTTCCAGCCCAAGAAGCTTCACGGGGAGCGCTTCATTATGCGGTAGCCTGATCTCTCGCCAGAATGTTGTTCACGGGTGTACATTGCCGTATTCGGCAAACGGGTGGGCAAGGGTGTGCACGCCCGGACGGCTATTTTTCGGAGGCACAGCATCGTGACAAGTCGCGTTGAGTCCGACAGTTTTGGACCGATTGAAGTGGCGGCAAATGTCTATTGGGGCGCGCAGACACAGCGCTCTCTGCAAAACTTCCGCATCGGCGGCCATCGATTTCCGCCATCGCTGATTCGCGCCTTCGGGATCGTGAAAAAGGCCGCGGCGCTGATCAATCATGAGCTCGGCAAGTTGGACAAGGCGAAGACCGACCTGATCGTGCGCGCCTGTGATGAAGTAATCGCAGGAAAACTCGACGCGCATTTTCCCCTGGTCGTCTGGCAGACGGGCAGTGGCACGCAGAGCAACATGAATGCGAACGAAGTCATCTCCAATCGCGCGATCGAGCTTGCGGGTGGGACGATGGGTTCGAAAAAGCCCGTGCATCCCAATGACGACGTCAACAAGTCCCAGTCGTCCAACGATTGCTTTCCCACCGTGATGCACGTGGCCGCAGCCGAGCAGATCCGCACCGATCTTCTGCCGGCGCTGGATCTCCTGCACAAAACCTTGAACGACAAGGCGGTGAAGTTCGACAACATCGTCAAGATCGGTCGAACGCACCTCATGGACGCAACTCCTCTCACCCTTGGGCAGGAATTGTCTGGCTACGTGGCACAACTCGCCATGAGTCGGCAGGCGATCGAAAACTCGCTGCCCGGCCTTCTCGAGTTGGCTCTTGGTGGAAGTGCGGTTGGCACCGGGCTCAACACGCATCCGCAGTACGCCGAGAAGGTGGCGGTGAAGATCGCGGAGTTGACTGGCCTGCCGTTTCGCACGGCGCCAAACAAGTTCGCCTCGCTTGCCGGACACGACGCGATCGTTGGGGCAAGTGGGGCGCTGCGGCGGCTCGCCACGGCATGCATGAAAATCGCAAATGACATCCGACTTCTTGCATCGGGACCGCGCTGCGGGATCGGGGAGATCACGATTCCGGAGAATGAACCGGGCAGCTCGATCATGCCGGGGAAGGTGAACCCGACGCAGTCGGAGGCGCTGACCATGGTGGCGGCTCAGGTGATCGGCAACGATGTTGCGGTCACCGTTGGGGGCATGAGTGGACACTTTGAACTCAATGTCTTCAAGCCGGTGATGATTCACAACCTCCTTGAGTCGACCAAACTCCTCGCCGATGGTCTGCGCAGCTTCAACGACAACTGTGCGGTCGGCATCGAACCGAATGTGGATGTCATTCAGAAGCATCTGAACAATTCACTGATGCTCGTGACGGCACTGAATCAGGTGATCGGCTATGACAATGCCGCGAAGGTCGCCAAGAAGGCGCACGCTGAGGGGTTGACCCTCAAGGAAGCGGCCATGGCGCTGAAACTGATTTCTGCTGCTGACTTTGACAAGCATGTCCGACCGGAGGCGATGGTCCGGCCCTGATCGGAAATGAAACTTCCTATTGGTTTTCGCGGAGATCGTCGGTGGTGACGACCGGGCACGCGCTCGCGTTGCCGGTGTCGGTCTCGGGCAGGCGCGAGATCGTCGTTGAACGATATTGTGTCGTCATGCTTCCGTCGCTGATCCGGCCGAAATGCAGCGTGGTCGATGTGGGACCATTCTTCGAGCAGTGATAGAGCGTAAATCCATCCGCATCGATGTTGCGCGCGAAGATGCCTGCGAGATCTCCCGATTTTGCCGGAAATCTTCCGAGGACTTCTTCGCGGCTGCAGCAAAAGCTCGCCAGCGGATCGCCGCACATGGGTGGACGCGCACCGTTGTCGACTACCGCGACCCACGCACGCCCTTCGGCAGCGCATTGTTCGAGCGAAATTCCGGAGCTGACGTAGTCGGTCTCAGCCATGACGCCGGTAGCGTCGGCGCCGCCGCTGCCCGCCCGGTCTTCATTGTCCTCTGGACCGCAGCTGGTTAGCCCTGCTGCGAGGACGAGCACATGGCTGATGCGCAGCATTGTAACCATGATGGGGGAGTCCTCCAGGCGACCAACCGGTAACGTTACCGACCAGCAAAAGTTTTGCATCGGCGTTCTCGCCTCCGGCTTTAGGTATTTGCCAAAAAATATGCAAAATACCAGCGAAGACGGACAGTTGTTGAATAGATGAGGCGGATTGTTGGTGCGAATTCTACGTTGGGGGAGATGGATTGGCTGGCGGCCAGCGAGGGCCGGGCATAACCCGCGATGCGGTGGCATTACGGCCAACCCGTGAATGAATTCAGGATCCTGCAGGAAAAAACCGGTTGTCTGCCGTGCGCAATCTGCCCGTGCCGGCGTTCCAGCTGGGAAATCGATGATCTTTTTCGTTGTGCTTCCGGGGGTTTGCGTGCTAGGTTCCGGCGTCGGAGAAATCGTGGGGGCCGCCATCCGTTGCTGGGATGAGCCTGAGGCGGAAAAAAGCCATTGCTGCTTTGATCGTCCGCAGGAAACGTGACTGTCCCCACCGCAATTTGAGGAAAGAGATCCATGGCACGCGCACGCAACCGCGAAATCATCAAGCTCGTCTCGACCGCGGGCACCGGCTACTTCTACACGACGACCAAGCGCAAGGGTAAGGACAAGCTCGAGCTGAAGAAGTTCGATCCCAAGGCGCGCAAGCACGTCGTCTTCAAGGAATCCAAAATCAAATAGATTTGTCTGAGCGGTGTTGCGCTCATGAATAACACCGACGCGCCATCGGATTTGTGGCTGAAGCAGCTTCAGCTCGGACCGATGGCGAATTTCGTCTATCTCATCGGAAGTCGCTCCAAGCGCGAATGCGCAGTCGTTGATCCCGCCTGGGACGTCGGCGCGATTCTCGATGCATGCGCGGCAGAGGACATGCGCCTCACTCACGCGCTCGTCACCCATTACCATCCCGATCACTGTGGCGGACACCTGTGGGGCCACGACATCGAAGGCATCGCTGAGCTGACCGGAAAGTGCTCGGCGCGCGTTTGTGCGCATGTCGACGAAGCGGATGGAATTTCCCACGTCACCGGTGTTTCCCGTCGAGACATGCAGCTGTGTCGGGGCGGCGATCGTGTCGAGATCGGCGATGTCGCGATCTCGATGATTCACACGCCGGGACACACGCCCGGAAGCATGTGCTTTCACGTTGCCGACAATTTGGTCGCGGGCGACACGCTGTTTCTTACGGGTTGTGGGCGAGTCGATCTTCCGGGCGGAAGCAGCGAACAGCTCTTCGAAAGCCTGTCCGGAAAAATCGCGCGGCTTCCGGAGCAGACGATGGTTTGGCCAGGCCATCACTACGATCCTCAGGGTCATGCACCCCTTGCCGAAGTGAAGCGAATCAATCCCTGGCTCAAGGCGAACACCCGCGAGCTCTGGCAGGAGCTGTCTGCAGGTCGCTCCTAAGCCAACGCATCCAGCCACGACTCGGCAGATTCTGCCGACTTTGCGCGCGGAAAATCTCGACGCTCTCATTCCGCTGTTCGTATCCGTTACAATTTAAGAATGATCAGATTCTTTCCCTCTCTGATTGCTTTCGTCGTCATGTGCGGCGCCGTGATGGAAACGTCGGCTGTCGCATCGGGCGGACTCGCGGGTCTGCGTCGCTCCGTATACAAGATTACGGTCGTGTCCCAGTATCCCGACTTCACGCAGCCCTGGCGTCTGATTCCCTCCGGAACCAGCAGCGGGTCAGGATTCTATATCGGCGATGGCCGAATTCTCACCAACGCGCACGTCATCGCGAACGCGACCTTCATCACTGTGCAACGCGATGGTGATCAGCTTCCCGTGCCGGCGCGTGTCCTGCATGTGGCCCACGACAGCGACCTTGCCCTGTTGACCGTCGCAGATCCCGCGATGTTTCGGGATGTCGCTCCGCTGCGCTTCGGATCGATGCCGCGACTTCGGTCGCCAGTCTCCACGATTGGCTATCCGACCGGCGGCGATCAGATTTCGATTACCGAAGGAGTAGTCTCGCGGGTTGGTTATCATCGCTACGTGCACGACGGAGTGAAGGAGCATCTTCTCGTTCAGGTGGACTCGGCGATCAATCCTGGCAACAGCGGTGGTCCCGTGGTGCAGGGGCGACTCGTCGTCGGGGTTGCGTTCCAGGCGTTTACTGCCGCAGAGAACACTGGCTACATCATTCCAACTCCCGTTGTTCGACGCTTCCTGATTGATGTGGATGACGGCCGCTATGATGGCCATCCGGACGATGGACTCTCCTGGATGCGCTGGTCTTTGGTCAATGCGGCAACGGCGAAGTTTCATGGCTTCAGTGACGGAAAAGCCGACCGTGGAGTCAAGATCACTGCCGTTGCTCCCTACGCACCTACCGCTGGGTTGTTGCTGCCCGGTGACGTGATCGTTGCCGTGGATGGTCAGAACGTCGGCGTTGACGGAAAGGTCGTCTTCGAGAACGAGCGGGTGGACTTTCCGGCATTGTTTGATCTGCGGCAGATGGGCGAGTTGGTTACGTTCCGAGTTCTTCGCGAGCAGAAGGAAGTTGATGTCCTCGTGCGCGTGGCGCCGAATCGTCCGTCGTACGTTCGCGGCGATGTCTACGCAGCGCGTCCGCGTTACACCGTCTATGCTGGTCTTGTCTTCACTGCACTGTCGCGCAGTTACCTTCGCAGTTTC
>Ga0169931_10011497_pt1 | contig 12449 bp, 7 predicted proteins | sample Kivu_15m_20L_FD_129675 | JGI IMG/M metagenome (GOLD analysis project Ga0169931, IMG submission 129675) | Freshwater microbial communities from Lake Kivu, Western Province, Rwanda to study Microbial Dark Matter (Phase II) - Kivu_15m_20L... | ecosystem: Environmental > Aquatic > Freshwater > Lake ...
AGAGGGATTGCGGCGGACGATCGACTGGTTCGAAGCGCAAGGGCCGTGAGTGGTGCAGGCTCGGCCCGACACGATGCGTGAGCGTGTTCTGGTGACTGGCGGCGCCGGCTTCATCGGCAGTCACATCTGTGTCGAGCTGATGGCGGCCGGTCTGCATCCTGTCATCTACGACAACTTCAGCAACAGCCGAGTCGACGTGGTGGATCGCATCTCGCAGGTTGCCGGCACACGGCCTGTCTGCGAGATCGGTGACGTGCGCGACGAGGCGCGTGTCCGCGAGGTGATCCAGACGCATCACATCAGGTTGGTGATCCATCTTGCGGCCCTGAAGTCCGTCGGTGAGTCGATCCGCGAACCCGAGCGGTATCACGAATGGAACGTCGGTGGAAGTCAGTCGCTCATCGACGCGATGCAATCGACCGGTGTTCGACACCTGGTGTTCAGCTCCTCCGCGGCCGTCTACGGAGTCCCCGAACGCGTGCCAGTATCCGAGGACCAGCTCTGCGCACCAACGCATCCCTATGGCCAGACCAAGCTTGCCGTGGAGAGTCTGCTTCAGACGCGCGCGGCATCGGACGCCTCGTGGCACATCGTGATGCTTCGCTACTTCAATCCGGTCGGTGCGCACACAAGTGGCCTGCTTGGCGAGGATCCGAGCAACGCTCCAGACAATCTGATGCCCCTCGTGATGTCGGCGGCGGCAGGCATGACCGAACTGCAGGTGTGGGGCACCGACTACCCGACGCCTGATGGTTCGGGCGTGCGCGACTACATCCATGTGTGTGATCTTGCGGCAGGGCATGTTGCCGCTCTGCGCCACTTGGATGGAATGCGTTGCGAGGCCATCAACCTTGGAACGGGCCGCGGAGTCAGCGTGCTCGAGCTGGTGCAGACATTCGAGCGCGTGAACGGCGTCCGTGTCCCACTCGCGCTTCGGGGTCGGCGCGACGGCGACGTCGCGATCTCCTGCGCGGATGCGCGGAGGGCCCTCACGCGCCTCGGCTGGCGCACCCAGCGCACCCTCGAGGACATGTGCCGCGACGCGTGGCGGTGGCAGAACTCGGTAGCCGCCCGGCAGGCCCGGGGCTGATTCCCTGCGGGTCAATCCGGGTTCAAACCCCCCTATTCAGTCAGGATTCCAACTTTCAGGTTGGAGGCGGCCCGCATCCGGGGTACGGTTCGGAACCCATGACGGTCCTCGCCACCCTTTCGCTGCTGTCGGCCGCTTCCGCGGTCCAGATGGCCTCCAGCCCGATCGAGCGGATCGTGGACCGCATCTCCATCGACGCGAGTCTGATCGCCATGGAAGGGGCGCCGCTTCCGGCGCCGCTGACCCCTCCGGGATGCGAGCGCCTGCTGTTGGCGAACCTGCAGGAGGACGCAGGTGGCTGGACCACGGCACGCTTCACGGGTGACACCGCCGAGGCCGGCTCGGGCGTGCTGGTGTGGCGCGGCCAAGGCGAGGACGTCGGAGGCATGTTGCTCGGCGACGATGGTCGTCGCTGGCGGATCGTCTCGATGGAAGATGGCAGCTCACGACTTGAGATGGTCGAAGCCGATCGCCTGCCGCCCTGCGCCGACCTGCCCGCACCGCCCGCGCTTCGGGCGAACGCCCCTGCGCAACTGGCGGCCTGCGACGACGGAAAGCCGATCGACGTGCTGGTGCTCTACACCGCCGCGGCCCGCGCACAGGCCGGCAGCAAGACGGCGATCGAGGGACAGATCACCGCGGCCATCGGCGCGGCGAACACCGCCTACGCGAACAGCCAGATCACCACCCGACTGAATCTGGTGCTGCAGATGGAGACCGACTACGCCAGCAGCGACTTCGGCACGGACCTCTGGCGGCTTGCGAACCCGACCGACGGGTTCATCGACTGGGCACACCAGCTGCGCGACACCGCCGGCGCCGACATGGTGGCCCTGATCCGCACCGACGGCGAGTACTGCGGCATCGCATACCTGATGTACAGCAACGGCCCGGAGTCGGATGGCATCCCCTTCAGCGTGACGGCCTACTCGTGTCTTGCGAACCAGACGCTCGCCCATGAGCTGGGGCACAACATGGGCTGCTGCCATGCCGTGGGCGATGGCGGCGGCTGCACCAGCGGTGGCATCTGGTCGTGGAGCGTGGGCTGGCGCTTCAATGGCAACAGCGGTGCACAGTTCCGAACCGTGATGGCCTACGCGCCGGGCAATCGCATCGACAACTTCAGCAATCCCGTCGTGCGCTATGACGGTCGACCCACCGGTGTGACCATCGGACAGGGAAACCAGGCCGACAACGCTTCCACGATCAACGCGACGGCGCCGACCATCACGAACTTCCGCTGCTCACGCGGGCCGCTGGTGCAGGCGGACTGCGACGCAAGCGGCACGCTGGACATTCTGGACGTCGCGCTGGGGGTCGGCAGCGACTGCGACGCCGATGGTCGACTCGACCAGTGCACGCTTTCCGCGACGACGTCGTGCTCCACGCCTGCGGCGAACGCCTTCTCGGCGTCGGGTCTCGTGGTGTCGCAGCGCAACACGCAGCCTGCCACCCTTGACTTCACGGGCCTTGCGGTGGACATCGGACCGAATCTTGCCGTCGTCGGTGCGCCCGGCGACGACGACCGCGCGAGCTTCGCAGGCCGTGTGACGGTGCTGGATCGCACCGCGGACACCTGGACGCCGGCCGCGACCCTGTACTCGCCCACGCCCGTCGCAAGTGGTCAGTTCGGTGACGCGATCGCGGTGGATCGAGATCTCGTGATCATCGGCGAGCCCGGCGCGAAGGTCGGCACGCAGGTGATCGGTCGCGCGCACGTGTTCCAGCGCAGCGGCGCGGGATGGTCGCTGCTGCAGACGCTTGAATGTCCCGAGCCCACGGTTGGAGATCTGTTCGGTGACCGCGTGGCCGCTCGCGATGGGGTGTTGGTCGTCGGGGCGCGCGGTCATCGGCCAGGCGGCGTCGCCAGTGCCGGCGCCGTCTTCGTGTACCGGCGTACGGCGGGTGGCTACGAGTTCGTGCAGAAGCTCACGGCCAGCACGCCTCAGGCACAGGCGCTGTTCGGCGTGATCCTGACGATGGACGATCAGCGGATCGTCGTGGGCAGTTCGTACGAAACGGTGAACGGTGCCTCGCTGGGTGCCGTGTACGTGTTCACCAAGCAGGATGGTGTCTGGGCGCTTGAGACACGGCTGGAGGGAACGGCGACCGGCGCTCGTTTCGGTGGCAGTGTCGCGGTGTCCGGAGAGTGGATCGCCGTCGGCGCACCCTCCGATTCGATCGCCGGCTACGAAGCGGGCGCATTCCACATCTTCCGCCGCCTGGAGGGGATCTGGCTTCTGCAAGGCACGGTCCGACCCGAGACCGGCGTGCAGAACACGCGTCTTGGATTCGGCCTTGCGCTGGAGGGCTCGCGCATGCTGGTGAGCACCCGACCCGACTCCTCAGGCACCGGATCGACCGAACTCTGGACCGAGTCCGGTGGGGTCTGGAGCCGACAGGGAACGATCTACTCGGGCAACGTGCCGGCGATCCGTCCTGACCGGGCGATCGTGGGCGCTCCCTACGCCGACGAGGGTGCCGTGGATTCCGGTGCCGCGCGCCTGATCACGTGGAACGCGGACTGCAACGCCAACGGCGTGCCGGATCGTTGCGACATCGACTCGGGGACCGAAAGCGACGTGAATTCGGACGGCATTCCAGACTCGTGTGGCGGGCTCGTGTACGACCTTGATGGAAGCGGCACGGTCGACTTCGGTGACGTGGCCATGATGCTGCTGGACACCGGTGTCTGCCCTCCGCCCTGCCCCGCCGATCTCTCAGGTGACGGCGTGGTCGACTCCGGCGACATCGCGCTGCTGCTGCTGCAATTCGGGTAAAACCGGCGCATGCTGCCGTTCGCGCTGGCCGCAAGCCTCGCTGTCGCGCCCCTGCAGTCCTCCACCGAGGCGCAGGAGCCGCCGCATGACCCGGAAGGCATCGTGCTGCCGGACGGTTTCCGCTGGGATGAATGGGCGCGCGAACCGCTGGTGCCGGATCCGGTGGCGTTCACGGTGCTTCCCGATGGATCGCTGCTGGTGTGCGAAAGCGAGCGTCAGGAGCGCGGCGTCGAGGACAACCGCTACAACGCGTGGTGGCTGCTCGAGGATCTTGCCGCGCGCACCACCGAAGATCGTCTCGCGATCTATCGCCGCTGGGAAGCCAAGAAGGAAGGCGGCATGGCGTGGTACTCGCGCTGGGCCGATCGCGTGCGGCGCCTGCGCGACACCGACGCCGACGGCAAGGCGGACGAGTCGACGAATCTCTCCGGAGACTTGCGGGAGCCGCTCGATGGCACCGTGGCCGGCGTGCTTGCGGTGGACGACGCGATCTGGGTGACCTGCATTCCGCACGTGTGGCGCTTCGTGGATCGCGATGGTGACGGCGTGGCCGAGGTCCGCGAAAAGCTCTTCAGCGGCTTCGGTGTCCGCACCAGCCTGCGCGGCCACGACATGCACGGTCTGGTGCAGGGACCCGACGGACGCATCTACTGGTCGATCGGCGACCGCGGCTACGCGGTGCGCACGCGTGAAGGCGCCACGCTCGCGGATCCGGGCTCGGGCGCGGTGTTTCGTTGCGAGCCCGACGGATCCGATCTTGAGGTGTTCCATCGCGGGCTTCGCAATCCGCAGGAGCTCGCGTTCAACGACCTCGGTGACCTGTTCACCGTGGACAACAACTCCGACGGCGGCGACAAGGCGCGCGTGGTGTTCGTGGCCGAAGGTGGCGAGTCCGGCTGGGAGATGCCGTTCCAGACGCTCGAGGATCCGAACAAGCGCGGCCCGTGGGAGCAGGAGCACCTCTGGCATGTGCACGACGCGAATGACGCGGTGCAGGCCGCATGGATCACGCCACCTGTGGCGCACCTGACCGACGGACCCTCAGGGCTCGCCGCCTATCCGGGCACGGGGTTCCCGAAGGCGTTCGACGGCACCTTCCTGATCTGCGACTTCCTGGGCGGCGACGCGTACAGCCAGGTCTGGCGATTCGGCGTGCGTCCGTCAGGCGCCGGCTACGAGCTGGTGGATCCGGAGATCTTCATCAAGTCGATCCTGCCGACCGACGTGGAGTTCGCGCCCGATGGCCACCTGTACGCGAGCGACTGGTGGAACGGCTGGCAGAGCGACGGCAAGGGACGCATCTATCGCGTGTGGCATCCGGAGTCGCTGTTCAAGCCGGCGGCGCAGGAGGCGATCCGCGTGCTGCGCGAGGGCTTCCGCCAACGCACGACCGACGCGCTTCTCTCCATGCTGGACCATGACGATCGCAGGCTTCGTCAGGGCGCGCATCTGGAGCTGGCGGCACGCGGCAACCGAAGCGTGGAGTCGCTCGCGGCGCTCGTGCGCGATCCTTCGGCACGTCAGCGGCCGCAGATGCATGCGCTGTGGGCGCTGCAGATCATCGCGCGAAGACAGGTCGGTTCGTCCGCGGCGAAGACGGCGTGTGACGCGCTGATCGCGCTGTGTGCGTGTGTGGACGAGGAGATCCGCGCGCAGGCCGCGCGCGCGATCGGGGACGCCGGATGCAAGACGGATCTGGAGGCCGTGCGGGGCCTGATGACCGATTCATCGCCGCGCGTGCGCGCCTTCGCGTGCGGCGCGCTTGGGCAGTTGCGCGACACCGGCTCGCTCGCGGAACTCACCGCGGTGCTCTGGGAGAACGAGAACACGGATCCTTGGCTTCGCCATGCGGCCGCAACCGCGCTGGCCCGGATCGGCGATCGTGCCAAGCTGCAGGCGCTTGCCGCCGACAACTTCCAGCAGGTTCGTCTGGGTGCGGCGATCGCCATGCGGCAGCTTCGAGATCCCGCCATCGAGCGGCTGCTCTTCGATCCGGATCCAGCCGTGGCGCTTGAGGCCGCGCGCGCGATCCATGACCAGCCCATTCCCGAAGCCATGCCCGCGCTCGCGCTGCTTGGCGATCGCTTCGTCGACACGGCGTCCGCCGCCGAGGCCGGTGCCTTCACGGCCGACGATGCACGCACGCTTCCGCTGCTGCGGCGCGTGATCTCGGCGAACCTGAGCTCGCTGGATCCGGGTGCACCGGCACGCCTGGCGGGTCTTGCACAGAGTCCGCGCATCCCACCGGCAGCCCGTCTGCTCGCCATGCAGGCGCTTCAGGCGTGGTCGGCACCCGGGCCGCGCGATCCGGTGCTTGGTCGAATCCGAACCGTGGACGCGACCACGCGCGACGTCGACGCGTGGAAGCGCACGCTCACCACGCGCCTGCCCGCACTCGCGCAACGCGCACCCGACGAACCCGTGCGCGCGCTCGCGCGCGAGCTTGCGGTGAAGGCGGGCGTGGCGCTGGATCCTGCCGCGGCCTTGCGCACGGCGCTTGATCCCGCGGCACCTGCGAGCGAACGCATCGCGTGCCTTGCGCAACTGGAAGCCGATGGCGGCGCACCGTTGAAGGAAGCGATCACCGGATTGCAGGCCGCGAAGGAGCCCGAAGTCCGGGCGGCCGCCGCGACGGCGCTGGCTCGCACGAATCCCGAGGCGGCTCTTCCCATCCTGCTTGCGGGCGTGACATCGAGCGATCGCGTCGAACGCCAGTCCGCCGTTCGTGCACTGGCCACGGTGCGATCGCCACAGGCCGATGCGGAGATGGTCCGCCTCGCTTCAGCGCTTCGTGACGGAACGCTGGAGCCCGCGTTGCAGCTCGATGTCGCCGAGACGGCCGAGGCGGTGGCCGCATGCCGGCCGATCCTTGAGGCGTGGCGCGCACAGTTCGCCTCCGCGGATCCGCTCGCCGCGTCGCTGATCTCGCTTGAAGGCGGTGATGTCGAGCGCGGTCGCCGCATCGTGACAGGACATGTCGGTGCACAGTGCCTTCGCTGTCACGCGTTGGGTGGTGGCGGTGGTCACGCGGGCCCAAGCCTGGAGGGTGTCGCGAATCGACATGACCGCCGTGGATTGCTTGAGAGCCTTGTGAATCCGAACGCAAAGCTCGCCGCGGGTTTCGGTCCGACCAGTGCCATGCCCACCATGAACGCCCTGCTCACGCCGCGCGAGATCCGCGATGTGGTGGCGTATCTGTCCACGCTGCGCTGACGCTCAGCGGTGAAAGATCACGACCAGCGTGCGCTCCACGTCGCCGGCGCCGCCCGGAGGACTCGCCTCCAGTCGCAGGGTGCTGCTCGAATCACGGCCCATCTGCCCGGTCAGGTTCCAGCCTGCACGACCTGAACTCCACGTGATCGATCCCTCGAACACGCCGGTCTGCGAGACACGCCCCTTCAGCACGGCACCCACGGCCTGATTCCACTCGGCGGAACGGAATGCGTCGTCGCGCAACACGCCGTCCAGAGAACCGTCTGGCTGGACTCGCACCGTGCCGATGCCACGATCCACGCCACCGTCGTACCAATCCACGGACCAGCTGCCCATGCAGGCGGGGAGACCTGCCGGGGCCACACGCGAGGAGGCGAGACCGCTGCAGGCATGCAGTGAAAGAAGCCACGCCAGCGCGACGACCCGATGAAGACGCCTCAAGCCTGCACCGCCATCTGGCCACCGTCGACGGGGATCATCGCGCCATTCACGAAGGCCGCGGCGGGCGTGCACAGGAACGCGACCACCTCGGCGATCTCCTCGGGCTGTCCGAGCCTTCCTGCTGGAATGCGGGCGATCGCCTCGCGCTCCACGTCCGCGACCGTGGTGCCTGCGCGCGCCGCGCGTCCCTGGAAGATCGCGTCCAGCCGACCCGTCTTGGTGGATCCCGGCATGACCATGTTGGCCGTGATGCCGAAGCGACCCAACTCACCAGCGATCGTGCGCACCCAGTTCGACATGGCGGCCCGGATCACGTTGCTCACGCCAAGACCCCGGATCGGCGCGATCACGCTGGTGCTGGTCACGGCGACCACGCGACCGAATCCCGCCGCGCGCATGCCGGGCGCGAGCGCCTGCAGAACGCCATGTGCACTGGAGACATGCTGCCGCAGCGCGCGCTCGATGTCGCCTGCGGGCGCATCCACCAGAAATCCGGGGGCTGGCCCACCCGAATTCACCACCAGCATGTGGATGGGGCCCAGGCGCGCCACCAGCGCGTCCGCCGCGCGCTCCATCGCCGCTGCATCGGCGTGATCCTGCAGCAGCACCTCATGGGAACCGTGCTCCACGGCTGGAAGTTCGCCAAGAACCTTCGCCAGGCCCTCGTCATTCCGACCTGACAGGATCACGCGCGCGCCGCGAGCAGCCAGCGCCATCGCGATGGCGCGACCGATTCCCTGCGAGGCTCCACCGACAAGTGCCGTGCGACCGTGGAGTGCATGCGAGACGCTCATGCGCAAAAGGTAGCCCCATTCCGCCTTACCATGCCTCCATGGCTGGCAGCCCCATCCGACCTCAGGAAGCCGTCCGTCGCGTGCTGCCGCTTCCACCGACTCGGCGTTCCGAAGCGCTGCGCCGCATGCTGCGCGATGATCCGGCCGCGCTTCGCCGTGCGCTCGATCTGCTGCCGACCGCAGGCATGGCGCCGGTCGGCGCGCTTGAAGCGGTCGAGCCGAAGGCGGTGCCAGTGCGGATCGGCGCGTTCGAGCTTCGAAGCGTGCTTGGCGAGGGAGGCTTCGGCATCGTGTGGCTCGCGACCCAGTCGAAGCCGCTGGAACGCTCCGTGGCCCTCAAGGTGCTGCGTCCGGACCGCGTCGATCCGTCCAGCCGCGCGCGATTCGACATGGAGCGCAGGCTGCTCGCGCTTCTGGATCATCCATCGCTGGTGAAGGTCTTCGACGCAGGCGAGACGGATGACGGTCGGCCATGGTTCACGATGGAGCTCGCACAGGGCGCGCCGATCACCGATGCCGCCGACGCAGCGCGGCTTGGCATCGACGAACGCCTTCGTCTGGCCGCGCAGATCGCGCGTGCCGTCCACCATGCGCACACGCACGGCCTTGTGCACCGCGACCTGAAGCCCTCCAACATCCTGCTCTCGATCGACGGCGACCAGCTGCAGGTGAAGGTGATCGACTTCGGCGTGGCACACGCCGTGTTCGAGCCCACGGATCCGGACCAGCGCGCAGGCGCGCTCGTGGGCACACCCGACTATCTCGCGCCCGAACTTGCTCGGCTGCACACGGTGGCCCCCGATGTCCGGACCGATGTCTTCGCGATGGGCGTCGTGCTGCGACGCCTGCTCTCGGGTAACGATCCATCCGATCGGCGCGCGAGTGCCAGCGCTTCACTGCTGCTGCTCGACGCCGCGCACCAGCGCCGCATCGCCCAGGACCGCGGGGAATCCGTCAGCTCCCTGCGCTATCGACTCGAAGGCGACATCGACGCGATCGTGGCGCGCTGCGTCGCCGACGATCCGCGCCTGCGCTACGCCACCGCGCTTGAGCTCGCGCAGGACATCGACCGGCACCTGAAGGGCGAGGCGGTTCACGCGCGCGGGGATTCGCTCGCGTACCACGGATTCGTCGCGGCGCGCCAGCAGGCACGCACCATCGCCGTCACCGGCATGATCGTGCTCGTGGCCTTCACGGGCTTCCTCTGGGCGAATCACGAGCGGCACATCGCCCTCGCGGCACGCGACCGTGCCGAGGCGAGCGCCCACGAGGCCCGCGCGGCCAACGCCTTCGTGCTTGCCCTGCTCACGCGCGTCGCCATCACGCGCGACGCGAGCCAGCGGGAGACGCTCGGCGTGCTCGACGACGTGCGCGACCTCGCGTCGGCGGAGTTCGGTGGCCAGCCTGTCCAAGAAGGCCGCGTACGGTACGCACTCGCGGGCCTCTACCAGCACCTCGGGGCGCACGACCGGGCGATCGAGGAACTTGAGCGCGCAGCGAAGTTGCTCGGCCCCGACGGCATGCATGAGATATCCGCACGCATCTGTGCCGACCTCGCCACCTCGCTCGCGAACGCGAACCGCCTCGAGGACGCCCGTCGCGCCGCGATGCAGGGACTCAAAATCGCGCTCCGCGAAGTGCCCGAGGACGGCGACGACGTGGCGCACGCCTCCGCGCGGGCCGCCGACATCCTGCTGCGTCAGGGCAACCTCGCCGACGCCGAGGCCATGCTCAACCGGGCGTCGGAAGCGCTCGACCGCGCCCCCGCCGACCCGGGTGATGTGCGCACGGAACTGGAGCGAATCCGCGCCGAACTGCAGCGGGCCCGAGGCCGGAATGCCGCCACGGCCCCGTGATCGCGGCGCGCCCTCCTGATACAACCTCCATCATGGCTTCCGTGAAATCCGATCCCCTGCGCCTGCAGCGCGCCTCCGGCCCCGCCTGCACGGATCTCGTCCTGAAGTCCGCCGGCACCCGCACCATCGGCCGCGGTTCAGACTCCGACCACACGCTGGATGACGCCGGCGTCTCGCGCCACCACGCGCAGGTCGACTTCGACGGCTCCCACGCCAGCATCATCGATCTCGGCAGCACGCACGGCACGCTGCTGAACGGCGCGCGCCTGGAACCGAACGAGCCCATGCCGCTGCACGACCGCGATCTGGTCACGATCGGTCCGTGGACCTTCGTCGCGCGCGTGCTTGAGGGCGAGCCCGAGACACACGTGGTGCCGCCCGCGTCGCCTGCCGAACCTGCGGCCGCCAAGGATCCCTACAAGACGCGCGCCAGCGTGCTGCTGCGCCTGCGCGCCAATGGCACGCTCGATCGCCAGGTCGGCTGGAACGACTTCGCGCGCATCTACGGTCCGGTCATCGCCGGATTCGCGCGCAACGCCGGCGTGCCGCCCCAGGAAGTGGATGACGTGCTGCAGGACGTCATGCTCGGCTTCTTCCGCCAGTCGCAGCATTTCGAGTACGACCCCGCACGCGGCCGCTTCCGCGGCTACCTGAAGACGGTCACGCTGAACGCGATCCGCGACCGTCATCGCCGCAAGCGACCGAAGGTCGGCTTGCCCGAGCACTTCGAACCCTCCGAGAACGACGAAGCCCTGCACGCCACGTGGGATCACGAGTGGACGCAGCACCTGCTGCTCCGCGCGATGGAGAAGGTCAAGGCGACCGTGCAGGCGAAGACGCTTGAGGCCTTCGAGCGCTACGGCGTGCGCGGCGAACCCGCGGAAAGCGTCTCCAAGTCGCTCGGCATGAGCGAGGCCAGCATCCGCCACGCCAAGATGCGCATCATGCATCAGCTGCGCGAGGAAATTCAACGCATTCGTGACGAGGAAGGCTGACGCGTGGGCGACGCGTTCGACATTCCGCACGATGACCCCGAGCACAAGCGGCTTGAGGAGGACCAGATCGACCGCCGCTGGCGCCGATGGGGTCCGTGGCTCAGCGATCGCCAGTGGGGCACCGTGCGCGAGGACTACTCCGCCGACGGCAATGCGTGGAAGTACCTCACGCACGACATGGCGCGCAGCCGTGCGTACCGCTGGGGCGAGGACGGTCTCGCCGGTTTCTGCGACGACAAGCAGCGCCTCTGCCTCGGTCTCGCGCTCTGGAACGGCAAGGATCCGATCCTGAAGGAGCGCCTGTTCGGCCTCGACAATGCCGAAGGCAACCACGGCGAGGACGTGAAGGAGCTCTACTGGCACCAGGACGCGGTGCCCAGCGGCGCCTACCTGCGCTTCCTCTACAAGTATCCGCAGCGCCCCTTCCCCTACGACGAGCTGGTGCGCGTGAACGCGCAGCGCAACCGCCAGGAGTCCGAGTACGAGCTGCTCGACACCGAGGCGATGTCCGACGACCGCCACTTCGACGTCACGGTCGAATGGGCGAAGGCCGACCCCACGGACATCCTCTGGCGCGTCACCGTGCGCAACAACGGTCCCGAGGCTGCACCCATCACGCTGCTCATGCAGTCATGGTTCCGCAACACCTGGTCGTGGGACGTGGACGCACCACGCCCCACGCTTCGCATGGTCTCGCGCAACGCCATGCGCGCCAGCCACGCGCAGCTCGGTGCGCTTGACATCGCCTGCGACGGCTTCGACAAGACGCTCTTCTGCGACAACGACACCAACGAGGAGCGCTGCTTCGGCACGCCGAATCCGAAGGGTCTGCATCCGAAGGACACCTTCCATGAAGCGGTCGTGCACGACCGTTTCGCCTCGCTGCCACCGCTCGAGGAAGGCACCAAGGCCGCGTTCATGAAGGCCTTCACGATTCCTGCGGGCGGCACCGTGACCATGCGCGCGCGCATGCGTCCGGTCGGCGCGAAGAATGACGCGTTCACCGGCTTCGACGAGCTCTTCACGCAGCGCGCGCGCGAGGCCGACGCCTTCTACGCGCTCGCGCGCCGCCCCGACGCCACCGACGAGCAGGCGCTGGTGCAGCGCCGCGCGCTCGCGGGCCTGCTGTGGAACTATCAGTGGTACCAGTTCGACGTGCATCGCTGGCTCACCGGTGATCCCACGCAGCCCACGCCACCACCCGAGCGACTCGAAGGCCGCAACAGCCGCTGGCACCACATGGACGCCGAGGCCGTGCTCAGCATGCCGGACAAGTGGGA
>Ga0169931_10011498_pt1 | contig 12449 bp, 9 predicted proteins | sample Kivu_15m_20L_FD_129675 | JGI IMG/M metagenome (GOLD analysis project Ga0169931, IMG submission 129675) | Freshwater microbial communities from Lake Kivu, Western Province, Rwanda to study Microbial Dark Matter (Phase II) - Kivu_15m_20L... | ecosystem: Environmental > Aquatic > Freshwater > Lake ...
AGCGAGCGGATCGCGGTGGGCGCGGTGTAGAAGATCGTCACCCGGTGGCGCTCGATCATGTCCCAGAAGCGGCCGGCGTTCGGATACGTGGGCACGCCCTCGAACACCACTTGGGTGGCACCCACCGCCAGGGGGCCATAGGCGACGTAGGTGTGGCCAGTGACCCAGCCCACGTCGGCAGTGCACCAGAAGACGTCCGACGGCTTGATGTCGAAGGTCCAGCGCATCGTGAGCATGGCGTGCAGCAGGTAGCCGCCCGACGAGTGCTGCACGCCCTTGGGCTTGCCGGTGGAGCCCGAGGTGTAGAGGATGAACAGCGGGTGCTCGGCGCCGACCCACTCGGGCTCGCAGGCGTCGGGCTGGCCCGACTCCAGCTCGTGCATCCAGCGGTAGTGCGGCTGGAAGTCCACCGCCCCGCCGGTGCGCCGGTAGACCACCACATGGCGCACCGCGTCGCAGCCGCCGAGCGCGAACGACTCCTGCACCGCCGGCATCAGCGGCAGCGCCTTGCCCCCCCGGTACTGCCCGTCGGCCGCGATGACCAGCGTGGCACCGGCGTCGACGATCCGCTCCTGCAGCGACTTGGCCGAGAAGCCGCCGAACACCACCGAGTGCGTGATGCCCAGCCGCGCGCAGGCCTGCATCGCGACCACCGCCTCGATGGACATCGGCATGTAGATGATCGCGCGCTCGCCCTTGCGGTAGCCCAGCGACTTCAGCCCGTTGGCGAAGCGGCACACGCGGGCATGCAGCTCGCGGTAGGTCACCGTGGCAGTGCTGCCGTCGTCGGCCTCGAAGCGGATCGCGACCTTGTCGGCCACCGGCGAGTCGAGGTGGCGATCGAGGCAGTTGTAAGAGACGTTGAGCACGCCGTCGTCGAACCACCGGAAGAACGGCGCCGCGCTGTCGTCGAGCGCGCGGGTGAACGGCCGGTGCCAAATCAGCTGCTCGCGCGCCAGCCGGGCCCAGAAGCCGGAGTGGTCGCGCGCGGCTTCCTCGCACAGCGCGCGGTACTGCTCCATCCCGGCCACGGTCGCCTGGCGAACGAACGACTCGGGGGGCGGAAACACGCGATTCTCGACGAGCACCGTTTCGATCTTGCCGGACATGGCGTGCCTCCCCTGCGTGCTGCGATAACCATCTAGTTTCCGGAACGGTATCGGCGCTCCCTTACTGAACCCTTACAGTCCGCCGACGCCCGAGACGATGTGGCCGCGTCATGTTGCTCCGCAGGATCGATAGAATCGGCGCAGTGCCGTCCCGATGGCCAGCCCCGTCCCCCCCCGAGCGCCAGGCCCATCCGCCCACCGACCCCGGGACTGCCCGTGCGCTCGATCAACCGAGACGTCCGATGACCCAATCGATCCGCCAGCAGGACTTCGTCGACTCGATCGCGGCCGCGCTGCAGTTCATCAGCTACTACCATCCGGTGGACTACATCCGGCACCTGGCGCGTGCCTACGAGCGCGAGCAGAGCCCGGCCGCCCGCGACGCGATCGCCCAGATCCTCACCAACTCGCGGATGTGCGCCGAGGGGCACCGTCCGATCTGCCAGGACACGGGCATCGTCAACGTGTTCCTGAAGATCGGCATGGACGTGCGCTGGGAGGGCTTCACCGGCTCGATCGAGGACGCGGTGAACGAGGGGGTCCGGCGCGGCTACAACGACCCCGACAACCGCCTGCGGGCCTCGATCGTGGCCGACCCGCACTTCGAGCGGAAGAACACCCGCGACAACACGCCGGCCGTGGTCCACATGACGGTGGTGCCGGGCGCGACCGTGGAGGTCACCGTGGCCGCCAAGGGCGGCGGCTCCGAGAACAAGAGCAAGTTCGTGATGCTCAACCCCTCCGATTCGCTGGTCGACTGGGTGATGAAGACGGTCCCCACGATGGGCGCCGGCTGGTGTCCGCCCGGAATGCTTGGCATCGGCATTGGCGGCACCGCCGAGAAGGCGATGCTGATGGCCAAGGAGTCGTTGATGGCCCCGATCGACATGTCAGACCTGCTGGCGCGCGGTGCATCTAACCCTACCGAGGCGCTGCGCATCGAGCTGTACGAGAAGGTCAACGCGCTGGGGATCGGTGCCCAAGGACTGGGCGGGCTCACCACGGTGCTCGACGTGAAGATCGCGATGGCACCCACCCACGCCGCCTCCAAACCGGTGGCGATGATCCCGAACTGCGCGGCCACCCGGCACGCGCACTTCGTGCTCGACGGCAGCGGCCCGGCGTTCTGCGAGCCGCCTTCGTTGTCGGAGTGGCCCGACGTCCACTGGGCGCCCGACACCGAACGCTCTCGCCGGGTCGACCTTGATGCACTGACCCCGCAGGAGGTCGCCTCCTGGACCCCCGGGCAGACGCTGCTGCTGTCGGGCCGGATGCTCACCGGTCGCGACGCGGCCCACAAGCGCATCACCGACATGCTGGCCCGCGGTGAACCCCTGCCGGTCGACTTCCGCAACCGAGTCATCTACTACGTCGGGCCGGTGGATCCGGTGCGCGACGAGGCGGTGGGCCCGGCCGGGCCGACCACCGCCACCCGGATGGACGCGTTCACCGAGACCATGCTGGCGCAGACCGGGCTGATCGCGATGATCGGCAAGGCCGAGCGTGGCCCGGTGGCGATCGAGTCGATCCGGAAACACCGCCGGGCCTACCTGATGGCGGTGGGCGGGGCGGCTTACCTGGTCTCGAAGGCGATCCACTCGGCGAAGGTCGTCGGCTTCGCCGACCTCGGCATGGAGGCAATCTACGAATTCGAGGTCCGCGACATGCCGGTCACGGTGGCGGTAGACGCCCAGGGCACCTCGGTGCACCAGACCGGACCGCGCGAGTGGCAGGCGAAGATCGGCAAGATCCCGGTTGCGGCCGGCTGACATCCGGCCCGCGCCCCGGCGGCGCCCGCCCCCGGCTGGCGCCACGGCAGCGCCTTCGCCCCGATCACGCCCGAGGGGCGGCGCTTTCGGGAAAATTGACACTTCCCCACGCCCGGGCGTTGAGTGGCGCCCTCGGGCCACGCTCAAGCCCTTGATTCCGAAGGGTTCAGACCGGGCTGGCACGGAGCGTGCAAGCCCAGAGCCGTCGGCCGCGTCCGGCGAGCGCCCCCCCGGGGAGGCTCGGTTGGGGCGGCTACCGGGGCGGGTACCTGGTTGCCTTTCCGGTCATTGCTTCGCGCTCGGGGCGCCCCCAACAAGGTGTCCCGTTCAAGGGGACGCCTCGCGGTGGCCCCTTTTTCTTTGGGGCGACCGCGCTCAGCCCAGCGCCGCGATACCTGCCCGGGCGATCTGGGCGTCTTCGTTCGACTTGACGCCCGACACGCCCACCGCCCCCACGACCTGGCCCTGCACCATGATCGGCACACCGCCTTCGAGCATACCGGCCAGCACCGGCGCCGACAGGAACGAGACCCGGCCCTCGTTGATCATCTTCTCGTAGACGCCGCTGTCGCGGCGGCCGATGGCCGCGGTCCGGGCCTTCTCCGGGGCGATGTAGGCCGAGATCGGCGCCACGCCGTCGAGGCGCTTGAGCGCCAGCAGGTGGCCGCCGTCGTCGCAGACCGCGATGGTGACCGCCCAGTGGTTGCGGCGCGCCTCCGCCTCGGCCGCAGCCAGCACGCGCGCCACTTCTTCGGCGTCCAGGACCATCTTGCTGATCATCGGTTCGTCCTTCTCGAATCGTTCAGGTGAGGGGAGACGGCGCGAGCGCGTCGCGCCGGGCGGCCTCGCGGCCGCGTTCGACGTCGAGCGGGCGCAGCAGCGCCAGCCCGATCACGAAGAAGCCGCCGGTGACCAGGATCGCCGTGCGGTGATCGCCGGCGGTGACCCAGGTGACCAGTCCGTAGACCAGCGGGCCCACCACCGCCGACAGGCGGGTGGCCAGCGCCCACAGGCCGAAGAACTCCGCCAGGTGACGGGCCGGCGCCAGGTAGCCCACCAGCGCCCGGCCGCAGGACTGGCTCGAACCCATGCACAGACCGGCCAGCACGGCGGCCACCCAGAAGCTCTCGACGCTGCGCGAGAAGGCCGCCACCAGGACCATCGCGATCCAGCCGAGCAGCGTGATCGCCAGCGCGCGCTTGTGACCGATGCGGTCCTGCACGTAGCCGAAGCCGAATGCCCCCAGTGCCGAGGCAATGTTCACGAGGAAGATCAGCATCATCGTCTGCTGGGTGCTGAAGCCCATCGCCTGCTCGGCGTAGATGGCGGCCAGCGCGATCACCACCGAGATTCCCGCCTGGTAGGCTGCCCCGCACAGGAGCAGCTGCCAGAAGTCGCGGTACTCGCGGGCCTTGGCGAGGGTGGCCCCGACCCGGCCGAAGGCCGCACCGAGGCTGGCGTCGGCACCCGCCGCGCCGCCGGGCGGCGTGCGCTCGCGCAGCATCAGCAGCGTGGGCAGCGCCGCCACCAGGAACACGCCGGCCACGATCAGCATCGTGACCGGCACGAACTGGGATGCCGGCTCGCCGCGTGCCTGCGCGGCGATCACCCAGGCCAGCGACAGCCCCAGCGTGAGCATGCCGCCGAAGTAGCCGAAGCTCCACGCCCAGCCCGAGACCTTGCCCATCGCGTCGTGCCGTGCCAGCTCGGGCAGGAAGGCGCCGGCCACCGCCTCGCCCACCGAGAAGAAGTAGTTCGAGACCGCCACCAGCAGCATCGCCAGCGCCACGTCACCCTGCCCGGCCCAGGCCAGTGCGGTCGTGGAGACCACGCACAGTAGGGTCGACACCAGCAGCAGGCGCTTCTTCCAGGCGCGCAGGTCGGCCAGGGCGCCCAGCGCCGGCATCGTGACCATGACCGCGAGGTTGGAGATCGCCAGCGCCCCCGTCCAGGCCAGGGTGGCCCAGTCGGCCCGATCGGCCACCACCCCGACGAAGTAGGCGTTGAAGACCGCGGTCAGGACCACGGTGGTGTAGCCGGAGTTCGCGAAGTCGTACATCGACCAGGCGAACACCTCCCGGAACGGCACGCCCGGGTTCAGCGCGGATCGGTCGAACACGGCCATGGCGTCACCGGGCGGAGGGGCCGGCCAGCCGCCGGCCGAGCAGTTGAGAGGCAAGCAGACCGAAAAACTCATGGAACGCGACGAAGCTCGTCTGCAGCCCGTCGGCCGCCGGGCTCCACTGGCGCCGGGTCAGACCCGCGGGGGAGGCTCGGAAAGCGTGCGGCGCAGGCAACACGGACAGGCTTGCCGACTCGAAGGCGAGCCGGGAGTGACGCCTGTCATCGGCGCGGGTGTCGAGCACCACCGTGCCGGTTTTTTCGGGCGCCAGCGCGGCATCAATCCGCCGACCGATGTCGGCATGCGCGAGCGGCCGCTCGGCATCGAGCCAGCGCACCGCTGCCTCGAACTCGCTATCGCCCTGCCGCCGCGTCAGCTCGGCCTCGGAGTGGACCATGCCCGGGCCGTAGGCACGGGACACCAGTTCCGGCAACCCGGTTTCGCAAGCCACACCGGCGCCACCATCGGCCCGCTCGAGCAAGCGCGTGAGCAGTCTTTCGGCCCGCGTTTCGACGAGCCCGTCGCGCCCGGCTGCCGCGCCCAGGATCACCACCAGTGCGCGCGACGGCTCGGCGGCCGCGCGCGCCGCCTCCCAGCCCGCGGCATCGAGCAAGCCCGCGGCAGCCAGCGCCGGCCGCCCGGCGGGCAGCAGCAGTGCCTTCACGATCTCCTTCAGGGCGATCAGGTCCACGGTGCGTCACCGCCGAGCTTCGTCAAGGGCGCGAGTGTACGTGCAACGCCGCAGCGGCGGCGTGACGGCCGCGCGCGCACGGGGGGACCGCGTCGACCGGGACGATCCGCGGCGATGCCTCGCGATGGCGACCTGGTGGGCGGGGGCCGCTGCGGCGGGGCCTCACGCCAGGCCGCGCAGCCGGTACCAGGCCCGGCCGAGCAGCTCGTGCAGCGAGACGGTGCTGGTGACGAGGCCATCGGGGCTGGGCAGCCAGGCCCGCAGGCCGGCTCTCGAGCGTGCGCCGTGCCAGTCGTGGGGGGCCGGCAGCACCGCCAGCCCGACCGCCTCGAAAGCGCGCCGGGCCCGCGGCATGTGATACGCGTGGGTGACGAGGATCACCGAGTCGATCCCGTCGGCGCGCAGCAGCGCAGCCGACGCGCTGGCGTTCTCCGCGGTGTCGCGCGATCGTTCCTCCACCCAGCGCACCGCGACCCCGAGGTCGTCCTGCAGGATCTGCCGCATCAGGTCGGCCTCGGAGCGGCGCTGCGCCTGCGGCCGCCCACCGCTCACCAGCACCGGCAACCCGGTGGCGCGCACGACCCGGGCCGCCGCCAGCGTGCGCTGCAGCGCCCGGGCTTCGAGCCGCTCGCGGGGCGGCTCGGTGTCGGCATCGTTGACCACGCCGCCGCCGAGCACCACCACGACGGCGGGCGGGCGCGGACCGTCGCGCGCGGCCTGCCAGGCCGAGGGCGACAGCGGCACCTGGCCCGACTCGACCCGCCGGGCCAGCGCGTCGCCGACCGCCGGCAGCGACAGCAGCCATCCGATCGCCAGCCCGGCGATCACCAGCCGGCGCCCCGCCCGCGGCCGTCGCACCGCCAGCGCGACCCCGGCGGCGGCGAGCAGCAGCGGCCCTGCCGGCGGCAGCAGCAGCGTCCGGATCAGCACCTTCAGGTCGAACGGATCGGGCACGGTTCGGCTCCACCGGCGGGTGGGCGGCCGAGGCGGCCGTGCGGCCGCGCGCAGGCGGCGCCAGTGTACGCGCCGCCGCACCCGCCGGCGGCGCGGCGGCGCCGGCATAGAATGCCCCGATGGCAACGAACGCCGGCGAGCCCGGCCCCCACCCCTTCGCGCGGCTCGAGCCGGCGCTCATCCTCGACGCGCTCGAGTCGGCGGGATGGCGCGGCGACGGCCGGCTGCTCGGCCTGAACAGCTACGAGAACCGGGTCTACCAGGCCTGGCTCGAGGACGGTGGCGCGGTCGTGGCCAAGTTCTACCGTCCGGCCCGCTGGTCCGACGCGCAGATCCTCGAGGAGCACCGGTTCACCGCCGACCTGGCCGCGGCCGAGATCCCGGTGGTCGCGCCGCTCGCCCCCGGCGGCGTCTCGCTGCACCACCATGACGGCTACCGGTTCGCGGTCTATCCCCGCCGCGGCGGCCGGCCCCCCGAGCTGGAGGATCCGCGCACGCGCGAGTGGATCGGACGCTTCATCGGCCGGATCCACGCGCTCGGCGCCGTGGCGCCGTTCGAGACCCGCCCCGCGCTCGACCTGCACACCTTCGGCCACGAACCGCGCAGCTGGCTGATGGCGCACGCCGCCATCCCGCCCGATCTCCTGCCGGCCTGGCAGGCCGCCGTCGACCAGTGCCTGCAGGCGATCGGGGCCGCCTTCGAGGCCGCCGGCGGGGTCCGCACGATCCGCCTGCACGGCGACTGCCACGCCGGCAACGTGCTGTGGACCGACGACGGCCCGCACTTCGTCGATTTCGACGACGCCCGCAGCGGCCCCGCGGTACAGGACCTGTGGATGCTGCTGTCGGGCCCGCCCGACGAGATGGCGCTGCAGCTCGCCGACGTGCTGCGGGGCTACCGCGACTTCATCGACTTCGACCGGCGCGAGCTCGCCCTGATCGAACCGCTGCGCACGCTGCGGCTGATCCACTACAGCGCCTGGCTGGCGCGCCGCTGGGACGACCCGGCCTTCCCGGCCGCGTTCCCCTGGTTCGGCACCCCGCGCTACTGGCAGGACCGCATCCTCGAGCTGCGCGAGCAGCTGGCCGCGATGGCCGAACCACCCCTGCCCGTGCCCTGACTCAGCCGCGAACCGCGCCGCGCAGCGCCTCGAGCGCGGCCGGATCCTCGATGGTGGTCAGGTCGCCCGGGTCGCGCCCCTCGCAAACCGCCTGGATCGAGCGCCGCAGCACCTTGCCGGAACGGGTCTTGGGCAGCGCGTTCACGAAGTGCACCCGCGCCGGGCGCGCGACCGCCCCGAGCTGGCGGTCGACCACCGCCATCATCTCGCCCTCGAGCGCCCGGCGCTGCGCTGCCGGCTCGGCCGCGCCGGCATCCTTGAGCACCGCGAACGCCACCGCGACCTGCCCCTTGAGCGGGTCGGCCACCCCGACCACCGCACACTCGGCCACTGCCGGATGGCTGCTGATCGACTCCTCGATCTCGCGGGTGCCGAGCCGGTGGCCGGCCACGTTGATCACGTCGTCGGTGCGCCCGAGGATGAAGTAGTAGCCCTCGCCGTCGCGGACCCCCCAGTCGAAGGTGGAGTAGACCTGCCGCCCGGGGATGCTGGAGAAGTAGGTGTCGACGAAGCGCCGGTCATCGCCCCAGACGGTCTGCATGCAGCCCGGCGGCAGCGGCGGCACGATGGCCACCACGCCCTTCTCGCCGGTGCCCACCTCCTCGCCGGTCTGCTCGTGCAGCAGGCGCACGTCGTAGCCGTACATCGGCACGCCCGGGCTGCCGATCCGGGTGGGCGTGCGCTCGATGCCGTGGGCGACGCTGAGGATCGGCCAGCCGGTCTCGGTCTGCCAGTAGTTGTCGACGATCGGGCGGCCCAGCCCCTGGGCGATCCAGCGGGAGGTGGGCTCGTCCAGCGGCTCGCCGGCGAGGAACAGCGCCCGCAGGCTGGAGAGGTCGTACTTCGACAGCCAGGCGGGGTCCTGCTTCTTGAGCACCCGGATGGCGGTGGGCGCCGAGAACATCACGGTGACCCGGTACCGCTCCACCAGCCGCCACAGGATGCCGGCGTCCGGGCGCAGCGGGGTGCCCTCGTACAGGATCGTGGCCATCCCGCCGATCAGGGGCCCGTAGACGATGTACGAGTGCCCGACCACCCAGCCGATGTCGCTGGTGGAGAAGTAGGTCTCGCCGGGGTTGCCGCAGTAGATGTGCTTCATCGAGGCCGCCAGCGCCACCGCGTAGCCGCCGACGTCGCGCTGCACGCCCTTGGGCCGACCAGTGGTGCCGGACGTGTACAGGATGTAGCTGACCTCGTTCGACTCGAGCCAGGTGACCGGTACCTGCGCCTCGAGGTGGCGCTCGCGCAGCGACGGGTAGTCATGGTCGCGGTGCGCCACCCGCTCGAACGGGGCGAGGCCGCGGTCGATCATCAGCACCCGGGCGGGCTGGTGCGCCGACAGCCGGATCGCCTCGTCGAGCAGCGGCTTGTAGGGCACCACCTTGCCGCCGCGCGAGCCGGCGTCGGCGCTGACGATCAGCGACGGCGTCGCGTCCTCGATGCGGCTGGCCAGGCTCACCGAAGCGAAGCCGCCGAACACCACCGAGTGGATCGCACCGATCCGCGCGCAGGCCAGCATCGCGAAGGTGGCCTCGGGGATCATCGGCAGGTAGATCAGCACCCGATCGCCGCGGGAGACTCCCAGTTCGAGCATGATCGCCGCCATCCGCTGCACTTCCCGGTGCAGTTCGGCGAACGTCCAGACCTGCTCGGCGCCGGTCTCGGTCGAGACGTAGACCAGGGCGGGCTTCCCGGCCTGGGTCGCCAGCCAGCGGTCCACCGCGTTGTGGCAGAGGTTGGTGGTGCCGCCCACGAACCACCGCGCGAACGGCAGGCGCGAGTCGTCGAGCACGCGCTCGAACGGGCGCTCCCAGTGGATGCGCCGCGCCTCTTCCGCCCAGAACGCCTCCCGATCGTCGATCGAACGCCGGTAGAAGCTGCGGTAATCCATCGCGTCCCCCTCCCCTGTGGCACTGCGCGTACGAATCGTTCCAAACAGTGTGGCCGCAGGCGCTTACGATCGGCTTACGCGGGGCGCGGCCCCGGCAGTCACCGGACCAGCAGCCGCACCAGCGCCCAGGGCAGGCGACATTCCCAGCCCGCGTCCGCCTCGCCCGGACCGGCGATCAGATGCAGCCCGTCCGCCGGGCCGGGGTCGGCGTCGGCCGACGCCTCGATCGCCAAGCGGGCGGCCTCGGGATCCTGAAGCGACAGCGTGCGCAGCCAGATCCGCACGCCCGCGCCCTGCGTCGGTGCGGCGGTCCCGCGCCGCACCGGGCCGGATGCCAGCAGGCCCAGCCGGAGCGCAAGCCGGGTCGCCAGCGGCGACCCGGCCCCCACGCACAGCCAGGCCGTCCCGGGGTCGGCGATGAACAGCGCGTGCTCCGAGCGAACGCCGCGCCGCAGCCTTGCCGGGAGCGCCGGCGCCTCCGGCGCCCTGACCCGCATCAGTACAACCGACGACGGGTCGGCAGCGTGGGCCACGGCGACCCGCAACCAGGCAACAAAGGGGTCGTGCACGCGCGCACGGGCATCGGCAGACGTACTGGTGCTGGCCCGCGTGTGCTCGGCGATCACGCGGTCTTCGGACCCCCAGATCGAGTCGACCCAGCCGGCCAGCTCGTCCACGCCCCCTCCCTTGATCACGAAGCGGTCGGCTCCGCCGTCGCGCACGCGTTCGCGATGCTCCGAGTCGTCGGCCCCGGACAGCACCGCGAACGGCAGCCGGCGGACCCGTTCGTCGGTCGCTTCCCGCACGCGCTGCAACAGCCCGAAGCCGTCGATACCCGGCATGCTCAGGTCACTGAGCACCGCCGCGATCGAGGCGTCCTCAACAAGCAGCCGCCAGGCCCGTTCGCTCGATTCGGCCAGGCGCAGCACGAACCGGCCGGCCAGCGCAGCCCTCACGAACCGGCAATCACCCACCACCAGGACAGTGCGCGCGGGACCGTGCCCGGAAAGGGTCGCAGTGTTCGGCAATGTCGCACTCGCCGGGTGCACGTTCGTTCCTGAGATGACGGGCACGTCGGCTGACTCGAGCATGTCGGGAATTTTGACGACCGGTCGATCTTCGCCTACGATCGGCCGCCATGAACCGATCGAACCGCCCAACGGCTCGTTTCGGCCGCGCAGCGGTAGCGTCGATCGCCATCGCCCTCGGCCTCGCACTGGCGCCCGCCCATGCATCGGCTGCCGCCGCCACCGAACATGCCGCCGAAGTGGTGCTGCGGGCGCTCTCGCTGCTTGGCGTCGATTACCGCTGGGGAGGCAACACGCCCGAGACCGGGCTCGACTGCAGCGGATTGGTCCGTCTGGTGTTTCACGAAGCAGTCGGGCTGCCGCTGCCCCGGCGCAGCGAAGAGATCAGCCGCGTCGGCGATGCGGTGCGACGCTCCGAGTTGCAGCCGGGCGACCTGGTCTTCTTCAACACTCTTCGCCGGTCGTTCTCCCACGTAGGGATCTACATCGGCCACAACCAGTTCGTGCACGCCCCCGCCGCCGGCGGGCAGGTCCGGGTCGAAGCCTTGAACCAGTCGTACTGGACACGGCGCTTCAACGGCGCACGCCGTCTGATCGCGACCGACTTCGCAGCCGGCTCGGTGGTGGCACGGGCCGACTGGGCAGCCAGCGCCAGGCCGGCGACGCAGCCGCAACCGGTGAACGCCGTCGCGCGGGCTGCTCTGCCGGCCGCGCCGGCATCGGCCGTCCGACCGTCCGCGCCCCGTGCAGCTGGTTTAGACACCGCCCGCTCGCCCGCGGCGCAGCCGGCGCAGGCCCTCCGCGCGATCTCACCACTGGTGGTCAGCGAGTACAACGTTCACTGAGACGTGTGAACGGACCTCCCCGCGTCCTGATGCCACGCCTGGGACGCTCACTGAATTGACGGACTGCTGCGACCGTCGACGCTGACCCGGGGCCTGCTCGCGCCGATCTCGTTCCAACCTGTGAACCCCGGATGAGCGGTGATGATGACTCAGTGCAAGTCATCAATGCGAATCACTCGCATTTTTGTTATTCTTCGTTTTCGCCTGTGCAGCTCGGCAGTGCGTTTGGCCGACGCGTCTCAGCCCCCTTCCACCCACCACGGAAACGACCCCATGGATTCACGCTCTCCCTTCCGGCGGACCCTGATCGCCAGCGCGGCCGCGCTCTCTGCCATGCTGGCCTCGCCTGCGTTCGCGAACGACAAGGTGCTGAACCTCTACTCCGCCCGCCATTACCAGACCGACGAGGCGCTGTACTCCGAATTCACCCGTCAGACCGGCATCAAGATCAACCGCATCGAGGCCGGCGACGAGGCGATCGTGCAGCGGCTGCGCAGCGAGGGCAGCAACTCGCCGGCCGACGTGATCCTGCTGGTCGACGCGGCCCGACTGTGGCGGGCCCAGATCGACGGCCTGCTGCAGCCGGTGCGCTCCGCGGTGCTCGATTCGCGCGTGCCCGCCCACCTGCGTGGCAAGGACGACGGCAAGGGCCCCGAGTGGTTCTCGTTCTCCACCCGCGCCCGCGTGATCGTGTACAACCGCGCCACCGTCAAGCCCGAGCAGGTCCAGCGCTACGAGGACCTGGCCAACCCGGCGCTCAAGGGCAAAGTCTGCACCCGCTCGGGCGCGCACCCCTACATGCTGTCGCTGATCGGCGCGATGTCGGAGCACGTGGGGGAAGCCTGGACCGAGCAGTGGGGTCGAGGGCTGGTCGCCAACTTCGCGCGCTCCCCGCGCGGCGGCGACACCGACCAGATCC
>Ga0169931_10011499_pt1 | contig 12449 bp, 13 predicted proteins | sample Kivu_15m_20L_FD_129675 | JGI IMG/M metagenome (GOLD analysis project Ga0169931, IMG submission 129675) | Freshwater microbial communities from Lake Kivu, Western Province, Rwanda to study Microbial Dark Matter (Phase II) - Kivu_15m_20L... | ecosystem: Environmental > Aquatic > Freshwater > Lake...
GATTTCTTACACTGAAGTCAAAAACACTAAAATATGACCTTGAGTTTTTTACCTGTCGATGTAGACAATAGTTTGAAACACTTTCAAAAAATAATTTTTGCTTGGTTCTTTCAAGTAGTGGATAAAAACATCGTGCAGTCTTCCCGTTATGTTAACTGACTTAACCTTAAGCTCGCGGCCTTCACTTTTAACATTTTTATCAAGCTAAAAAAAATTTTTGATCGAGTTGTCGTCAGCAGTAGCCGAAGTTATGATAAATTTGATGTCACTTCTAAGCTGTAAGATTTTTTTAGCAAAACTGAACAGAATGTCGTAATTTATCGATCTTTCATGGGCATCGTCAAGTATTATCACTGAATATTAGCTTAGCAGAGGGCTACTGTACAGCTACTGTACGAGACTGCCATCAGTCATAAATACAACTCGAGTATTATTGTTGACTCCCGAGTTGAATCTCACTTTATGAGCTATTTATCCATTATGGCAGCCTAGTTATTCTGCTACTCTTTTTGCCAAAGAAATAGCTGCGATTCTTCTAGGCAGTACAACACCTATTTTCTTGTCATTTATTGTATAACCTGCTTGAATAAGAAACTGCGGAATCTCTACATAAACTAATGAGTACGAGTGGTCTTTCCAGAACCAGTTTAGGCCGATACAATCGTGATGTGATTGTGCTAAACCGCGTAAAGGATCTACTTTTCTAGATAAGCTTATAAGTACTATAGTTTTTGACAGGAAGCACCTCGCTCATATATAAGAGATACGATTAATAATATACATTCGCGTGATTTTATTAATAAATAGAAATAGAGTTGATAGATGAGTCTTTAATGGCTAGATAGTAGTTAGTAGTGGTCTAGATGATTACGGTTATCATATGTCTGCTATCTTTTTGGGAATGATTTTCTTCTTTTTTCCTCCACCTTACACTTCGATTATCTCAACTCTCTATTTTTCCTCGACTTTTTCAGTTTTAACCATCTGACTTGGCACGTACTCTTGCACTTTCATCATCCACTCTTATGTCGGCTCGTATACTTCACCTAACTCTCCTTTATCAAACATAATGAAAGAGCAATAGCCGTCGGCTGAAGAAATGGCCAAGATGTCACTGCCTCTCCAGCTCAAGTCAGTCAAAGAAGCATAGTGGTAGTTGCCCATGCCATATATAGGTTTGAGCTTCTCAGTGCTGAATAAAAGGACAGCTGAAGTAGTAGCAACTGCGAATATCATGTAGTAATTTTGTTGGAACATGCCTGTCTTCTCGTCTTTTTTACGGAACAGAACTGGACAAAATTTGCAAATCAGAGCAGGCTATCCGTTGGTAGGTAGCATGAAGGAAGGTCGATCTAGGAAGTTCTTTCGATATAAGAAAGCGCAATATTCAGGCTTAGATTCAGGAGTTCTTTGCCAGATTCCAGCCGGCAGCAAGAATAACTAGCCATCAGGTGAAAAATCTGGTCTTCTGAAAAAGGTAGGCACGCTCTCATCAGCGAAAATGCGGAAACCTTTCTGTTCGAGACACTAGTCATCCTCTGACTTCGAAAAATCGTATCTTTTTATAGCTTTTTTGCAGTAAAATTAAGTCTATGATTTTTTAGATTTAATAGCACTCCAGACTCTAGCCGATCTATCGTTGCTGCAACTGACAATATACTCAAAGCGTGGGTCGATGGCTATACCCTGGACAAACTTATCGTGTTAGTCGAGCACTTTAACGTGATACTTTTTTTATACATTCCACACGAAAATACGTTTGTCCATGCCAGCAGACACTATAAAACGTGAGTCCCTAGTCCAGCGCAGGTCAAGCACGTCCTCAGTATGACCCATCAGCCTTGACTTAGTCGACCACCTGAAGATACGCTCGGGTCGGTTGATAGCCAGACTGTTATCTCGCTTTTGCCAGATAGTGATGCACTTGTCATCAGAACCAGAGGCCAGAAAGGCTCCATTAGGAGAGTAACGAACAATATTGGTATTTTTGTCCGCATCGCTGAGACCATACAAAATTCGAATGTTACGGTTCTAGGGACGGAGAGGTTTGTCGTCCTTTATGATTTACCATATTTTGATGCATCCCTCAGTGCCTTCGCGATCTTCGTCGACGAACTTTTTCTAGTCGGAACCAGCACTAGCAAACTACTCATTGAAAGGATGAAAGTCTATCGAGAGAATGCGGTCCTTTAGGCCATGCCAGCCTATCTCAGGCGATTCGATACGCATTTTGGCGGCTTTATATATTATAGTTCAAAGCACCAGACCTGGCTCAACAACCTTCCTGGACGCTCAGTCTAACTTTATAAAACAAATTGACTTAAATAAAAAAAATTGTATCGAAAAAGCATTAATTTATGACCATACAAGCTTGATTAGATAGATTTCTTCATATTCACGCTAATGCTACTAAATCAGACTTAATAATAGTATCGCATCATTAATCTAAAGGTTTTTAAAAGTTGTCGTTTACAAAGTAGCCTTTTAGTTCGATTTAAGAGTTAGCATAAGTTCCCTTTCCGTTCATCTTGTCAGCTTACCACTCGCCTTTGTAATAGCTGTTGTCAGTCCACTTATATGTTCCGAAACCTTGTCGATTTCCATTAGAAAATTGTCCTTCATAAACATCTCCGTTTGCAAAAATATAAAGCCCTATATAAATACTAACGTACCTGAGCCATTCTTTTTGCCTGCTTCCCAGTCGCCTTAGTACTTATCACCAGTTGCCATATCGAGAATGCCCTTGCCTTCTTTAAGGTCACTTTTCCACTCACCATCGTATACATCACCATTCGAGTACTAGTAGACTCCCTGCTCAAATCTTTCTCCGTTCACCCAATTGCCTTAATATTTGTCTCCATTCGAGTATTCAATAGTACCGTATCCGTGCTTTTTATCGCCCAACCACTCACCTTTATACTTGCCTCCAGTCTGATAGTGATAGATACCCTTGCCATGTTTCTTACCGTTGAGGAAGTTGCCTTAGTATTTGTCTTTATTCGAATAGGTGATTTCTCCCTTGTTTGTTGCTTTGTCGTCAATCCATTCTCCATCATACAGAGCTCCTGTAGAGTACTCTAGCACTCCTCTTCCGTTCTTTTTATTCTTTACCCAGTCTCCGATATATTTATCTCCGTTTTTGTAGAAATAAGTTCCCTTGCCATTTTTCTAGCCGTTAAGCCAATTACCTTCATATTTTTCTCCATTATTGTAAGTGTATATTCCGAACCCATTTTTGCGATCTTTATGCCATTCTCCGTCATATACAGCACCGCTTTTGTAGATGTAGTTACCCTTGCCCTGTTTTTTGCCCTCTTGGAATTTACCTTGGTACTTTTATCCAGAGCTATAGATATAGATGCCTTCTCCGCTGAACTTATCATCTTTCCAGGATCCCATATAACTGTCTTTGTTAGGGAAGGAGTAAATTCCTTTTCCGTTGCGGCAATCGACGTACTGACCGATGTATTAGCCGCCGTCAGGATAGTTTACCTTCTGGTACTCGGGCTTAATATTGCCAAAATTATCAAAAAACTGGCTTAGATAGCCTTATCTGTTGCTCTGTATGTTGATTCTGCTTTAAACTCGAGACTGGGCTGGAAGCATGCGAACATCGCTGTTAGGTTGCATAGCTATTTTCATGTTCAAATTCAATAATAACTGACGCCAGATATAATCCAGCATGCTCGCTCTCTCCCTAGTCGATTCCTTAAATGTCCTTTCATCTCAGCTCCAGGCTTCAGTGCTCCATCTTGTCAGTAAACGTGGTCCTCTCGCCCAAAAAGTGTAAACTTTGAACATGGAACTTCTCAATTTCAAATGCGAAATAATGAAAGATTTGCTTCAATTCGTACGCAAAGCATCAACAGACTCATCTGCCTAAAAACATCTTAAAAGCTAAATAGAAAGCAGTAAAGACAGACTGCAACGATACAGATTGCACCAAATTCTTAAGAAAAAGATAGTAAAAAAACGCAGAGAATCAACACTTATGCCACAGTAGAATTCTTAATTGCCAGAAGAAATATCTCAGCTCTAAAGAAGCATGATAATGATTGAAAAAGATTTAGGTATTTAGAATTAACCTGAAGAAGAATCAAGACTTAATATTTCGAATTTGATCAGTCGCAGTTTGGCCGGAATATAATCGACACCTAGTATCAAAATCACTCAGCATTAGATTTCTATGGTCAGCTAAAGCGAGTCTATACATGTAGACAATTTTTCGAAATATACCCTTAAGTCTTCGTAAAGGCTTTCTTCTAGCGAGTATGGATCAAGCTAGCTGACCGAATAGAAATAAAAAAAGAAAGCTTCGAATGAATAAAAATAAAAATAGAAGCCTCTAAAGTATTCAGCTAAAGTTTTGAAAGAATAGGTACCCAAAGGAACGGCTAAGAAAACGGAGATCGCTAAGAAAAAATTGAATTTTACTCAGAATGAGAATAAAGACGGACTGCTAGGTAACTTACTATAGGAAACTTTCCAACAGTGCGTTAAAAAACAATGATATTGATAGCTTGTAGCATAGATTGAGGTGGGTTTCATTAATACAGTTATAATCATTTGAATGGACAAACGGCCCATCGGATACCAACCCGGCAAACCATCAGTCTTAGACGTCAAAGTCCCCAAGACGGATAAATACAAGCACGTTGAATCTAAACTAGCAGGCAAAATTGGAACGACTGTGAAGGACGTCGAGTTCATCAGTATTAATTTTTTAAGATAGGCACCAAAGAGGCCGCAAAGAAGAAAGGTGAACTTTTCAGAAGAATAAAGCCATCGACTGTGTGGAAATTGCTGCATCAAGAGAAAGAAGGCGAATCAGTTTACAAGTGGAACAAGCCCGAATAAGATGCTCGCAGTCAGATCTCAAATCTCACATCTGTGACCATCAAGACATAACAGCTACCCGTAGGCATATAAACAGATTTTCTGCTTATTGATCTAAGAGAGCCCGATGAGTATGAAGAATATCGCATCAAGGAATCTCTAAATTTCCCAGGGACTCACATTAAGCGAGATAAGCTAATTCCTCAGCTTTTTGCATACAAAAATCATCCCAACAAAATCATCGTGGTATATCATTTCGACGAAAAGAAAGGCATCTAGTATGTGACTTAGCTTTTCGAAAAAGGATTTGATAATCTTTTCCTGCTTAGTGGAGGCATCTAAGCCTTCGGACAATAGTTTGCAGAAGGACTTTAAGGACCCAAAGTGCCCTTGTTTGCCAAAAAGGAAGAAGAACGTAAATTTAAAAAGACACGTATCGACTGATTGCATGCATTCAATAGCATATTTACTTTATGAATCATATAAAATTTAGCAATTAAGTAAAAATAAAGATGAAGACAATCTTAATCATTCTTTTCTGAAATTTTTCATCATGGAGTTGACTACTTTTTGTCTCTGTTCTTTGAGGTGTTTGCGCTTTTCCTGTCTTTCTTTTTCCTTACGCTGCTTATCAAGAGCCCCAAGTAACATTTTTCTTTCTTCGTTCTACTATACCTCGGCAACTCTTGGGTTAGGATCGTCATTAGCCCACTTTACAGTCAACATTTCATTTCCGTCTAGCGTTTGATTTGTCATGGTCTCTTTAGCAAATTCTGCCATACATCGATGAGCGTATTTAATGAAGGCATAACCTTTGTGTGGTAAAATATTGATATCTTCGAGCTCACCCCACAATGAAAAATGTCTTAGCAGCACTTAGTACATTTGAGTGACTCCGTTCTAAGTGCCTGACAATCTAAAGTCGCTTACATATAGAGCTTTAGTTTCCTTAGCAAAAGAACCTACTCCTTTCATATCTTCTCTGAAAGTACTGAAACGAGAACGTCCGAAAATATCCTTATTCTGATCGATGCTGTTACAGTCCTCAATTGAGGGAACACGATGCAAATATTTGCAGTTAACTCCATTAGCGCAACATCCCCTGGCGAAAAAGAGACAAAAGAAAGCTCCTCCCTTTTCATTAAAGAGATCAGCGGCGGTGTAGCCGACATCAAGTTCAGGGTTACACTTAGTCAGCGCAGCTTCTTTAGGTTTTTCGTCAGGAGAGCAGATATATTTGCTGTACCAAAAGTTGTATTCCTCATCACCTTCTTTGTATGTATAGTTGTTGGCTAAACTGGTCTAAACCTGTTTTCGAGCTGGTTTTTCATTAGTATCAGTGAAAATCAGATACTTCTTTTTGGCCTGTTTTACGAACTACTTGGGTATATGCTTGTATATGTTGCACTTGGGCTCAGTAGTGTTTTTGAATGAATTCAGGTAAGTTTGTACTCGCATGTGGAATTCTCGAGGTAACTGCCAGACTGTCTCCCCAGTCTAAGAATTGAAGTAGTAATTTTTCTTACTAGCCTCGTCATAAAATATTTGAAAGGGACGAATTAACTCGTTAATTTCTTGCGTATTCATGCTTTACTCTTATAAACTATTATATGCGTAAATTCAAAGACAATAGCATACACAAATGTATCACTGAACTTTTAAAATTGAACAAAAAAGTTTAGTTTTTTGTGTTTTTTGTAATTTATTTTTGCAATTTTCTTGAAATTGTGTATGTTTGTAGTTCTTTTGAGAAATTATATATTCCGTTTAGGATGAGCAAAAAGAATTTTATCAAGAAATTAAACGGCTAGATACTGATGATGCAAAACGATCTTATGTCTAAACTTTCCACTATAGATTTGCCCAAAAAGCAAGTTGATGAACTGGGTTTCAATCGCTACCAATCTGAAGATCAAGATGACGCTCTCATTAATCTCATTTCAAGAAGTAAAAATATCGTAAAAATGCTTTAAAAATAGACCAAAGGTTTTTCTAAGTAAATAGAGGCGGCTAAAATACAAAAACAGAAGCAAAGCACTAAAAGAAAACAAGAAAATGAGGGAACATTTCTTACAGGACTAGGCATAGCTAAAGAAAACATCCATCAATCTGCGTCTAAAAAGTAAATTCCGGTCAGTCAAGAGTACATAATAGAGGGTTAAGAGAGCAATGACCCTGACCTGATGCTGAAAGAACTGATCGAAAGAAACAAGAAAGATGACCTTTAGTAGTTGAGAAAAATGATTAAGGAGACGGGAACCAGTCTCGAAGGATGCAGCAAAAAGCTTAACAAAAGCAAAAAATCTATATTGCAGATGGCAGATCGATACACCAGTGAAATGTCGTTTGGAACTTACCATTTTCTGCATAACTATCGCGAATTTTAAGTCAAAAAATTAGATGATCTTAACTAGTACTGACTTAAGATATATATTAATTAGTAAAAATTTTAAATTTTCTTTTATATTTTTCTTTCTTTTTGTCTATATTCTTAGTTTACAAGTCTATTTTATTTTTATTTGCTCTTTTTGATTCATTAAATGATAAAGCATACAAATCATCTGAAATCTGTGGTTTTTTGGGGTCTGAATGACTAAGTAGATATGTCAATCATGCCTACCGGAATAGCATCTACATAGTATGGTAGTTAATCCGGATATGATGGCTAATCATCAGGCTTAAAGCCTTTATTTCCAAAGACTCCTAGACCAATTAACAGAGCTGCTATGAGAGCTAGTAAGCCAAGTAGTCCGAAGAGCCAGCATAACTTAGGAGCGTTACTTTACTACTACTTTTTATCATGCTATGGTCCCATGGACTTCACTGGTATGTATACATCACCGTTTATGTAATCAGTTGGAATAGTTTTTTGTTGTCGAGAAGAACCAAAGACTGACCTCTGGAACGCAGATTGCTGACCATCATAACTAAGCACTTGATTAACAGGAAGACTGTTCCTATACATCTAGTTAGGAGGTAGGCTGCTTCTGTATAGACTTTGATTAGGGTCAGCTCTTTTTTTTCAAAAAATTACATCGTGGAATACAAACTGTTTTGCTTGTAGGGACTTTGAAAATTTTAGGCCATTGTATTTGATTAAAATATAAATCTGCAAAAAGCATTTTAAATACAAAATTGATCTTTAATTAAATCAATTTTAATCAGCTTTTATTTGTTTGACCCAGTAAGCGGACTTGCTGCCGTATCCTTAAGACCTTGTGCATTAAATATGAAGATACGGAAATATTATAATTTCTTCCTCTTAGTACTGGCTGAGCTCCTTAGGGACTATAAAGTACTCATGAGGATTTCTTGTATCCAATTAAATCGTATATAGATTGACTCCGAATCTTTAGGCGACTTGTCTATTAAGAGAGGTGCTGACAAACGATCTCCAATACAATTTGCTTCCATTTTTCATCGTCACATCAGGCTTTTTAACACCACGATAAAGGTCAAGAAAACGCCCGTTCGTATTGTTTGCCTTCAAGGTTCTAGTAAAATGTTTTTTGTATACTGCCAACTCTTGCTTAACAACTGCGATCACACTAGCTATCTTCTCGTATTCTCGCCTACGAAGCATGGAATTGATCTTCTTGTAAGCATATTATCCAGTGTAAAGATATACGAAGCATTTTAAAGCAGCTTCCTTTTCAGTTGGATCAATATTAGCTTTTAATTCAGCTCTATCACGCAAATCTGCTATTTAGGTGATCATGAAGGTAAGCACATTAGTGGCAGAGACAGAGTTATTTTTTATAGCATTGTTAACAGTCTAAGCATATCTTTGATGCTATTATTTGTCTGTAGTAGCTAGATCAATCTAATTTACACTCTTAATCTTCTTTTTTAGTCGCAAAGGCAGAAGAACCTACTAATATTTGCGCTGAAAAAAATAAATATGCCTATCCTTTTTGATGTTTTCAACTATGTCGCCTTTAGCAAGAAGTGGGTCTTGAAGGTTTTAATCGTTGTCTATGCAACAATTGAATCGACCAGCAGTACACCCCATAATAATTTTATAATAAATAGCCTCATTCTAAAAATCATTTAAAAAGTATAACTTAAGCGTGTTCATAACCTTAAATCATTTGAAGTAAAAATATAATTTGAGAAAAAATCCTAGATTTTTTGATATAGTCGTATAAAAAATACTTAAAAAAATTCAGCATGACAAAAATCAAAAATCAATTTTAACTGGGCTTGACCTGTTTGATCTTGTAGGTAGCTCCATTAGTGAAATCTTAGACCTACATGCAGGTAAAATGTAGATACGGAAAAATGATGATTTATTCTTCATCATACTGACTCAGGTCTTTTGGCACAACTATGTAATCATGAGGAGCGCTATTGTCCAGTTCGATTATATATTGATATCTTCCGAAATTAGATGCAACTTTGCGATCCAATGAAGTGCTGGTGAATGCTCGCCAATACATGGTTTTTCCGCTTGTCATCATTTTGTCTGGTTTCATTATTCCACGATACAAGTCCAAGAGTCGTCCATTTTTAGAATTAGCAGTCAGTCTTCTAGCAAACTTTCCTTCATTATATAGCGCAAGCTGGTTCTTGATGAGTGCGATTACCTTAGCCATTTTTTAATATTGGCTTTTACGAAGCATCGTGTTCACTCTCTTGTAGGTGTAGTTGCCCGTGTAAAGATAAACGAAACATTTTAAAGCCGCAAATTGGTCAGCTGCGTCTATTTTGGCCTAGACTTGACCTTTCTCCCTGGCGTCTGCAATTTCGTTTACCATAAAAGAAAGCACGTTGGTGGCAGTCACAGAGTTATTTTTGATGGCTTCATTTACGCTCTGGATATACTTTTTATGCTACTACTTATCACTAGTAGCAAGCTGTATTTCCTTTGTGTTTCTAATCTTCTTCTGCCCTCCCAAAGGCCTTAGCACCTAGGTAAGCTTTTTCTGGTAGAAAGCGATGTGCTGATCCTGCATTATGTTTCCAACAATATCTCCCTACTTCTCCATCGGATCTAATGCTTCACCTTCAGGGTTGCATGAAGACACATGGTTCTAGTTAGCGCAGTTACCCATAGACCTAAATAATGATTACAACTGTCATACTGTTTTAACAATAGGTTGAATCAAAATAACCCTATTTTATCATCCAATATTCATATTTTCTTATGGGAATCATCGAAAAGTGAGAATAAAATCAAAATTAGTGTGCTGTAATACCTAAGCTAGCGATATATTTTATTCTTCTTGATTGCATATAATATTTATATACTAATGAATCGCAACGCCCTTCTCTTCATTTCCACGGTCGAGTACTAATCACAGCCCCCTATCACTAATAGCCTGATTTTCCCTTCCAAACACAGAAACAGCTGCAATCAGTTGACTCAGAACTTCAATTAACTTGGTCTTAAGCACTCACCTATTAACAGACACGACTCAGAAAAAGGCTTTAAAAGGTTTCAGCAGCCTCCTAGGCCTCAAATGCCTGCTTAACGCGTGCACTCTCCAGAAGAAATGTCTAAAGATAAACGGATGCCTACATCTAAGTAGGGCAAGTCGAAACCATATGTTCTTAGGGGCTCAGCAGGAAGAAATAACAATCCGCTCAAGGAGACTTCCTCCACTAGTAGCACCTAAGGACCCGGCCTGAACAAAGGAAAAAGTGCTCCGACTTTCATAAAAAATTACTTCAAAACTAAGGCATCTCACAGACACAGGTAAAGATTAGCGAAATAAAACTTCAGATTGATTCGATTATTAGGAGAAGGCAAATTTGGAACAGTATACTTGGCACAGGAAAATGAGACGGGAATGGTAGTGGGTTTAAAAGTAGTCTAGAAAAAAAGAATCCTGAGAGATAACTTCCTAGGTCAGTTTATCCGAGAACTGAAGATACAAAGCTGCCTAGACCACCCAAACATCATCAAAGTTTATGGCTTTTTCCATGATTAACAGCACTTTTACATAGTACTTTAGCTGGGCTGTGATGGACAACTCTTCGATGTGATCTCACAAAAACATACACTCTCAGAATAAAGCACTTCTTTTGTGGTCGGAAATCTACTTGATGCTCTTAGACTCATGCATAGCAAAAAGATACTGCACAGGGACATCAAGCCTGAAAACATCGTACTTGTTCATGTAATCATCCCCTAACTTAGGGCAACGTCAAACTCTGCGATTTCGGGTGGGCGGTCAACAAAAAGTAAGAACTTAGATCAACTTTTTGCGGAACTCCTCTCTATTTATCACCTGAGCTTTTGCAAGGCGCACGTTACGATGAAAAAGTCGATCTATGGGCAGTTGGCGTGCTCGCTTACGAGATGTACTTTGGAACCTCACCATTCGATGTAAATGACCATGACTAATTGTTTAAAATTGTATTTTTTAAACTATGCAGGTAACCGAACAAGTCGTTTTTCCGAAAAACAAGCCTTTATCGTCTTAATTTAAAGAGTTTTTACTTTCAATTTTGCAAAAAAATCCTAAATAAAGACTAACAAGTGATGAGTTATTAAGTCTGGCTTTCATTCGCAAATATAGAGACCTGTAGACTTGTGAATAGCTCTGTCACTGATACTTCTTCTTTGCTGTATTTTAGTTACTAAAATAAATAGATAAGCAATAACATTAGAAAATCATCGATGTGATTCAGTTGCCTTTAAAGACGAAGTTTTAAAAGTAAACACGGTTTTTGCCTTTCGCGTTGCTTTATTGCAAGAATTGACTTCTTTGCTAGGGGTCTTAGTCGTCAATTCTAGGATTTGTGGCGCATCTGCTTTTGCGAGAAATAATATTTATCTAGCCGATGATATCAGATTGGCGAAGGTCTGATATCATCTGACTATTTTTTGTTGTTGCGGTCATTACGTCAGGTTTTCCTTCACGGGCGACAAGTGCAGGTGGTCCTGCTAGTGCTGTAGGGGTCTTCTTGTGAGACTCGGGCATTTGTTGTTTGAGTAGACTGGCCTCTTCGACCATGCTAAACATGACACTTTATCTATCCTTGTACTATGAGACCTAAATCTGAAGTATTCTATTTAAAGTCTACAGTCTAATTATTTCTTATCTCTGCAGGAACTGTCTCTCTTACATAGACTATAGTTGCTGGAGCACTTGATCATGTTGCTGCGACCATTTTTTCTATACTTTTTGATGATTCTAGATCTGCTGTTGTTGATTGTTATAATTGAGAGTGAGCGTGTGCTTGAGCTGACTTATAAAATTTTCCAGATTAGCCAGCCTCGTTTTAAGAGCTGAGTAGGACTGAGTGATGGTCTAGGAGTTGTATCTCAGCTTGATTATCTATCCGCCTAACGCTGAGGAGTTTGCCTGTTCTTCTTTGAGCTCAGCCTAAAGCTAAGCTAGCTACTTCTTGTAAGATTGGCACTACTGCATAAGATGACCGATATCTCGCTACTTTTAAGCAATTTTTTAGCCTAATTCACTCATTTTTCCTGCGAAAGTTTCTTTCTCTGCAGCTACTCCTCCCATTCTTTCAATCTGAAGCCTTATGGCTTGCTAATGTTCTTGAATTCTACCCAACAACTGTTGACTATTATTCTTGCTTATGACCAGCTCTTTAGTTTTTTCTTCGATCTATTAGTTAAGTCGCATCAGTTAATGGTCAGC
>Ga0169931_10011500_pt1 | contig 12449 bp, 6 predicted proteins | sample Kivu_15m_20L_FD_129675 | JGI IMG/M metagenome (GOLD analysis project Ga0169931, IMG submission 129675) | Freshwater microbial communities from Lake Kivu, Western Province, Rwanda to study Microbial Dark Matter (Phase II) - Kivu_15m_20L... | ecosystem: Environmental > Aquatic > Freshwater > Lake ...
CGGGACTCGGATCCGGCCAGCCAAGTCCTCTTTCAGCAGGGATACACTCGCATTCGTGTCCATGCCGCCAACTTACCCTGATCAACGCATCGCTCGGTAGTGGTGCCCCGGGTGACGCTTACGAATGTCTGAGTGAAATGGGTATTCAGAGGTTGTCGTGCGAAGTTGTCGGCGGGTTCCGCCTGCTCAATAGTCCGCCACCGAACCATCCGGATTCTTCTGGCCGGGCCATTTGAACTTCGCCGGATCGATCTTCGCGAGCGCCGCTTCATCGACATCGACGCCCAGCCCCGGTCCCTGTGGCAGCGAGGAGTCGCCATTCTTGTCCACCTCCCAACTTTTCTTGAGCGTGCCGCCGCAGTCATTGGAGTAGTATTCGTGAATGAGAAACAGCGGGATGGAGGCCGCGACATGAAAGCTCGCCGCCACGCCTATGAACGACGCAATCGAATGAGGCGCGAGCGGCACCGTGTAAGTCTCCGCCAGCACCGCCACCTTTTTCATCTGCGTGATGCCGCCGCCATGCGCGCAATCGTGCTGGATGATGTCGATGCAGCGCTCCTGCAAATACGGGATCACCTCCCAGATCGTCCGGTCACGCTCGCCCGAAGCCAGCGGCACTTTGACGGACTGCTTGATGCGCTTGAACACCTCGATGTTTCCCGGCACCGCCGGTTCCTCGATCCACAACACGTCGTAAGTCTCGATGGCATTGGCGAACTGGATCAACATCGGCGGCGGCAGACAACAATGCGCGTCAAACATCACCGTGCCGTCCTTGCCCACCCGTTCCCGCGCTTCCTTGACCGCCTTCACCAGCGGCTCGATGTCGGCGGGATTGCCGGACGCAGGACGAGGTCCACCGGCTGGGACCTTGTAAGCCTTGGGCGTGGGATAAACGCGGATCCTGTCGCGTGTCGGGCCACCCATCAGTCGATAAACCGGCACGCCATGCAGTTTGCCGGTGATGTCCCACAGAGCCATGTCGATGCCCGCAATGGTGTGCAGCATGAACGCGCCGCCGCGATAATCCCGGTGCGCGCGAAACAATTTCTGCCAGAGATGCTCGATGCGCGTTGGGTTCTCGCCGTCGAGCAGTTCAAACATCGACTGCACGAGCGGCCCCGCGACCGTCGGCGGCAATTGCGAAATCTCGCCCCAGCCGAAGATCGGCTGGTTGGTTTCGATTTTCAACAGCGTCTTGCTGCCGACAGGGTAGGTCTTGAAGCCGGTGATCCTGATCGACGACGCGCGGTCGCCAACTTGAGCCGCAGGGTTGTCGGCCCCTGACACTTCGTTCAACAGCAGCATGCCGGCCGCCGTCGCACCAGCCGATGCGAGCAGATCGCGGCGGCTGATGCCCTGCCGTTTGGGTTGTTCGTTCATCATTGCGGTGACTCCCGGGTGAAGGATGGTTGGTTTCAGGGGCAAGGATTGAGAGGGAAGAAAATCAGCGCGTGAGGAGGTCGGAAATCTCTGGTGAATCAATACTTCGGAAAAATGGCCGGGCTCGGGAAGCGTTCTTCCGGGCTGTTGCCGTCGAGATACTCCTCGCGTGGGACTTGGACTTGGGGCCAGTTGCCGGGGCGGACGCGGACGACCCGACCGGGGCGGATTCCTTCGATAATGAGATCGGTCTCGAACTTGATCTGGATGCCGCTGCTGCCGAGCGGGGCGTTTCCGGCTGGCTTGGTAACGTCGAGGAGGGTGCCGCGGGAGGCCATGTGCGCGGGGCCGTAGGCGCCGTGGGTATGCTTCAAGTTGTTTTCGACGGCGTTCATCATGGCGGAGGTGCCTTCTTTGAAATCGGCGTAGAGCGAGTCGTCCATGCCGCCGAAGAGGGTCGCGGTGACGGTGGCGCGGCCGAACTTGCCATACTCGACGGCGTCGATCCACGCGGCCATCCAGCGGCTACGGATAAAGGCTCTGTGCCTTTCGGTCTGGCTCATGGTGGCACGCTTCATCGAGGCCTCGTCGAGCCAGATGTCCGAGATATGAAATCGGGTGAAGATGCCGTCGGCCGTGGGTCTCCAGGTGATGCCGAGCAGCACAATCTGGCCGCCCAGGGACTTCTTGCCCTCGGCAGGCCAAGCGCCTTCGGCGATGAGTTCCCCGATGCAGAGTCGTTCGCGTCCGCGCCAGATTTGTGTGGCGGCGTCGAAGGTCATCCTTTCCTCGGTCGCTTTGGCGTCTCCGCCTTGCTTAGGCTCGCGCGTGACGACGATCATGCCTTCGCGGCCTTTTTGGATATCTACTTCCTTCAGCTTCCAGACGAGTCCCTCGCGCTGGCAGTGGCTGGGTTCGTCTTCGAGCAGCAGGACATGGTTCTCGGCCGGTGCGATGCCGGTGCCACGGTTGTGGTTCGCGTCCTTGCTCTTGTTATCAGCCGGCAAGATAGGCACAGCGGAGGTTTTTGGGTCCGGGGGGAGGAAAGCGCGGACGTGCAGCACGGTGCCGAGCGGAATGTCCCGCAAATCCGCTGGTGCGCCGTGATGACGCACGATGCCATACGGTAGCATGGCGAAGGGATGCGGGTCGTTGCGGAAAAACATGCCCGAGCCCTGCACTCGGATGCTGCCACGACGGTTGGCATGATCCACGAAGACGAGTTCGCCGCGGTAAACGTGCGCTTTTTCCAGCGGAGGAAACTTCCCTGCTTCCGGGCGGAACGGCTCGTCTGCGTCGGTTCCTGGTTCTTGGTGCTTTGTTCTTGGTTCCTCGCTGGCGGCGTTTGCCTGAATGACGAAAAAGCACCCGAGGGCCAACCATGATTCGGGAACAAAGAACAAGAAACGAAGAACAGAAAACGGCTTCATCTGAGGCATCAGTAATTGGGAAAGATCCCTGGCGTCGGAAAGCGCTCTTCTTTCTTGCCCCCGGTGTATTCCTCCCGTGGCACGGCGTCATCGGGCCAGTTCATGGGACGGATGCGGACAATCTTCCCGGGACGAAAGCCCTCCACGACCAAGTCCACCTTCATGCGAATTTGGATCCCGCTGCTGCCCGCAGGGACCTCTTTGTCCTGTTTCGTCACGTCCAGCAGGGAACCCTTGATGGCCATGTGGGAATGGCTCACCCAGCCTTCCGAATGCTTCAAATTCGCGTCGGTCACAGCCATCTGTCCACCGACGCCCTTCTTGAAATCAGCGTAAAGGGAGGGGTCCATGCCGCCGAACAAGGTCGCGGTCACGGTGGCCTCGCCGAACTTTCCGTATTCGACAGCATCGACGAAGGCGGGCATCCAGCGCGTCCGGATCAACTCCCGATGAACCTTGATCTGGTGCTGGGTGGCGCGCTGCATGGACGTCTCATCCAACCAGATGTCCGAGATATGAAGCCGGTTGCCGACCCGCCGCTCCCAAGTCCCTGCCGGTTTCCAGGTGATTCCCAGATAGACGACCAGACCACCCAACGACTTCTTCCCTTCGGCAGGCCACAGGCCTTCGGCGATCAAGTCCTCGAACCCAAGCTTTTCGCGACCGCGCCAGATGCAGGTGGCCGCATCGATGCTCATCCGCTGTTCGCTTTCCTTGCCCTCTCCGCCTTCTTTCGGCTCGCGACTGGCGACGATCATCCCTTGTTGGTTTTCCTGGAGAAGCTCGACCTCCTTCAACTTCCAGACCTTGCCCTCGCGAAGACAGAAACTGGGCTCGTCCTCAAGCAAGAGGGCATGATTCTCGGAAGGATTCGTGACTTTCCCACTCGAGACCACAGGCACCGACGAAAAATTCGGGTCGGGCGGCAGATAGAAGCGACCGTACAGCATGGTGCCCAGTGGGATATCCCTGAGATCCGCTGGCGCACCGTGATAGCGAACCATGCCATAGGGGAGCATGGCAAACGGGTGGGGGGCCGTTGAGTGAAACAACTCTCCGCCTGACACGCGGATGCTGCCGCGTCGGTTTGCATGATCCACGAACGCGAGTTGCCCCGTGTAGGCTTTAGCCTTTTCCAAAGGAGGAAATTTTCCAGCTTCGGGGCGGAAAACTTCGGCTGCGCCGGTTCCTGGTTCCTGGTTCCTGGTTCTTGGTTCCTCGCTGGCGGCGTGCCCATGAACGAGAATGGAGCAGATAGAGACCAAGAACCACAGCCGAGGCGATAACCGTGACCGAACCACCCGTGCTGAAGAACGGAGGACCAAGAACCAAGAACAAGGAACAAAGAACTTCTTCATAGTGCGATGACCTTGTTGCTGTCGCCAAACTGGTCGGTTTCCACGCCCATGCGCTGGGCCATGAGGAGGAGCAGGTTGCTCATGTGGGCGTCAGTGTTCACGGGGCGGCTGCAAAGCTGGTAGTGGGAGGTGGTCAGCCCGCCGTCCGCGCCCAGGGCGTAGCCCTCGAAACCTTTGGCTTCCTTGTTGAAGTCCAGATGGCTGCCGTGCTTCAGCCCGAGGTCCGAGCCGCCGGCGAGCACCAGCGGGAGGTTGGCGTTGCCGTGGCTGTGGCCGTAGGACATGCCGCTGCCGAAGAGCGCCATGGTGGAACCCAGGAGTGGCTTACCGTTGAGGTCTTTGGTATCCGTGAGCCGCGTGAGGAAGTAGCTGAATTGCTCGATGGCGAAGGTGTCGTATTTCGTGAGCTTCTCGATGTAACCCGCATCGCCGCCGTGATGGCTGAGCTGGTGGCGCGATTCAGTGATGCCGATTTCGGGAATGGCGAAGGCATTGCCCTCACCGCCCAGGCTGAAGGTGGCCACACGCGTCACATCCGTCTGGAAGGCGAGCACCATGAGGTCAAAGACCGTCCGGAAGTAATCACCCGCCAGGGTCGCGGCGACGTCGCGGTTGGTGCGCTTCCGGTCGGTGTCGGAGATGGTCGGCAACGGCGTGTCCAGCCACGCATCGGCCCGGCGCGTGCGAATCTCCGCCTCGCGCACGGAGGTGAGGTATTGCTCCATGCGGCCTTTGTCTTCCTTGCCCATCTTCTGCTCCAGCTGGCGCACCTCCGCGAGGTTGGCGTCGAGCACGCTGCCTTTGCGGCGCAAGGCCCGGCGTTGGACCGTCTTCCCGCCCTTGGGTTCTTCGAAGAGCGAGGCGAAGATTTCGCTGCAACGACGCAGCGCGGGCAACTGCACGCCGTCGGCGGTCCAGGCAAGGGACTGGTCGGTGAGGGCGATCTCCATCGAAGCGACACGGGTTTGTTGCGCGGTGATCTCCGCCATCTTTTGATCCACGGAAATGGTGTTGCGAACCGACGGGCCGAGCTTGCCGCCCGTGAGGAAGACATCGATGCAGTTGTGGTGATGGCCGAGGCTGCCCGGGTGATGCAGACCGCTGATGGGCGTGATGACGTCGCGATGCTTCTCCAGCGGCTTCAAGGACCGCGAAAACTTGTAATCCCGGCCCGAAGTGAGGATCTGGTAGTTCAGCGAGTGGACTCCATTCGCGAGGTAGATGAACGCACTGCGTTTCGGACTGGAGGAGATGGCCTTTTCGGCCGCGCGGAGAGGGACCATGCACTCCAGCATGGGCAGTGAGATACAACTGCCGAGTGCCTTCAGGGCGTGGCGGCGGTTGAGGAGCCAGGATTGGGAGAGGTAGTTGCTCATAATAATCTTGGTGCGTCGTTACTCGTTCTCGTTTCGTGAATGTTGGTCAGCGTTTGCGCATGAGTTCGGAAGTCGCCACGGCACGCACGACGTCTTTGATCTCGTAGCCGCTCTTCTTCGACTCGGCAGCGATGGCATTGAGGTCGTCTTGGTCATCAAAGGTGAGCACGCGACGCAGCGCATAGGTGCAAAGGTGCTCGATGAAGGCGCGCGCGACTTTGTCCCGATCTTCAAGGAGCAGGCGCATAAACTCGTCGGCATCCTTGAACGCACGTCCGTCGGGCAGCGCGCCAGCGGGGTTGACCAACGGGTCTTCGCCGACGCCCGTCGGGACTTTCTCCCGGGTGCGCCACTGGCCGATGGCGTCGTAGTTGTCCCAAGCGAAGCCGAGTGGATCGATCTTCGCATGGCAGGCGGCGCAGTTCACGTCGTGAGCGTGCGCGGCCAGCTTGTCGCGCAGGGTGGCCTTGGGATCCTTGGGCGGATTGGGCTCGATCGCGGGCACGTTCGCGGGCGGCGGTGGCGGCGTCTTGCCGAAGATGACTTCACTCAACCACACGCCGCGATGCACCGGGCGATGGCGCGTGCCGTCGGAGGTCAGGCCGAGCACTGCGCCCATCGTGAGCAGGCCGCCGCGACGATCCTCGGGCTTGAGCGACACGCGCTGGAACCCGCCTGACTTTGACTCCGGCAGTCCGTAGAACTCGCAGAGCCGGGCATTGGCTACGGTCCAGTCGGAGTGGATGAAGCCGTCGATGGGCAGGTTCCTGCCAAACATCTCGCGGAAGAACTCCACCGGCTCGGCGCGCATGCTGTCCTCCAGCCACGCGTCGTAGGTGGGATAGAGCTTCTTGTCCGGTGGGAACATGCCGACTCGGTGCAATTGCAGCCATTGCCGCGCGAAGTCATCGATGAACCGGCTGACTTTGCCGCTCGCAAGCATGCGATCGACTTCCTTCGTCAAGGCTTCGCCCTTGAGCGCGCCCTCTTTCGCCGCGGTGAAGAGCGCATCGTCCGGCATCGAGCTCCAGAGGAAATACGAAAGCCGCGAGGCGAGTTCCGAATCCGTGAGACGCTCACGAACCGCCGTGTCGCCCTCGACGAGGTAGATGAAGTGCCGCGAGGTCAGCACGCCCAGCAACGCCACGCGATACGCATCCGCCAGCTTCTCGCCCGCCTCGCGTTCTTCGCGATACGATTTCAAATACTGTTCCAGCTCCTCCGTTTTCACAGGACGACGCCAGGCGCGTTCGGCGAAGCGCTGCAGATGCTCCACAACCACTTCGAATGGGGCATCATTGGGCGGCACCACATCCTTGCGCCGCGCTTTTTCCGCCTCCGACACCAGCGGGCCTTCCCACTCGACCCAATCGAGGATCACCGTCGAGAAGAGACCGTTCCCCTTGTCATCAAACATTTGCGGCGCAGTCGGAGTCAGCAAATAGGTCTCGCTGCTGTGCGTGAAGATGTAGTCACCGCTGCCGAGCGCATTGCGAAACGCCGCGCCTTGTCGTCGGTCCACCACATCCGTGGCCACCACGCAAAAATCCAGCGACATGGGCATTTCGAGGAAGACATCGAACTCATACACCTGAGGCTTGTCCTCCGGCGCGGTGATGTCGAAATCGATGAGCCCATCGACCGTCTCCTCGCTCGTGCGCGTGCCGATGCTCAAATGCGCTCTCTGCCCACCGATCGGGCGGATGCCACTGGCCTGGATGCGGAGCTTGTAAAGCCCGCTGTGCTCCGGCCCCGTCTTTCCGAACCAATGAGACGCCATCGCCTCCCGGGTGGTGCCGGGATAAAGCAGATAACGGAGCGGACGCTTGATGCCGAAACGGTCCAGCGTCGCCTGCTGGTTCTTGCCGCCGTCGTATCGAAGCTCCGCCGCAGTCTTGCGAACCTTCCGAGCCTCGCCCGATGCGGCCGCGGGGAAGGCCCGATCCAGCACCAGCTCCGCTGCGCGATAAAAGCGGTCCACATGCGAAGGCGAAAGCGACAGTTCAGAACCGATTCGCTCAAAGCCGTGCCACAGCGTATCCTCGTTCAGCGCTCCCGGCTTCGTGGGATCGTAGCGCACGCCGAGGAGATCATAGACCGTGTTCTGATACTCCTTCCGGCTCAGTCGATAGTGCGCCACCGCCGGACGCGCCGCCATCCGCGCCGCCTTGCCCTCCTTGATCCGCGCATCGAGACTCGTGACGAACGCCGCGATTTCCGGCTGGGTCGGTTGCTTCTCCTTCTTCGGCGGCATCTCGCCCGAGTTGACCTGCTCCATCACCTCCGCCCAGTGATGCGTGTCCGCGCCCAACTTGAAATCGCGAGAGAGCTTGTCGATGCGCAAGTCACCCTTCTCCTTCTCAGGCCCGTGACAGCTAATGCAGTGCTTGGTCAGGAAAGTTTCAAACGGTTCCGCTCCACGGACGGCACCCACCAAGGCAAGGCAGGCGGTGAGGAGCATGCAGTAACTGGGAATAATTCGAAGGTGGAACATGGTCGCTGCGCGTGTGATTGAATCAGAATCTTGGTTCTTGGTTCTTCGTTCCCAATTGGCCGCGTGAGAACTAGGAACCAAGAACTATTGTGTGAACATGATCTCGCCCCAGTTCGCCGGCTCCATCTTCAACTCGAAGACCTCGTCGTTGACGATGCCCGTGGCCTGGTTGTTCCAGTGCGTGCGCAGGGCGGTGTCGGCGCCGGACTTGTCGCCGTGGGTGGCGCCAAAGTCGCCGCGCAGCCCCAGGCTGTCGGTGACCTTCAGCCCGAGCGAGGTCAGTGGAATCGCGGCTTCCACCACGTAGCGTTTGTCCTCCACCTTCACGGATACCTTGGCCTCGGCCAGCACCACAACGCTGTCCATCACGTATTCCTTCACGACGCCGGAGCTGAAGGTCTCGGGTTTCTTCTCATCCGCGACCTTGCGGTACACGACGGCGGTCGGTTTCCCCTGGAAGTTGCCGATGGAAAGGCGCAGGTCGCCCTTCACGGGTTCGCCGCGTTTCTTGTCGGCGGCGGGGTCGGTCCCGAGTTGCAGGTCCACGGTGTCGCCGCGGGCATACATGAACTCGGGCGCGTCCGCGCCGTTGACCCACGGCGTGTCGTCCTGCACCTCCCAGCCGACGTACAGGTTGGCCTCATCCCGGGCCATGGCGACCCGCACCCGCGTGCCGGACTGCCTCTCGAACGCCGGCTTCTCCGGATCCTCGAAGCCCTTGAAGTCCGCGTCGAGGTTGCCGGTGAACGCCACCGTGGCCTTCCGGATCCCGTACTTCTTGTTGCCGACGGCGACCTGCAACTGCTGCTCGCGAATCGTCTGGGCCATCTTCACGTCGTCGGCGCCGATCGCCACCTTGCCGCCGGGGATTTCCTGGATCGTCTCCAGTCCCGTGACCTCGACATTCCAGAGCCCGGTCTTGCCGGCTTGGATATAGACCTTGCCGTCCTTGCCCTGGCGCAGGGACCCGCCGAAATCCTCGCCGCCGAGGCCGGGCGGCACGTTGTCCAGGATGGTGCCCGGCACCGCCTGGTCCGGCCATTGGGTCTTGAACGGGTCGCCCTGGAACAGGCGCGTGAGGTAGAAGCCGTGCTCGGTCAGCACGTGCCATTCGCCGATGTTGCCGTTGATGGCCCAGATGCCGCCCACCGGCTTGGGCAGCACCGCGTTGCCGACCAGTCCGAAGGCGCCCCGGATGAGGCCGGCTTCCGGCGGCGGCGCCTTATGCGAGCCATGGACGCCGGAGAAGGTGTTGGGATACTTCCAGAGCTGCCGTCCGTCGGCCGTATCGTAGCACTCGAAGAACGTTTCACTCACCGCGACCAGCTTGCGGTTATCGGTTGTGGAGAGCGCGCCGCCGCCGAAATCGGCAATCTTGCGCGCACCGACGACGTCATACCGGGGGGCTCCGCATTTCGTGAAGTCCGCGACCTTGAACTGCAGGCTGTTGGCGTAGAGAGTCAGATCGCCGTTCACGTTGAGCGACCAGTCCAGATAGCCGGTCATCGTCAGCGCCGCCGGATGCGTCGTCAGTTCGTCGGGCTGCTGCTGTTCGTCGCCGTTCGCATCGGCCCAGAAGACCGTCTTTTTCTCCTTGGGGTTGGGTACGATGCTCCCGCGCACAGCGAACTTCGCGTCGCCCAGCCGCTCGCGGATGGACAAGCCCGTCTCCCGACTGCCTGTCACCAGGTACAGCTTGCCGTTGCTGCCTTCGGCATAGAGGGCGACCCCGGCAAAGTGGTTCTCGAAAGTCCCCAGGCAGACGTCGCGCGCGGTCTTGGGGTCCACCCGCCACTCGCAGCCCTCGCCGGCCATGATGTTCGGGTCGCGCGGGTTGATCGCACCGCCGCTGGCGCCGTAGTGCGTGGGGCCGAAGAACTCCTTGAGGAAGGCCCCCTCTTTCTTGTCCGCCCCCGCCCGGGCCTGCCACACGCTGAAGCGCTTGGGCGTCTCGTTGGCTTCCGCCACCCAGAGCTTGCCTTCCTTGTCCACCACCAGCCCAAGCGGATTGAGCACGCCGTCCTGGACAAAGGCCCCCAGCGCCGGACGCCCGCCCTTGCGGCCGATTTCACCGGCAGGCATCCCGTCGGCGGTGAACACCAGCACCTGCTGGATCTTGCCGCCCACGCTCACGTAAAGCCGGCCCTGCTCGTCGGCGGTCACGCCAGAGGCGTCCGGCAGATCCTTGATCACGGTCTTCACAGTGCCGGCGGCGGGATCGACCGCCAGGATGTTGCGGCGATCGCTGACCACATAGACCAGCGTGTCGTTCACGGCCCGCACGAAGCGGGGTTTATCCACGTCGATGAGCTTGATGACCTTGCTGGTTTGCGCGTCCAGAACGGCGAGGAAGTTCATCTTCATCGGGGTCATCTCGGCCGCGAAGGCCTTCTCGATGAACCGGCGGTTCGCCTGGGCAAGGGCGTCCGGGGACAGCTTGGCGGCGTCGGGCACGATCGCAGTGCTGTTGAGCAGACCGTTCAAGACGCTCACCACGTTGTCACGCACGTCCGGCGTGTAGTAATTCGGCGAACCGAGGGCTTCGTCGATGCCGACCTGCGGATTGTGGTCGAACCACCAGGTCAGCCGCTCTTTCTGCCAGTCGCCGAGCTTCTCGCGGATGGTCCTGGCGAGGCCGTCGTCTTTGTAGATCTTTTGAATCAGCGGTTTCCAGTCCTTCACGTCGGCGCGCCGGAATAAGGCGGCCGAGCAGGTGATGTAGAGCTTCCCGTTCCTCGCGTCCATGCCCTCGATGCGATCGGGCATGCCCGCGGGATTCTCCCAGATGGCGCTGACCTGCAGATCGGGCGCACCCTTGCCTTTCCAGGAACTGTAGTTGCCGGTCCTGGCGTCGAGCCGATAGATCAGGTTGGCCCACTTGTTGACGTAAACAATGCCGCCGTCCACGGCCACGATCTCGGCGCCGCCCATGCCGCCGTGAGTGTGCTTCCATTGGAGGTTGCCCTGCAGATCGCAGGCCACCACGGCTTTTCCGGCTTCCGCACCGGTCCAGCCGAGATAGACCTTTTCGCCGTCGGTGGTGCAGGAGAACGGCACCCCGTGGTCGCCGCCCCAGTTCGAGGTGAGCGAGCTGTCCCAGGGCGCGTTGCCGCCGTTCGAGGCCCAGCCGCGCAACCGCAGGCCGATCCCTTTGTGCGCGACGGCTTTCCAGGTGTACGCGCCCGGCTCCACGGGCTGGCCCGGGGTGCGCCAGTACGGAGTGGTCAGGCCGTCCCACTTGATCTCGTGGTCGCCCTTGGCGAAGAAGGCGCAGTTCAAAAGCTGGCGGGCGACCGAGCCGTCGGGGGCGAAGAGGTTCAGCGACACGTAGCCGTCGAACGGCATGGCGAGGCGCAGCGGCTTGAACCCGGGCAGCTCCTTGCTCTGGACCAGCCCCGCCCAGTTCACGACCGGTAGGCCCGCCTCCATGGTCACGGCGAACTCGCGGCCGTCGGAGAGTCGGATGGGCCGGGGCTTCAGCTTGCCCGTCTTCTCGAGTGTGGCATAACCCCAGCACGTCGGGCCCTGGAAGGTGAAGACGCGGTCGATCTGCACGCCTGGCTTGAAGAGATCCTTGATGGTGATGCGGCCAGACTGGCCTGCCGTGAAGTTCGGCTCCACCGTCATGACCATCCGGGCGCCGGGCTTGAGCGGCTGTTTGTCGGCGGTCAGCAGGCTCCATGGAACGGCGATTTCCTGCACGTAGCCCTTGCCGTCGGCGTCAACGACGAAGACCTGCTTCGCGCCCTCCGTCTTAGCGTCGGGGAGGCTGCCTTCGTTGAGCCCCTTGCCGAATTGGACGCTCACCACATCCCCGCCGTCGCGGTACTTCCAGCAGTCCCAATGGGCCGTGCGCTCTTTGCCCGCCGCATCGGTCGTCACGGTGCGGAACTGCAGGCAGTCGGCCGCGAAGCCGTGGTCGCCTTTCACCCCGGGGTTGTTGAGCGGGGTCGGATCCTTCCAACGTGCCAGCACGTATAGGTTCTGGCCGTCGTACATCACGTGAAACCACTGGCTGAACTGGTCGCGCAGGTTCTCGACATCGCCGCAGGCGAGAATCCCTCCGGTCAGATCCCAGTCGTCGAACTGGCCGTCCACGACGACCTTCCCCGGCGCGGGCAGGACCTGCATGTTCAGGTTCTCGGTTTCGGTGGCGTGCGTGAACCCGGTGCAAGCAGCCGCGACGAGCAGGAAAGAGAGGATGTTTAGTTTCATAGTCTGTGACTCCAATGTTTGAGGGCAATAAGGGATGCGCGCCAGATAGTGAGAAAGAGGGCCGCCTCATCGCCGTAACTCAAAAAGGGGTGTTACCGAGAGAGGTGCCGGAAAGGGGTCCGGTAACTCAAAAGGGTGTTACCCGTGTTCCTCAAGAACTGAGAACGAAGGAAGCCGGTGGATCTGGCCC
>Ga0169931_10011501_pt1 | contig 12448 bp, 13 predicted proteins | sample Kivu_15m_20L_FD_129675 | JGI IMG/M metagenome (GOLD analysis project Ga0169931, IMG submission 129675) | Freshwater microbial communities from Lake Kivu, Western Province, Rwanda to study Microbial Dark Matter (Phase II) - Kivu_15m_20L... | ecosystem: Environmental > Aquatic > Freshwater > Lake...
GAGCATGCGGAGTGCCAAGCCCGGGACCCCTTAAAAGCGAGATGAGGCGGGTCCGAGTCGACCCAGGAGACGTGAAAAGACACAGTGCAGGGACACAGGCAAAAAAACACGGGAGCGGGGCATGTGTCGGTCCGAGTCCGACAGATCCCCACTCCCGCTTGCGTCTGAAAAAAGCGCCGTCCGGTTTTCCGGACTAAGCTGCCTTTTTCTGGATGGACGATGCCGAGTCGTCCACCTCATCGTGCCTGAACTCCTGGGCCGTCATACGATGACGCCGCAGAAGTCTCAGAAAATTACTTCGATCCAAGTGCGCTTCTCGAGCCGCTGCCGACACATTGCCTCCGTGCCGGGCCAGCATCGCCGCGAGGTACTCTCGCTCGAACGAAAGGCTCCATCGCTTTTTGAGCGAAGTGTAGCTCTCGATCGGATCCTGCAGCGTAAGCACCACGGGATCTCTTTGAGTGGTGGGAGCAGTAGTGGCCACCGTCGCCCCAGTGCCCCCGCCAGTTCCTGGAACCAGGGTGAGCGGAGTGACGTGAGTCATCTGAGAGGCGGGCTGCACGCCCATAAAGGGACACACATCCACTGCCTTACCTGCACCGCGATCCACGAGTGCTGCTCGCTCCACGACGTTTAAGAGTTCGCGGACGTTTCCTGGCCAACGATAGCCCTGGAGAGCTGCCTGAGACTCCGCCGAGAATCCGGAGAATTTCTTGCCGCGTCTTCCAAAGGCTCGCTCTGCAAATTGCTGCGCCATCGGGACGATGTCCTGAGAACGCTCTCTCAGAGAGGGTACCTCCACCACCACACGACTCACTCGGTGATAGAGGTCCTCACGGAACTTACCCGTGCGCACTCCTTCTTCGAGATGAGCATGAGTGGCCGCGATTACTCGAACATCGGTCGAGAGGTCTGCAGTCCCACCCACACGCCTGAAGGTCTTTTCTTGAATCACCCGAAGGAGCCTGGCTTGAAGCTTAGGCTCCATCTCTGCGATCTCGTCCAAAAAGAGAGTGCCTCCCTTGGCGATCTCAAAAAGTCCCCGCTTTAGAGCTGTTGCTCCCGTGAAGGCTCCCTTTTCGTGACCAAAAAGTTCGCTCTCAAGAAGCTGCTCATTGAAGTTGGCGCAGTTGACTGCCACCCAGGGTCCTCGCCCGCGCCTGGATCCTGCGTGAATCATGCGAGCGATGCCTTCTTTTCCGGTGCCGCTCTCTCCGAGTACAAGCACGGTTGGCTCCTCGCCCTCGCCTCGCATCGACTCGCGACGAAGAACAGAGATCCACTCATTGACTTTGCTCATCGAAGAGCTTTTGGACACAAACCAAAACTCATCGGAGCCTTTGCCCTCGGAGCGCTCCACGCGAGCCTCGAGAGCCGCGACGCGATCCGCGCGTTCGCTCTCGAGCCGATACTCATTCATGCAGCGCTTGACGGCATGAGTGAACTCTTCGAGATCAAAGGGCTTTTCGAGATAGTCCGTGCCACCTCGCTTGAGCGCCTGGATAGCGACTTCTTTTTCACCATGTCCGGTAATGAGAACCACTTTGCAGCGTTCATCTCGTGAGCGGACCCAGTCCATCAGCGAAAAGCCGTCGCGGCCTGGCATCTTGAGGTCCGTCACCAATACTCCAATCGGCGCGCCACCCTGGGCAGAGGCTTGATTGAAAGCGGTTTCTGCCTCCTGGGCATTCCCAGCGGCAAACACTTCGACGCCTTCACGCTCCAAACGCCCCTTGAGGAGCTTTCGGATCGTTTCTTCGTCATCCACAATCATCACGCGTGGTTTCATGCGTCTGTCTTCCTTCCTTGCCTTACGGCCCTTGGGTTAAACTAAGCCAACTCTCGATAATCCGACGGAACCCGAATGCGAAAAACCGCTCCCTTGCCCAATTCGCTCTCCACAACAATAGTGGCGTGAATTCTAGAAAGGATGCCGTAGCTCAGACTCAAGCCCAGCCCCATTCCCTGCCCTACCTCTTTTGTCGTAAAGAACGGATTGAACGCTTTGGCTTTGGTCCTCTCGTCCATTCCAATTCCGTCATCCTTAAAAACAACTTCGACCAACTTTCCTGAAACTCGAGTGTGAATTTCGATTTTACCTTGCCCACGCCCTGTGGCCTCGATCGCATCACGGGCATTGGTCGTCAGATTGATGAATACCTGCTCGAGCTGAACCGGATTTGCGTAAACTGAAGGCAAATCTGAGCTAAAAAACTTTTGAACTTGGATCCCTCGAGATTGCAATTGAGCGCCTACCAACATCAGCGCGTCCTCGATCACTTGGTGGAGATCCACAAAGTCATGACCTTCGGTGCTCTTACGAGTAAAAGTCCTCAGATAGCGGATGATCGAGGTCATCTTATCCACTCCTCGAATCATCTCTCCCAAGTAGCTACCGATCTCTGCGTTTTTGGGATGCTGAGACGCGGATTCGCCAAGCATCGCCTGCAACTCTTGTCCGTAGCCTCGGATCGCCTGCAGCGGTTGATTGAGCTCATGTGCAATTCCTGCGCTGAGCTCACCTAGAGCCGCCATCTTGCCTGCTTGAACCAAGGTCTCTTGCATGGCCTTGAGCTCGGCGTTGTTTCTCTCCATGGCGACATAAGCGTTTCGAAGCTCGGCATGCTTGGTGATGAGCTCACGCTCCATTTGCTTTTTGGCAGTGACATCTCGAAGGAGCACTACCTTGTAATGATCATCCGTTTCTCTCACTGAGAGATCCACAAGCCTCACGTACCCGTCATTTCTGAGAATGGCGACGTCTTCGTAGGTTCCTGGAGTCTCTAGCATCTCTCGTGTAAACGCTCTCGAGCGTTCGGGCAGTCTCACCGCTCTACGCGAGAGAGGTGAGAAAATATCCACTAAATGCCCTTCGATTTCGTTCTTTAAAAATCCCGTCAAGTCCTCGAGCGCATGATTAGCGGCATCGATTCTTTCGCCGGCTACTGTAAAAATTGCGTCTGATGCCTGATCAAACACCACTTCAAATTTTCTTGAAGCGGCCGGATGATGGAGAACCTTAGCGGTATGCATTTAAGAATGACCCCGCTTTCTCCATGTTTTCTGCAAGCTGGGCTTCAACCTCAGGAATCTCACTCTCGCGAAGTCCTGTGTTAGCAAGCATGTCATTCGTGATTCGGCCATCCGAGAAGTCGCCTGATTTTCCGATCTGGTTCTTGACCACGATCTGATTGGCAAGCCTCACGACATGGATCACGGGTTTGGCTGAGGCCAAGATGGTATCCATCTTACTGACATCGTGATGGTGATAGCGGACTGCAAGGCGAATGACTTGTGGGAGGCCCCACTTTGTAGCGATCACCTCACCGAGATACGAGTGTCCTGGAAGATCCCATTCTCTTTCGACATCACTAAACGAACAGCTTCGCTCTTTGGCCGTCTTGACGATGGCTTCGAGTCGCTCCGGATCAATTTCATGGAGAACCAGCTTGCCGATGTCATGCAAAAGGCCACACGTAAAAGCTTCTTCTGGTTTTGCTTGTTTGAGTCTCCGAGCAAGGATCTCCGAGCAAACTCCCGTGGCGAGAGCGTGCTTCCAAAAATCGAGCATCGAGAGCTCGGCGCCGCCGAGCTTGGTGAACATCGAAAAAACAGAAAGACTCAGCACGAGCTGGGCAATGGTATTGAAACCCAGAAACGCGAGCGCGCGCTGAACATCAGTCACACCGCCGGGGATGGCGTAGTAGCTCGAATTGACGAGCCTCAGGACCTTGGCCGTGAGGACCTGGTCCTTTTTCAAAACCTGCGCAATGTCAGCGCTCGAGGAGTTGGGATCGTTGATGAGCTCATTGACCCTCACTGCCACCAGAGGCAGCGTGGGGATGTCTTTGAGCTTGCTCAAAAGATCTGTGTACTCGGCGTTGGTTTTGACCGCCATTCCGACCTAGGCCTCCCTTACTGGAGTCGTATCGGACACCTGTGTCCGGGCATTAACACCCATTAGAGACCTCTTTGGGGTCAGCCGCAGGAAAACAGGTAAACCCTGGATTTCTCGATTGATTTGGTCAGGAATGCTTTTGTGCGCGCGCTCAGGTGAGTTAACAATTGGATCTTATTGAGCTTAAGGCTTTGCTCGAGGACTCGGCTGCGCGGCGGGAGCGGGGCTTGGCCCTGAGGTCTTTGTTCTCACCCACTGAATGGCCACTCCTTGAACCAGGACATCGCCCTCTTCGCCATCATCAGTGCACTCGGGCCGGTTAAAGGTCTCGCGGCGGCCATCCGCCAGAAAGACCACACTATGAATGTCGGCCACTCCATCTGCGCCATTGGATTTAGCACTTTGAAGGAGCTCTCGCACCGCCTCGGCAAACGCTTTTTTGCAGTACGCTTCTTCGAGTTCCTCAGTCATCTCAATGTTGAGTGTGGGGTACTCTTTAGTCGCGCGCACCACTCCGACTGACTTGTAGCGATAGGGAGGCTCTCCAAAAAAAGCCCCTTTGGGGAGAAGCGGCCCATCAAGCACAGGGACAGCCAGTGGCTTGGGCTTACTCAACGAAGCACAACCCGTGAACGCAAGAGAGCCCAGAGCGAGAGAACTGGCCCCAAGGATCAGCATTCCTAAACCCGCGCGCTGGAGGTCTTTAGGGTTCAATGTATTCGTAGCGATCGCCTTTGTAGTTTTTGAGGATCCACTTCTTACCTTCGCGGCCCTGAATGTATTGCGGGAAGATCGGGATTTTTCCACCGCCGCCAGGTCCATCGATCACGTACTGAGGAACCGCCATACCCGAGGTCCAGCCACGGAGCGCCTGGATGATCTCGATTCCCTTTTCGACAGGGGTTCTGAAATGGCTGATTCCTTGGGCCATATCGCACTGAAAAATATAGTACGGACGAACACGCATCATGAGGAGCTTGTGGTTGAGCTCTTTGACGATCTTAGGGTCATCATTGACGCCTTTGAGAAGCACCATCTGATTGTGAATCACGCAACCCGCATCCGCGAGTCTGGCGCAGGCATCAAATGCTTCTTGGGTGCACTCTTTGGGGTGATTGAAGTGCGTGTGGATGAATACGGGGTGGTATTTGCGCAGCATCTGCACAAACGAATCGGTGATGCGCTGAGGAAGCGTGACCAAATTTCTCGTGCCCAAACGAAACACTTCGATGTGGTCCATGGCGCGCAGACGAGACAAAATATATTCCAGACGCTCATCGCTATTCGAGAGCGGATCGCCGCCTGAGATCACGACGTCGCGAATTTCTTTGTGAGCTTCGATGTAAGCAAGGCCTTCTTCGAGTTGCTTGGTCTGCGCTGCAGAAGAAGGATCCGAGACTTTGCGCTTACGCGTGCAGTGACGGCAGTACACGGGACAATTGTGAGTCGTGTAAAAGAGCACGCGATCCGGATAGCGATGGGTCACTCCGGGGACGGGCATGTCTTTTTCTTCGCCAAGTGGATCTTCGAGATCCACCGGGCTCACAAACAGCTCACCCTTTTTCGGAACGGACTGAAGACGGATCGGACAATTGGGATCGTCCTTGTCCATCAGCGAAGCGTAATAAGGCGTGATGCCCATGTTGAACATTTCGTGCGACTGGGCAAACGCGTCGCGTTCTTCTTGGGTGACATTGAGCACCTTTTCTAAAACGTCCATCGACTTGATGCGCTTTTGTTGCTGCCAAACCCAGTTGTTCCAATCCTTCTCAGGAGTGTCCGCCCAAATAGCTGGGCGCGGCTGGGATTTAAAGCGATCACGGACGGTATTTTTAGTGACGATTTCGTATGCCATGGCCTCGAAAACTGCCAGAGTCCCGCGGCCTTGTAAACCCCGGCGGTGCGGTCTATTGTCCCAGGCATGCTTTCACAAATTTTTCTCGGAATGTCGCTTTTGGGGGCCGAATGGGTCCTCTATTTGCTCGTGATCCTCTCGGTTTTTTCGGTTTCGCTCATGTTTGAGCGCCTGAGGTACTACCGAGCGGCTTCAAGGGGCCTGAGCGACTTTAGGGCCGAGACCCGAGCCCTGGTCGCGGCAGGTCGCTGGGAAGAAGCTTTTGTCAAAGCTCAAACCCGACTCAAACAGACTCAGGAGGCCGCTGGCGTAAAGGACCTCGAAACCGAGATGGTGGCCGATTTGATGGGTCTCAAAAAAGACGCCGCTCAAGCCTCGAGGCTGAGACCCGAGCTCCTCAATGAGACGGCTCAGGATGCGGTCATTCGAGCCAAGGCGGAGTGGGAGCGGGCCCTTCCCCTTCTGGCCACCATTGGCTCCAATGCCCCCTTTGTTGGACTCTTTGGAACGGTTCTCGGAATTATCCAAGCTTTTCATGACCTCTCCAAGCAAGCGGGCGGGGGCGGCGGGATCCAGACCGTGACCGCAGGCATTTCGGAGGCCCTGATTGCCACAGCAGTGGGATGCCTGGTGGCCATCCCTGCCGTAGTGGCGTTCAACTTATTTCAACGTCGGGTCAAGACAGCGATGAGCTCGGCTGAGGCCTTGAAGAGCTTTCTCATCGGAAAGATCTCGGAGTAAGGGCGCGTGGCAGGTAATTTCGGAGGACAGGACGATAGCTTTTTTGCCGACATCAACATCACCCCACTCGTGGACGTGGTGCTGGTGCTTCTCGTGGTTTTTATGATCACGGCTCCGGTGATCTACCAGTCCGCGATCAAGGTTCAGCTCCCCAAGGCCAAATCGGGGGACTCACAAGAAAAGTCGCCCTTTCAGTTCACCATCAATAAAGAAGGCGAGCTGGCTCTAGGCGACGAAAAAATTGGAGACTGGAACGTTTTGCCTGATCGCATCAAAAAATTGGGCTCAGGCAAAAACCTCGCTGATGAAGTGGCCATGATCTCTGCCGATCAAGCCTCCCAGCACGGCCAGGTCGTCAAGCTCATGGACATCCTCCGCCAGAACGGCCTCACCCGCTTTGGGCTTACGGTTGAAAAATAGGTGTCCGCCACCTTTTACTTAAGCACCGCATCAAAAACGCCCTGAAGTGGCGCCTCGCTTGCTCCCTCGACTGGGAGATGAGTGCCGCTTTTAGTCTTGCTCAGCAAGTGGCCCTGCTCACAGGCGCAGCCTCCGGAATCGGCCGCGCCACCGCTCAGGCCTTTGCTCGGGCGGGGGCCAAGGTTGTGGTTTCGGATGTGCAAGAAAAAGGCGGGATCGAAACCGTCCAAATGATCAAAAAAGTTGGCGGAGAAGCGATCTTTATCGCCTGTGATGTCTCAAACCCCGAGCAGGTCAAATCCCTGATTGCTCAAGCCGTCGCAAAATATCAACGCATCGACCACGCTTTCAATAATGCGGGCACTGAAGGCCATGCAGCACCTCTGCACGAGTCCAGCACCGAGAACTGGAACACCACTCTCGGCATCAACCTCTCAGGAGTCTACTGGTGCATGGCCGTACTTTGGCTCTGTAATCCCAATGCCGCATTTGTCATTGGGACAGAAATTATCCTCGACGGCGGGTGGTGTTCAAAGTGAAGAACTTTTCGACTGCAAACAAGAGCTGACGCTCGCGCATCGAAGAAGGAAAAGGAATCCCCATTTCTTCGGAGGTCTCCTCCCCTGCAGGACTCAGGGCACTCACTCGGCAACGGGCCTGGCCACCAGCCTGCCGACCAGGCTGAATGACGGGACCCAATTCTAGCGTCCAGCCCTGCTTGCTCCCTTCTTTTTGAAAAGAAGCCCCACCGTTGCAAAGTGTTTGCACCGACAACTCAAGAGCCCGCAACTTTTCTAAACGCCCTGGCTTGGCTCTCGCCCACTTCCAAACCCGATCACTGAGGAGCCCGGGGGTGCACCGATCCACGAGACGGAGTGGCCCCCCACTTTCACTCTCACTTTCACTTTCAAAGAAACGGTCCAACAGATCCTCATCTCCCCTCGCAACCACCCAGGGTGAAAGCGTCTTCTCCAATTGATCGAGCGCCGCAATCACGGACGTCGCTTGGGGATCCAGACCCTCAGGAATCCAAATCTTTACTTCGACATAAGGAGGTGTGGCCCGATAGCCCGTTAATAATCCCGAACCCTTGACCGCTGCCTCAACACCATCTGCCAGTTGCGCTTCACTCCGACCGAGTAGCGTCCAGCGGAGAGGCTCGATGGGGCGTAAGTTGCCAAATTTTTCAGAAATCCACGGCGCAATATGGTCCTGCCATACGGCTTCGATTTCGCGAGGAGGACCGGGCAGAACAAAGACGGCTTTTACCCCATTCTCCAACAAGAAAGCGTCTGCCGTCCCCTCACGGTTGGGGAGCACTCGAGACCCCCTGGGATACCAAGCCTGCTGCTTGCTGCTCTCAGGCGGCTCAATTCCGCGAAGCGCAAGCCTCGCCACAGCCTTAGTCCAAGAAGGCTCATGCCACTCTAGTTTTTCACCCCACCACTCAGCCACCACATCACGAGTAAAGTCATCCGAGGTGGGACCTAGGCCTCCCGTGATGAAAATCAAATCTCCACGCTCTGAGGCAAGCTCCATGGCTTCACGCATGAGGGCCCGATCATCGGGCACACAAAAATGCCACAATGTCGGAATTCCCGCCGCTTCAAGCCGCGATGAGATCCAAGAAGCATTTCGATTGGTGATCTGACCACTGGTCAACTCAGTCCCAATCGCTAGGTAAACAGCCCTCGGTGAAGAAACGGCCTGCATCAATACCCCCAGCCGATCCTGCTCAATCCTTGATAAGTCACCCACGAAGCCAGGTAAGCCAAAACCGTGAGGTAAAGCAGTAAAAATCCAGTCCAGCGCCACGAGTTGGTTTCACGACGAACCACGGCCAAAGTAGAAATACACTGCGGCGCAAACACATACCAAACGATCAAGCTGAGCGCCGTAGCCAGGCTCCAACTGGATGCGAGCTTTTCTCCCAATCGCGCCACGCCACCTTCGTCGGACGCCTCTACGGCATAGACAGTTCCAAGAGCACTCACCATCACTTCGCGGGCCGCAAATCCTGGAACGAGCGCCATTCCCACTCGCCAGTCAAAACCCAGAGGCCGTAGCACGGGCTCGATCGTTTTTCCGATTTGTGCCGCATAGCTCGACTCGATCGATACCGATCCGTCAGATGTTTGAGGATAAGTCGACAAGAACCAGATCACGACCGAGAGGGCCAAAATGATCGTTCCCGCACGTTTCAAAAAAAGCTGCGTCCGCTCAAGAAGCCCTAACGCTAGCCCCTTGAGACTCGGTCGCTTATAAGTAGGAAGCTCCATCAAGAGCATGGGCTTGGGACCACGCAAAACGGTTCTTCGAAGGGCCCATGCTGCAGTGAGAGGAGCAACCGTTCCCATGACATAGAGACCTAAGAGCACAAGGCCTTGCAGTCCTAGCCATCCCCAGACTTTTTGTTCAGGAATAAATGCTCCCACGAGCAAAGTGTAAACCGGAAGCCTTGCAGAACACGTCGTGAGAGGAGTCACTAAAATCGTGGCCAAACGGTCTCGGGGACTTGCAATCGTTCGAGTGGCCATGATTCCAGGGATCGCACAAGCATAAGACGATAGGAGCGGAATCAAGGCCCTCCCCTGCAGACCCACTTTACTCATGATCCGATCCATCAAAAAAGCAGCGCGTGCGAGATAGCCTGAATCTTCGAGCGCGTAAATAAAGGCAAAAAGGATCAAAATCTGCGGAAGAAAAACCAGCACTGCTCCCACACCCGCAATCATTCCATCGACGATGAGACTCCGGAGCGGTCCAGCTGAAAAAAGAGTGCCCACCCATTTACCGAAAGCTGCCACTCCGAGCTCGATCCAATCGGCAGGGACCGAGGCCCAGCTAAAAATCGCCTGGAACATGAGGGCGAGCGTCACGCCCAAAACGACAATTCCCCAAACTGGATGGAGCACAACTCGATCCAATGAACGAGTCCTCTCGGAGGGACGCGAAGCTTGTGTGACGCAGACCCTGAGGATTCGGTCCACTTCGTTGAACCGGGCGCGCACTTCGGATCCAGTGGACGGCTTCCAATTCTGCGTCCCCAGGCGAGGCTCACGTAAAGAGCGAGCCGCTTGAATCAAAGGATCCAACCCTTGGCTTCGAACCGCTACCGTTGGAAACACTCGAATCCCAAGCTCCGCCTCAAGTTTTCTTTGATCAAGCTCAAGACCGCGCCTCGAGGCTAGGTCCATCATATTGAGTGCAATCACCATCGGAACTTGAAGGGCTTTGAGCTCAAGCACCAACGCCAAGTTTCTCTCCAAATTCGTGGCGTCTAGCACAGCGACCAAAACCTCGGGACGAGCCTCCCCAGCAAACCGGCCTAAAATGACTTCACGAGTGATCTCTTCGTCGGGAGTTCTCGAATCTAAACTATAAGTCCCTGGCAGGTCTAAAACCCTGAGCGGAGCGCCCTCGGAGCGAATCCAACCCTCTTTGCGTTCGACCGTGACTCCTGGATAGTTCGCCACTTTTTGGCGACTACCCGTGAGGGCGTTAAAGAGAGAGGTTTTGCCGCAATTCGGAAGTCCAACGAGAGCGATGCTCATGATTGCACCCGCTCCACTCGAACCAGTGAGGCTTCTTGTCTCCGAAGAGCAATCAGAGCACCTCGAACCTCAATTGCAATCGGATCCTGGCTCCATGGGGCGACATGAAGGATCTGAACTTCTGAACCTTCGACTACTCCCATTTCTAAAAGGGCTCGAATGAGATCTTCGGTTTCAGCTGAGCTCACCCGGCTTGGGGTACCCACTTCAAGAATTCGTGCCCGCTCCAAGGGGCGCAGATCAGCGAGAGTCAGGAGGCTCATAGGAGATCCTCCACATGCTCGATTCCTTCGGCGAGCAACTTGGAGATATGAGCGTCATCTAGCTGATAAAAAGACGTTCGCCCCGAACGGCGCACCTTAACTAGGCGCATATTTCTCAGCATCCGCAAATGATGGCTCACTGCGGGCTGGCTCATTCCTAAAAGCTCAGCGATCTCGCCCACACAGAGCTCAGTTTTTGAAAGAGCCCAAACAATCTGAACACGAGTCGAATCCCCTAGTGCTTGAAACGTTGCAGCAAGGAGTGAAAAAAGCTCTCGATTCTGAATCTGTTTTTTAAGCCCTGGAGAGGCAGACCTCGACAGCTGCATGGATAAATGGTTGCTTATATATTCATGAGTCAACAGTCAAGGAGCCGCTTATGGGAGAAGCCCTGGTTTTTGATGGCGCTCTTTGTGCTCTCGGCGGCTGATTTGTTTGTGATCGTCATCCCGGTCGAGGGGCTCACTCTCGCCACAGTTCTAGCTCGTCCTCAGCACTGGCTCCGTCCCGCGTTAGTGATGGCCCTAGGAAGCACTTTGGGCTGCATCGCTCTAGCCGAGCTCACCTACTGGAATGCTCCCTGGGTTCTTGCTCGATTAGGAGCTCTACAAGACAGCTCCAGCTGGACCTGGATCCAGTCCCACATCAGTACGCTCGGGGCTGGTGTGGTCATCCTAGGAGCCTACACCCCCATCCCGCTTCAAGTCCTCACTGTCGCCCCGGTATTAGCAGGCCTCAAGCCTGAGACGCTGTATCCTGCGCTCGCCATCGGACGTTTAGGAAGGGCATTACTCCTTTGCTGGGCTGCCTCTCATGCGCGAAGCAGCTTTTCTCGGGTCTTGAGCCAGTTCAAGAAAGCACGTCGAGAACTCAAAGAGCTCGATCGCCAAGACTAGACCCTGAGCCAATCGGCTCCCTCAGCTCTCAGGACTCTTTTCCGACCAGGGCCAGAAGCTTTCTCACTCGCTCACGCCCCTCGGCATCCCGCGCAGCACGAAGCTCTTGTGTCAGAGCGCTGCGGACGCGCGAGAGCGTGAGATCTCCTGCCTCCGTTCGTGCAAAGCTTCTCAGCGAACGAATAGCAATCGAGCGTTCATTAAACGCTCCCTGATCGATACTGGCACGCTCCAGCCAACCCAAAACCTTGGCCTCGAGATCGACGATTCCTTGATCGCTCACTTGAAAGTAAAAAGGAGCGCCTTCTTCTCGCGTCAGCGCCGAGAGAATGGCACTTCTCATAAAGGTAAAAGTCGCTGCATCACTTGCAGAGACCATCTGTGAATGAACCTTCTTGAGCGAGATCAACATCGCATCGAGAACAGCCCGCCTGGGATCGGACTTATCCCCCAGTCCAGAAAAAGCAGGCGTCGAGAGAAGCCATGCTTCGGCTCCTCTGAGCATGGAATCGAGAGCGGTTTGAGTTGCCGCAGGAAAGTCTTTCTGACCTAAAATCCACTCAATGCCTTCGATGGCCTGGCTGCGGAGTTCTTCTTCTTTGAGAGTGGAGGGCAGGTTTCCGCGCATCACGTAGAGAGGCTTAACGGCAACCCGTCCCAGGGCCGCCACACTCTGGGCGCCCATCACGAAATAGAAATTGACGAGTCCCACCATTTTTTGTGCAAGCTGCGCAACTGCCAAGCCAGCAGCAGGAATATCAGCGACCTGAGAGGCATCTCCTAGCTCCGGCACGACACGCGAGAGTGCGACCGGAAGACTC
>Ga0169931_10011503_pt1 | contig 12447 bp, 9 predicted proteins | sample Kivu_15m_20L_FD_129675 | JGI IMG/M metagenome (GOLD analysis project Ga0169931, IMG submission 129675) | Freshwater microbial communities from Lake Kivu, Western Province, Rwanda to study Microbial Dark Matter (Phase II) - Kivu_15m_20L... | ecosystem: Environmental > Aquatic > Freshwater > Lake ...
GATCTCACGCGTGGAAGCGCAACGCTTACACGTCTAACGCTCTCATTCAAGCTGGTATCAGGTGCAGCCGATAGCGGCGCACTTATCACAGTTGCTACTGCTGGCAATCCTTTTAGAGCTGGACGACCAGTTACAAATTCAGCTACCGCATACGTCAGGGCAACACTTACTGATGCCAACGGTGGACGATTGGTAACTTCTGATACCACAAGCACTTCGACGATTTCACCAACACTTTCCGGTTTTCTGGAAAATGCTGCTGGAACTGAACTTCAAGCCTTGATGTTCAGTGATACTGGCACAGCTTGGGATTACACTCCTACAGCAGGTGCGACGGCAAATGATGGTGTCTATGGAGTAACGGTCTCAGGAGACATTTCATCATCAGCATCTCTAACTGCTGCTTCAACAGTACGTGTTCGCTACGGTCTAGCTAATTCCACAGCATCAGTTACCGTTCGTGCAGCTCCTACTGCTGTCCCTAACGTTTCAGGTAGAAGCGTTTCAGCTACTGGTATTTACACGGCAACTGAAACCACAACTGCCTCCAACGCTCAGACCTACTACGTTCCAACATCAACCACTTCAGTGAGCATCACAATCACTGCTCGTACCGATGCCAGCACGGTAGTAGCTTCTGCGCCAATTACCTTCACCACAACATGGGCAGGTAATAACTCAGGTTCAGTTACTCCGGTCTCAGGCTCAACTGGTGCAACCACAATCATCACTGATGCAAATGGAGCGGCAAAGTTCACTTTGACGCAGACAGCTCCTCTAGCAGGATCAACTGCAACAGTGGCTATTACTGGCGCATCTGATGCAAACGCTCAGTCTGGTGCGGGCTTTGGAACTGTAACTATTTCCTGGCCTGAAGCAGGAACAGTTAGTTCAATTAGCATTACACCTAATGCGACATTCAAAGTCGCACCATCAACCTCATACACCGTAACTGCAACACCTAAGGATATATTTGGTGCAACTATGGGAGCTGGCATAACACTTCAGCCATCTCTATCAAGCACAAGTGCTAACTACTCAACAACAGCAATGGCACCAGTGACTACTGATGCAAGTGGTAATGCAGTTGTCACCTTAGCTGGTGGAGCTACTGCCACAAGCAATGTGTTGACATTTACTCACGTACCAACTTCAGTAACTGCTTCGCGCACAATCTCTCACACGACTGTGCCAGTAATTACTACGCTAACTGGTGGTTATAACACTCTTGAAGATGCAACTACCTTCAATGCGTTCTCAACCACAGCAATTGGCGCTACTGCTCCGTTGACAATCAATAAAGCACTGAATTACTCAAAGACCATTGCGGCATTAGGAACTACTGTCACAACTGACTCCAGAGTTAAATTCCGTATCGCTGCTACCGATGCTGCTGGCGCAGTTACTGGAGTTCCAGTAACGCTAACAGTGACCTCCGGTGGTCACATGCTTGATTCCTGCGATGGTTCTGCTGCAAAGCCAGTAACTACTCGCGTCTGCTACCCAGATGCCTCCGGATATGTCTATATCCAGGGAATTTCAACTGGCACAGGAACAATTACTTACACAGCAACTGCTGGAACTGTCACAGCATCACAGAGCATCGTTACAACAAACGCTGCTACTGATGCTCGATATGTTGCGCTATCAGGAACTGAAAGTTCCATGAAGGCAACTGTTACAGATCGCTTCGGTAATGCAGTCGATGGAGTATCAGTTCAGATCTCTGTAACTGGCGCAACACTTGGCGGCGGAGCTTCTGCTAACACCTTCAGCACACTTGCTGATGGAACTGTTTCCTTCAACCTTGCAGGTGATACTTCCGGAAGCGCAACTGTTACTGCGAAAATCACTACAGCTAACACAGATGCATCCAGCCTTGCAAGTTACTCAGGATCATCCCTTATCGATAGCACTGTTACTGCTGGCGTAAGCCAGACCACAGCAACAGCCGCTGTCAGCGGATCTTCCGCAAAGGCAGCTGCTGAGGCAGCTTCCGATGCTGCTGCTGAAGCTATCGATGCTGCTAACGCAGCAACTGATGCTGCAAACCTTGCTGCTGAAGCAGCAGATGCAGCAACTGTTGCCGCTGAAGAGGCACGCGACGCAGCTGATGCAGCAACTGCTGCCGTTGAAGAGCTTGCTACTCAGGTTGCCACGCTGATGGCCGCTCTGAAGGCTCAGATCACAACCTTGGCTAACACAGTTGCCAAGATTGCTAAGAAGGTAAAGGCCTAAAGGCTCTAAACCTTTAAGTAGTAAACCAAGGGCCCGAGCAATTGCTCGGGCCCTTGGTTTATTCTGAGATAATCTTTTTGTGAAAAATTTGAATTCATCGAAGACTAAACTGCAGAAGAACGAAAGTCTAGCTCTTTTCATTTGGATCCTGGCTTTCATCAAATGTGTAGTCTCGCTCATGATTGAGGGCAATGGCTGGCTTGGTGCAGATGGTGAAAATTACCTTAAGATTGTGATTGCTTTTGAAAATCAAGGTCTTTTTACAGATGATTTCTTAGCTCAATATTTCTCTTCAGGTTATTCATTTTTGATTTATTGTTTTGGTTTTTTCACAAAGCAGTACACAATTTTATTGCTGGTTTGGTTTCAGATCTTATTGTTTTCATATGCCATGACGAAGTTTTGGAAATTTATAGGTGAAATTCTTCCTAGTAATTTGGTTTCATTTTGCATAGTTTTGATTGCTTTAAATCCGACCCTAACTTTATCAAACTTCGTTATAGGATATGAATCTATTTTAGCTTCAACAATAATGTTATTTTCTTACTATGCCTTTCGTTTGAATAACTCACTAGTATCGACAAGAATAGTATTTATCTGTGGTTTTTGGGGAGGCATGGCTCTATTAGTACGGCCTGCAATTTATCCGTTGCTAATTGCGATGATCTTATTTTTAGCTTTGAAAGTTCCTAGATTACGATGGGGTGGAGCATTGACCCTATTTTTCGTTATTAGTATCTCCCCAGCCGCAATTGCTCTAAGAAATCTTGAGGCAACTGGCCACTTGACAATTGGGACCTCTCTGGGGACCACTATGTTGATCGGGGCGGGGGATAAGTCACAAGGTAACTACCTTGATAACGGTACCGAGCTCGAATGTTCTGTGAAGGAAGATAGTCCAGCCGAACAAGATTTTGAAAGGGTTAAATGCGCAATTTCGTGGCACATTCAAAATCCAGATGATTCACTCTTGCTTTCAGCAAAGAAAATTTCTCATCTTTTTTCAGCCTGGTATGGTCCGCTTTCTCAAGGAACTATGGCTAGAAATCCTTGGCTCTATTTTCATCCTGTTAAGAATTATTCAAACAATTGGTTGAGTGATATTTATTTTGGAAAAGTTGGCCTCAACCTTGCCTATTTAAATCTAGGGTTTGTAATTTTATCAATTGTCGCTGGAGCACTATTTCTCAAGAGGAGGAAGAAAGAATTGGAAGCCGTAATTTTATGCGCCCCAATTCTTGGAATTATGGCTCTTTCAGCCTTAACAGTTGGTGACCATAGATTTAGAATTCCGATAATTCCTCAGATAATTACTCTAATTCTGGTTGCTCTCTTAGCGTTATGGGATAAAAAGGCTATCCTTAGGAGGTGAATCAAGTAAAATTGCGATATCGTTCGACTTTTACACTTCTTAGTATTTGTGTACTTGTCACTCTTTATATAAATACGAGTTATCTTGACCCATTTAATTTAGCAAAGTTCCATTTAATCGTTTTGCTACTTCCCATCATTTGTTATTTCTTTGTAAAGAATTTTAGGATAATTCTAAAGAATCAGTTCATCCCCTTGGTACTTGCGGGACTATTTTTACTAAGCTTTATACCGGCGTTAATCACTCAGGATAATCTCTATGACTTTGCTTTTGGGACATATGGTCGTAATTTAGGATTTTTGACTTATCTATTTTGTGTTTTGCTTATGCTTACTATTAGTGGGAGCTATGAGATATCTCAAGCAAGACTACTTCTAATTGTTTTAGTTTCTTTGTCTATTGTCCAAATTATTTATGGTTTGATGCAAACAAATAACCAAGATTTTATAAGCTGGAATAATCCATTCAATCCATTGATTACGACTTTTGGTAATCCTAATTATGCCTCAGCTTTTTTTGGAACTATAGGAACTGCGCTTACTGTGTTATCTGTTCAATCGTGGCTTCCACTTTTCTGGAGGCTAGTTACATTTAGTTCAATTATTTGTGTAGTAATACTCTTGTTAAGATCTAACTCAATTCAGGGACTCGCATCACTCTCTTTGGGTGTGAGCCTTCTGCTCGCATCTTTCCTTATGTATAAGCGAAAAATTTTTGGGGTAATCTTTATTGGCTTTATTCTCTCGGTTGGACTCTTTGCGGTTCTAGGACTTCTCCAATTTGGCCCTCTAAGCTCAATTCTCTATCAAACTTCGATCTCAGCTCGTGGAGATTATTGGAGAGCAGGAGTCCGAATGCTCAGGGACTATCCAGTAACTGGAGTCGGAATAGAGAGGTTTGGTGATAATTTTCTTCTCTACAGGGATGTTGCACAAGCCCAAGGGAGAAACTTCAATACGTTTTCAGATAATGCTCATAGTGTCCCCATTCAAATGTTTGCTACTGGTGGTTTGTTTCTTGGAATCGCCTACCTACTCCTTATCCTCTTAGGCGTAGTTTCTAGCTACAGAACTCTCTTCAAATCGCAGGAGTTTGTTTCGGTACAGACCCTCCCATCACTAATCTACCTAACAACATTATTACCTTGCCTAATATCAATAGATAATATTGGAAACATGGTTTGGACATGGTTTTCTTTAGGGGCGGTATTTAGCGGATCTTCATGGAAGATTAGAAATGAAAAATAGCAAGCCCTCCAAATCAAGTAGGTTAATATTCGTCTCCTTTTCAATTCTCGCCGTCCAATCGATCTTCTTTTTAACAGTTATTACGCCAACTTTTAAGGGGGAAGCGTGTTTTCGGGAAGCATATTCATTGACGCAGAGTTCCTCAGATTCTGATACATTAGAGTTAATTCGGAGATGTGCAAACTATGATTCAAAAAACTATCGACATCAGGCTTTATCTGCTTCGTTTTTATATGCAAAACAAATGCATGAGGAGTCGCTGGTGTATGTAGAAAGAATGCTAGAAATCGAGCAGGGAAGCTTTGAGGGATTTAGATTGGCAGCACTTAACTACGAAGCATTGTCTCAAGACCCTGTGGCGCTAAAATACAGAATGATGATTTGGGAATCTGATCCCTATATGGTGGATAATAATTATATGATTATTAAGTTACTAGCCTCTGAGAGAAATTCTAAGTTAGCCTCGAAGATTCTGGATAAAATGAAATTAGTAGCCCCTGAGTCGGAATACACGCTAGAAGCGGCTCAAATTCTAGATACATATGAAACGAAGAACCCTTGAGATATTTAGTCACTGGCGCAGCTGGGTTCATAGGCTCTAACTTAGTTGATAGGTTACTAGGCGAAGGACACGAAGTGGTTGGTATTGATAATCTATCAACTGGTACTCGAAATAATCTAATAAATGCGTTCTCTACGAACAGATTTGTTCTTCATGAAAAAGATTTGTCACAAGGAATACCTATTGGAATTGACGGGCAAAGTTTTGATTGGGTATTTCATCTCTCGGCAAACGTTGGCGTTGAACGAGTTATTAAAGGTGCGAAACGAACAATTTCAGATAATGTCTTTGCAACTCACACTATTTTGGATTTTTGTCGTACCAATAGAATACCAATTTTTTTTACTTCTACAAGTGAGATATATGGTAAAAACTCAAAGATTCCGATGCATGAAGAGGATGACCGCTTAATGGGATCAGCATCAACTTTTCGCTGGGCCTATGCTGAAACGAAAGTACTAGATGAACTTTTGTTTAAGGAGTTCTGGACTGCCGATAAAATCCCTTCCATAACAGTTAGGCTGTTTAACACTGTTGGCCCAAGGCAATCAAGAGAATATGGCATGGTTTTACCTAGATTTGTTCATCAAGTGAGAAACTCTCTTCCAATATCAATCTATGGAAATGGACTTCAGACGCGATCTTTTTGTCATGTCAATGATGTTATAGATGCAATGCTCATGCTAACTAATAACAGTAAAGCTTATGGATCTGTTTTTAATGTTGGAAGTTCAAGCCCAATAACAATTATCGAATTGGCTAAACTAGTCAAGAAACTTTCAGGAGGTAGTAGTTCAATAATTGAACATTTAGATCCAAAACTAGTTCTAGGTCAAGACTTTGAAGAAATACCTAATCGCCTGCCAGATATATCTAGGATTAGTTCTTTGACTGGGTGGAAACCCACTTACACATTAGAGAGAATTATTCTCGAGCTGCTGGAAGCGTCTTAAGTCAAATTCGATAGGTAAAATCGTTAACTTTCAAACTATAGGTTAGATCAAGCACTGGCACTCTTGATTGTGCCTCAAGTGGACTCAAATCAAAGCCACTATGAATATTTGAAACAACTATCAGATCACAACTATCAATCAATTCGTTCAATGATTTGGAGTTTTCATTGTTCCAGGACCTAGCAAGAGGGTCATTCCAAAGGACTTTAAAACCCTGTTCTCTGCATTTCTCAATTATCCTTATACCAGGTGATTCTCTAATATCTGCAACATCTGGCTTATAGGCAATACCAACTACACCAACTCTGACATCGCCAATGGTAGTCTCTCTAGTTAATTCCATTATTCTTTCAACTGTTCTGGAGATAAGTCTTTGATTAATTTCGATTGATTCGTCAAGAATTTTCAATTTCATATTAAATTCACGAACAACATGATTCAAGTAGACTGGGTCCACTGGTATGCAGTGCCCTCCAACTCCTGGCCCAGGACGAAAGGGCATAAATCCAAAAGGTTTCGATTTAGCTAATTCCACAACTTTGTTGACTTCTACGCCAATAACATTACAAAATAGGGCAAATTCATTTATGAATGAGATATTAACTAGGCGAAAAGAATTCTCGAGAAGTTTTGCTAACTCAGCTTCGATTACATTTGAGGTTTTTACCACGTTTGGAAATATTGATTCATAAAAAGAAGAAGCAATTTCCATATCCACTTCACCATCACCAGCTACAATTTTAGGAACATCCTCAAGTGTCCAAAGTTTGTTACCTGGATCTATTCGTTCTGGCGAGAAGCAGAAGTGCAAGGATTCTCTATCGATACCACTCAGTCTAACTACTGGTTCTATCACTAACTTCAAAGTGCCACTAGGTTGAACGGTTGACTCCAATGAAACTAAGCTTCCAGGGGAGATGAACTTTGAGATATTGTTCACTGCTTCGTTTAATGGAACAAAATCAGGAACTCCACTTACGGTAAGTGGAGTTGGCACACAAATTATTACTACATCGCAATCTGATAAATCCGAAAAATCGCTACTAATTTTTAGCTGACCACGTTCTAACGCTTTGGACAACTCAGTATTTGAGACATCTTCTATGTGAGACTTTCCTGCCTTGAGAGATCTGACAAGTTCAACATTGATGTCAATCCCTTGAACAGTGAAACCCTTAGAAATTACTTGTACAGCCAGTGGAAGTCCGACATAGCCCAGCCCAATTATACAAACCGGCTTATTCTTGATGTTCATATTCAAATCCTAGTATACATTTAGCATCACTATGCGAATTCTTCAAGTAATTTCGAGGCTTAATGTCGGAGGTACCTCAGTCTGGATTACAAATTTGAATCGTGCGCTTACTGAAACGGGAAACCCGAATGCAGTTGTGTCAGGGATTGTTGGTGATAACGAAATGCAAGCAGAGATGGCTACAACAAATATATCCTTTTTACCTTTTTGGGGAAAGAAAAGAAATTTAATTGGAGACTTGAGAGCGATAATCTACATTAGAAGGGAAATCAAATCAGACAGAGTTGAAGTGGTTAACACACATGCATTTAAGGGAGGCCTTGTTGGTAGAATTGCCGCATTGACAGTAATTAGAGATAAGCCTCTTGTGGTTCATACAGTTCATGGACACTTGATTTATGGATATGAAAATAAATTGAAGTCACTTCTTTGGTCACTTAGTGAAATAGTGTTGTCTTGGTTCACTGACAAAATTATTTGTGTTGGAACCACTGTCAAAGATGACCTTAGTAAATTACCTTTTTTAAATCCAAACAAGTTAACCACAATTTTGCCTACGTGTGAAACCTCTCCTATTGAAAGATTTGAAAAAAGAGATAGCAAAGCAATAGTTGTCGGTTGGATGGGAAGGCTAGAGCATGTCAAAGACCCTGAATTAGTGCTCGAAATCGCTTCGCTTATGCCCGAAATTCAATTTAGGATTTCTGGGTTTGGATCGAAGCGAAACTCAATTATCAATAGCGCTCCACCAAATGTAATTTTCTTGGATTATTGTGACCCTCATGAATTTTGGCAGTCCTGTGATATTGCTCTTTCAACCTCGAGAAACGAGGGAGTTCCAACCTCAATTCTTGAGGCAATGAGCTTAAGCCTTCCAATAGTTGCTCCTGCGGTAGGAAGTATTCGAGATGCAGTGAAACACGAATTCAACGGATACCTAGTGAAAAGTAGAGATCCCGTTGAATACTTTAAGGTCTTAGAAGAGATTATTTTTAATCCTGAGTTGCGACAAGATATGGGAGAAGCTAGTAATGAAAGGCTTATCCGCTCATTTAGTTTTAGTGAGTTCAAATCTCGACACTTAAAAACATATGGCATTAGTTCCTGAAATGCGTAAGAACCTAAGAATCCTCTTGACAACTGTAAGTGGTCAAGACTCAACCATATTTTCGAAACTAGCCCATGAAAGGCAACATGTCCTATTTGGCTTGAATCATAGGGCAGGAAAATCAGTATTATCTCCTTATTATAATTCAATTTACAATATGGACTTTAAAGACAGTAACAAATTAGCGAAAATTATTTTAGAGAGTGAAATTGATGTCATCGTTAATACTGCTGCGTTAAGCTCTGTTCATAAATCATTTGAGCACCCAAGTGATTATATGGAAACAAACTATTGGGCTGTTTTGCGATTATTGAAGATTTTGGAAAATCACCGCTACGGTGGTGATTTTTTGCAGTTTGGAAGTACTGATATGTTTGGTACAGAAATAGTAAGTGCGAATCAAGGTCAGTTATTTCCGTGGTCGCCATATGGAGAATCCAAAGCAGAAGCATTCAAAGCCGTTCGGAGCTTTAGAATGAATCAGGGAATGAAATTCTCAAATATAATTCTAACAAATCACGATTCAAACTTTAGACCTGACCATTACGTTATAAAGTTCATTGCAAATCAATTTGTTAGTATGATAAGTGAAGGCGATACTAATATCACTCTTCAGGATCCATCAATTATTAGAGATTGGGCATCAGCTGAAGATTTGATGAGTGGCGTACTAAACTATATTGAATTGGGACACGTTGGTGACTTTTCCTTCGCAACAGGGTGCAGTCTTAGCCTCAAAGATTTAATCTTCGAAGTTGCAGATGGCTTTAAATTAGAGGTTTCACTTGAAGTCCAAGGATCACCAAACACAAGATTCAGGCAAGCTAAAAGGATTTTAGTGGATACATCCGATACGGAGAGAGAACTAAACTGGAGAGCCAGTTTTAAACGAGGAGATACCCTAAACTATATGATTCGTGAAAAGCTTAGAAGTAAGTGATGAACAAAGATTTTAGATATTTAGTATGCTGGGCTCATGACTTTTACTGACAATCAGTCAATTTTGATTACTGGCGGAACTGGGTCCTTTGGAAAGGCCATGACGAAGTATCTTCTTGAGACAAATAAAGCTTCGCGCATTGCAATCTTTTCTCGCGATGAATTAAAACAGAGCGATATGAAATTGGAATTCAATTCTGATCCTAGGCTGCGTTTTTTTATTGGAGATATTCGCGACCAGGAGAGATTACGAATTGCTATGAGAGGCGTTGACACTGTTATTCATGCCGCCGCGCTTAAGCAAGTTGATACCGGTGAATATAATCCAATGGAATTTGTGAAAACCAATGTGCTAGGAAGCAATAATGTCATTATGTCAGCTATGGATTGTTCGGTGACTAAAGTAATTGCGCTCTCCACTGACAAAGCGTCGTCTCCAATAAATTTATATGGTGCTACTAAGTTAACAGCGGATAAGTTATTTCTAGCTGCTAACAGTATGTCTTCTGGAATTGAGACTAGATTTTCTGTAGTTAGATATGGAAATGTCTTTGGCTCTCGTGGTTCGGTGGTCCCCTATTTTTTGAAACTAGCTCGAGAGAATAGACCGATATCCCTTACTGATCGTAGAATGACGAGATTTTGGATAACGATAGAACGAGCCACCAAATTTGTTTCTGAATCACTTGAGCAAATGCAAGGGGGCGAGTTATTCGTACCAATAATACCAAGCATGAAGATTACGGACTTAATAGAAGCCCTTGCTCCCAAATCCGAAATAGTTGAGCTTGGCATAAGACCGGGAGAGAAAATTCATGAAGAGCTCATTTCATTAGGTGAGGGTTCAAGAACTGTGCGCCAAGAAGATAAATTCATTGTGGGTCCGGTCAGCTCGTCATGGGGTTACAAACACCCAGAAGGCAAAATACTAGGTGATGAGTTCTTCTATAGGTCAGATCAAAATGAAACATGGCTTTCTGCCAGTGAAATTCATGAATTGATAAAAGAGCTAAAACCATGATTGCCTACGGGCGTCAATCTATCTCTAGATCGGATATTAACTCAGTAAAAAAAGCATTGAAAAGTGAATACTTAACTACCGGCCCTCTAGTTGAGAAGTTCGAGAGTGCTTTAGAGAGTTACACAGGAACTCCAGCCGTGGTAGTTTCTTCTGGCACTGCTGCGCTACATGCCACTTATGCAGCAATCGGCATCTCTAGTGGAGATGAAGTTATCACTCCTCCCATTACATTTATAGCGACTCAAGCGACTGCTGCATTACTCGGAGCAAAGATTGTATTTGCGGATATTGACTACGAAACTGGATGCATTGATGTGGATTCAGTCAGGAAAAAAATTACTTCTCGTACCAAAGCAATAGTAGCTGTTGATTATGCAGGACACCCTGCGGAGCTAACAGCTTTAAAGGCAATAGCAAAAAAGCATAATGTGTACTTGATTGAAGATGCCGCTCACAGCATTGGATCAGTGTACAGAGGCATGAAAGTTGGAGGAATAGCTGATGTAACAACTTTTTCTTTCTTCCCAACAAAAAACATAACCTCAGGCGAAGGTGGAGCTATCCTTTCAAATGATGCAACATTATTGACAAACGCTCGATTATTTGCGCGCCAAGGGACAAGAAGAAACCCAAAAGATTTCTTAATTTCGAGCCAAGGTCAATGGCATCAAGAGTTTCATAGTTTTGGTTTAAATTACCGTTTGCCTGATATTCTATGCGCGCTTGGAATGTCTCAATTGAATCGAATAGATGAATTCAAGGCTGCTCGAACGAAACTCTTTGAAATGTATACAGAAATTCTTTCGTCATTTGAAAATATCCAAACTCCCGTGAAACGAGAATATGTTGATCCAATGTGGCACTTTTATCCAATCAGAGTTCCAGCTCAATTACGTCGGTTCGTATTCGATGAACTTCGTAGAGCTGGCATAGGTGTTCAAGTGAACTACTTTCCAGTGCATATGCAACCCGTATTTCAAGAGATCAAGGAAGCTGAAAATCAACTCGTGAATTCTGAAAAATTCTATAGTGAGGAAATTTCACTTCCTATGCATTTAGCGCCAGCTTTACGCTCAAGGGCTTATCGAAAGAAATTGATAAGTACTCTTCACGGCGCTTTACAAGACTAGGAATCGATGATCAAATGTTGCTAGCTAAAAATAAGTTATTTAACTTTATGTGTGTTAGTTAAGGTTGAGTTAAGATGCGGCGCAGTATCTTTTTTATCCTTTTTTCTGCAGTCTTTTTAAATTTGATTCCAAGCGCAGTGGCAGAAGAAATTAGGATAGTTGACGTAGCCCAAGTTACTTGGACTGGAGCCCCCAAGCCATCAGTAGAGACTAACGATGTTGAGTTCTCTATTACGAGTCAGGTATCAAAGAATTGGTTGTCTTTTACTTCTCTTATGGGTGATTCGCGAAACCGTGCAATTAGATTCGTTTATGGTCAAACTTCGAGCTCGCCTATTGGGCTAACTATTCCGCTGCAATGCGAGAGATCAGATTTTACAAACTTCATGAATGCAATCCGCGACGAGTTCTACAAGCAAGTGAACGTCGTCAATTGGAAAGAGCGGTATTTAATAATTCTCACCCCAGAGGCTGGATGTATCTGGAGTGGTAGAGCTAGTGTGGGAAGTTTTAATAGCAAGGGCGGGGTTATGGTTCTGCATAACACTGCAAGCGCCTTTGTTATCACCCATGAACTTGGCCACTCTCTAGGGCTAGGACATTCAAATCTTCTAAGGTGTGA
>Ga0169931_10011507_pt1 | contig 12444 bp, 7 predicted proteins | sample Kivu_15m_20L_FD_129675 | JGI IMG/M metagenome (GOLD analysis project Ga0169931, IMG submission 129675) | Freshwater microbial communities from Lake Kivu, Western Province, Rwanda to study Microbial Dark Matter (Phase II) - Kivu_15m_20L... | ecosystem: Environmental > Aquatic > Freshwater > Lake ...
AGGACAAGGACCCGGTATAATAGGACAAGGACAAGGACCCGGTATAATAGGACCAGGACCCGGACCCGGACAATGTCAACCAGATAATGTAGATGATGTGTTGTACCAGTGTAATTTTTGTTTGTACTCCACAAATCGCAACCACAATTTAAAACGACATTTACAGTCGTGTCGTATTCGCAAAGAAGAAAACAAAGACAAGGAAGAAATTTTCAAGGAATTGGTTATGAAATACAACGAATTAAAAATAGAACACGACCAGTTGTATGAATCTATTTTAGAATTGAAGAAAGACAACATCTCGCGCCCGTCTTTTCAGATTGTTCCAGAACCAACGTCGTCCAAAGACCATCAAATACAAATTCCACAAACCGCAAACCACATCAACAACATTCATACAAATAACACGCAAACCAATAACACACAAACCAACAACACCGGCACCATCAACAACAACATCATATTTCAGTTTGGCAAGGAGGATTTGTCAAAAATAGACGACAAATTTATAACGGACGCATTGAAATTGTCTGGATATTTTATACCAATCAAAATGGTGGAAAACATACACTGTAATCCGTTGTATCCGCATTTTCATAATGTGTACATATCAAACATTGACAAAGGAAAGGCAATGATTCATACCGGAGAGAAGTGGGAACTGAGTAACTATAATGCGATAAGCGACAATTTATTAGATAAATCGGTGAATTTAATTGAAGAGCGTGTGAAAGAAATCGCGACATCCACCGCCACGTCTGTGAATCGGAAAATGGCGATTGACCGCAAGATGAAAGTCCTTGAAAAGATTAAACAAATTGACTACGACGACGAAAACAATGAAAATTTAGATGACAACGAATTGCGGCGGAGAGATTATTTACGCAAAATGAGCAAAGACGGCATCAAGTTGGTGTTGTATAATAAACGAGACACCATTCGGCAGGGTAAAAATAATAATAATTAGAGGCGCTTTTATCGCGCTTTATCCGCGCTTACGCGCTTTATCCGCGCTTACGCGCTTACCGCGGTTGTAATTTGAACGGGTTGAACGGTCAGCACTTGCGAGGATTGCGCACTTTCGCCCAAGATGTTTGTAACAAACACAGTGATGTAATAAATGGATTCATCAAACAACAGCACGCCGTCTTGGTTTGTTGCGGGCAATACCACGCTTAATATACCCACGCCAATATCGCGGTATATGTTTTGTGTGTATAATACGTTGGCAGCGCCGTCGCGCGAATAATACACATTAATGGACGTAATTTGAGAACCGCCGTTGCTTGCCATAGAAAACCCGAGGTATATACCCGCGGCGTCTCGTCTTGCGTATTCATACAAGTTATACGGCTGGCTGGGCGTGGTCACCGTTTTCACAGTGTATATGTTAGAGGATGGCCCCAGGATGGACGCATTCCGCGCAAACACACGAAAATGAAAAGTTATGCCACTGCCTAGACTGTTTCCGTTCAAATTGGTAAGCCAGTACGTGGGATTGCTCGCCGGTTGTGAAGTCGTTAAATTCACCCACGTGGACAAATCATATGAATAATCCACCGAATACACCGCAATGTCAGAGCCACCGTTGTTAATTGGCGCGACCCAGGATAAACGAATGTTGTGGTCATTCAATACACCCGTCCCGGTAGTCAAAATATTGGAATACGCCGCAACCGCATATAGTGCCGTCGGCGCCCCGGGTGCCTGCATAGTAGAGGTTGACACAATTTGTGACACCGGCCCGTAGCCGACGTTATTGTATGGCGACACGCGCACATAATACAGCGTCTGGTTTGTAATGCCGGTAATGATGTAGGTGGTCGGCGGCTCCACATTTGGATTAGATTCATTATTCAGTGAATAGAATTCCCACAAGCCGTTGACGTCGGTGGTGTATTCCAATTTGTAGCCAATGATGGGCGAACCGCCGTCATCCGTGGGTTTAGTCCAAGATACGGGAATGGAAATATCGCGCCCGCCAATAAGCGCAATTCTGGAAGGAATGCTTGGCACGGAAAATGTGCGCTGAACTATGGTTGCGGGGTACGCCGACGGCCCCATTTTATTGGCGGCATACACACGAATGTAATACAACGCATTGTTTTGCAGGCCAGTAACTTCCAAATATTGGTATCCGCCCGAAAATTCAAACGGAATCGTAGTAAACACCGTCCAGTTTTTATTGTCAAGAGAATACGTGACCGTGTATGAAACAATGGGGTAGCCGCCGTTGGAGGTTGGCGGCAGCCATGATATGGAAATCTTGTTGTTGCCGCGCTGTCCGGTAAAGTCGGTTGGCGGTGTAAGCGCAAGCGTGGGAATATTGGTTGTGGTTTGAAGCCCCGCCTTGTAGGTGTAGGGCCGTATGTAATTGTATAACGGGACATTGGGGTCGTAGCACAGCGTCATTTCCTTTCCCGGCACGTCGCACGCGGAAGTAGAACCGCACAACACCGGCGTGCGATTACACACCAGCGAGTTCCCAGAAACCGGCAACCCCGACGTGTTTGGATTGGTAAATGTATCGGTTTGAACGGCAAACCCTTTTTTTCGTATTAATTGACTGCGTGATGCCAGCGCATAGCGCTGTGCTTTTGTGGAATTACCGGAATTTGTTTTATGTTTTAATATTTCCACTTTTCGTCTTTCGTCTAATTGTTTTTGGGTGAATTCCGGGTAATACGAAACCGGCGTGTAACGAGACCAAAACTGTGCTTGATACGGATTGGAATAATTGAAGTTGCAACTATTTACATTGGGAATGCTTTCATACACATACACGTTAAACCGCACCTCTGCGCGATAGAAATGGTCGTTTTCTGGCTGTGATATAATAATCGTGGTTTGTCCGGAATTTATAATGGTTGCGACATTTCCGTCCACGGTAATTACTCCCGCCTCCGTGCTGGCATATGTGAAACCAATTTCATTGTTTGTGGAAGTGGGCAACGTGAGAATAAAACTTTTATCAGACACCAATTTCGTCAAGTTGGACACGCCGGTTATTACTGGAATGGCTTTATCTACAACAAGTGTAAAACTGATGTTTTCGGATTTAAAAAATTTCGTAGTGGGCAATTGATATGCCGTAATTATGGTGCTACCAACCCCCGTTACAGTGATGGTCGGTCCATCGCCAATAATGGTTGCCACCGAAGTATTGCTGCTGTTATACACAAACGCCCCGTCCACGTTGTTTGTAATGGGCGGATTGATTAAAAATGGCGGACTGGTGAATGTTTTCCCGGTGGGCGGACGAAACCCGGATAGCGTTGGAAACACCTTTCGGATATAAAGGGTTGACGTCATGGTTGCCGCGGCATAATTTCCGCTGGCTTCTTGAAATACCGTTAGCGTAACACTGTCTATCGGCCACGTCAAGTCGTCAATCGCACGAACACCTTTAATCACAATCACATTGTCATACCGCAACACATCACCATTTTTATCTACAATGGTCCCAAATTCAACGGCCGATATATCGGCAATATTTGTGTTACTGCTCGTATAATATATGCGTCCAGGGCTATTTGATATACGACGTAAAAACGGGAACGGCGGGTCATTTGCCCATTTATAATTAATATCAAATAATTGTGGAGTAATTACCGGTATTAATGACATTGTATGGTGTTATGTTTTTGTGTAATTACGATTTTACTACTATATGTTATGAAAATATTAGTAAAATCCAAACTTTTTGTTCTGAATGTCTTATACCCGGTTGTTATTAAAAAACCACTGCGTAGATAAATAAGCAGACGTTCCTTCGCTGGTTGCGTCGGCGCCTTTTGTAAGCATCTTTGTATTGGGGCCCTCATTTACCACACTCAATATCTTGGTGGCACCTAAACCATAATTAAAGTATTTCAGGGTAGAAATCATGCCCGTGAATGATTCATTGGACGACTGTTCCCCAATATAAATATTGCCGTAATTTTGTAATGGGACGCCGTCTGCCTTGTGGCGTTTTGCCAGACGCCCGTTAACATACACGTCCACAATGTTGTTGGTAACGCGAACCATGACATTTACCCAGCGAGACATGGGGACGCCCTTTACCTCCAATCTTTCAAAGTACTCCGCCTTGGCGCTGTTTGCGACGTTCATAATAACCGCAAGCGTCACCACATTGTCGCTGCCGTCTTTGTCGTTTTTCACATACAACCCGGGCGCGTTATTTGGCACGTATATCCCGGCATCGTCCCCGGTTTGTATTTTAGACACCGACGTTCCTTTGTTAAACACGCGGGAATATCCCACATTGGAAGGCGGCTTGGTAATGTTCACCCACACCGACCACGTGAATTCAATACCGGCACTTTCGTTTGTGGAGCGAATGATGGGCACCGAAGATTTGTTTTTGGGGTCTTGGGAAATGACGCGCATGTCGTCGGCAGTAATGGTTCCGTCCAACAATGTGGGATTTGTGCCGGGAGAGAATATCCACGCTAAAAACAAAACCCCGAGGCGCAGAAAAATCATAAACAATATGAATACCATCAAAATAAATGCAAATTTGGCAACATAACTGTTGGACTCCATAAATTCTTTGAGGCCAAACGCCCCGACGCTTGCGGTTGCTGCGCCAGTAGATAACACCGAGGTTTCTGACGCTTTACTAAATCCGGCTGGCAAAAATCCTTGGCTTTGTCCCTGGCCCTGTACTTGGCCTTGGCCTTGGCCCTGACCCAAGCCCAGCGTCGCCATAAACCCTTGATTATTTTGATTATTTTGATTAGGGTTTCCAAACAAGGATGAACCAGAACCGCTACTATTGGAGGGGCCGCCAAATATATTATTCATTCTTTTCTTGAACTTTTCTTGAATTATATAATCCTAATACTACTATTATATAATAAATATATTTTATATCACGCTCTTTTCATTACCAGTTGTCTACATTTTACAATTTACGTTGAAACACTGCTCTGTTCAATATTATCCACCATAAAACTGAGTTTCACCTTGTATTTATTCAAAAAGTCGCCAAATGGACTGCCGCCAAACCCGTTGGAATAAATGTCCCACGCCTCTTGTGGCGACATGACATCGCTGTTGTATTTGATGTTGGTGACAAACCCTTCAAATCCGCCACCAATCACAATTTGACTGGTTTCGCTTAATTTTGGAACACCGGCCAACACGCACGTCTTCAAGAGTTTTCCATCCACATACACGTCCAGCGCGCGACCATTGATGCTCACAATCACATTCACCCACTTTTGAAGCGGAAAATCGGGAATCGTGCACGTGCTGACCTGTCCGCCGGGGTTGTTTGTAGTAGAACACAACACCGCAACATTCAATTCATTCACGCAATTTCCTAAATTCATGGAGAGAACCTTTTCCGATTTGCCGTTCTTCAATGACAATATGTTTTTGGGCTTGGTGCCTTGCGCACTGCCGGTCTGGCAAGTCCAGTCTTTTACATAAAACCACGTTGAAAAAGAACACGACGAGGGAATGCCGCGAGGCAGCGATGCCGACGGCACATTTGTTTCATTCATTGCGTTCTGCATAGTGCCGAGTGTGGTGTAATTCGTTGTAATCATTTTCCACAGGGCATAGACCAATATTAAAATAACAACCACAAGTAATATACTTTTCATACCCATTTTATGTTTTTCTTGATTTTCTGTTATATATGTGTAGTATATATAATACACATAAATATTTCTTTTTTTTATTTTTTATTTATGAATACTTTACTTTCGGGACTTCCTGCATTTTCTGTTCGGTGGTGTCCACGTGAAATGTCGGCGGGTCCATGCTCTTAAATGTGGCATACAACCACTTTATATCATCCCCCTTCAATACCTTGTTATAAAACACAACGTTACATATTTCGCCCTTTACGCCAGAGGGTGCACCCGTTATGATTGCGTTGCTGCGAATATTCGGAATAATATTGCGGCTGCTTGACACCAACTCCCCGTTTATAAAAATATCCATGGTGGTTCCGTCGTAATTCACCACCACATTAAACCATTTCTGCATTGGAATATACAACGACGGTTTAAAAGCCCCCGACATTACTTCTTCGTCCACCGTCGTGATGAGCCGATATTGCGATTTGTCTCTTAATACCGGGGTTTTGGGGTTGTCCGATTTAATTTCATTGGTGTTTTTGTCAATGTATCCAAAGTTTCCGTTGATGTCCACAATGCGTTGATTGCCGTTGCTGTCTTTGGAATACACCTTTTTGTTTGGAATGGGGTTGGTTTCATATATCACGCGGTTTTCGGTTATTTTGTTGGCCCCGTCTGCTGTGATGCGGTCCATATTCACGGTAAACCGCAAATTATTTGTCGCATTGTTGTATTCTATTCTTGGAACACCGCCTATATCTAATATGGATACAAATTTGTCTTTGGACGCGGTGCCGTGTAAATAAAACCACGATGAAAATGAATACGAATACCGCTTCTTCATTTGCTTGTTGTTTTTATCGGACACGGGGCTGTTGTGAAAAATGAATACGCCGGATTCATCCAAGGAAGACACTTTATAAGAGGAGTCAAGCGGCTTTACACCCGGCAGAACTGGTTTGCTGCCCGATTCCGTTAATTTATTTGCGACGTACGGCATAATAAAAATAAGGGCAATCAATAAAATCTCTAAACCCAGCAGTATCCATATTGGCGGGGTAGTAATTTGCCACTCCCTTTTAAGGCTTTCAAGCGCGCCAATCAATACACACGGAATGTATTTAATCACGGACCACAATAATTTCAAACACAGTTTCCCGGTTCCGTCTTCCTTGGCAGCCGGCTTGTCCATGTCTGCGAAAAACCCGGATTTATCTTCATCCACCTTGCGTTTAATAAACATAACCAGAATGGTTAGCGCAATGATTCCCACGATGCCGCCCACAATGGTGAATACAATGTCGGCATATCCCGAATCCATCAGTAAAAATATGGGCAAGGATATTACGCAAACCGCAAACAACAGCAAACCAATGACGCCCAGCATGTCCAGCATCTTTTTCATAAACCCGACACTGTCAGTCGGGTCAAACGGTTTTTCGCTATTATCTTGATTATCTTGATTATCTTGATTATCTTGATTATCTGGAACCAACGACATTTTATCCGGCCACCACTGTGTGGTTTTTTCTTTTATTGGAATGTAGGATTTTACTAGGTTGGTTATATCTGTCATTAATTTATCAAACACATCTTTTGCGGTGTAGCCCGTGTTTCCGCCTTTTTGTCCACTGCCTTTTTGTCCGCCGCCGCCGCCTTTTTGTCCATTATTATTGTTATTATTGTTGTACATCCAATCATATATAATTGTAAATACTTTATGGATTGGCCAGGTAATCAACCAAATTAGTCCAAGGCCTACAAATTTTACAATATTTATAATAGACCATAAAAACGCCCATATGACATTCAGCACCCCGCGTAATATTACTTTGAATATATTATCATCCTTAAAATTTGACTTGCGGTCACTGCCAAATCCGAATGGCCCTTCCCATTGCCATGTTTGAATAGACCGTATAAAATCCATAAAATTGCTCTTTATTGTGGGGTCAAATTTCTGTAAAAAGGGCAGAAAAATCACCAACGCAAGAAATAATAAGAAAATGATGCCAAAATAAAACACAGTTGCAATGTTGTTTGTCTGCTGAATTAAACTCACCGAAAATATGTTTTGTATGATATTTTGCACGGTGGTCGTGGTTGTAAAATACATATAACTGGTCAACGTCCACAACACCGCCAACAGCATCATAATAGACCCATTCCATTTGGAAAACTTTGCTAAAAAACTAAACTCTTTACCGATGATGGGGTTAGGTCCGGCAAAGTATTTATCCCATTGTTCACTGGTGTATGCGTCTATTTTCTTTGCTTCTTCCTTGTCATTGGTTTTTACGAACTCCTGTTTTATCATATTTTTCAATAAATTGGAACTGGTAGTCACAAACACAATGACTAATCCGATAGATACAGTGAAGGTGGACACAATATCAAGCGACTTTTTACCACCAATAGTTATGTTATCCACCAAATCGCTGCTGCTGCTGCTGCTTTTTTTATCCTTACCCGCATTTTCGGGGTCGCTTACCGTTTCATTTAACACCGGGTCTTTTGCCGCGACACCAACCAAATCCACACACTTTTGTATTGCCGCCGAAGTATTTACCAACGTTGATTTGTAGGCATTGAGTGTGCTGATATGGGCGTTCATATTGGTTGCGACCTTTGTTTTTACGGTAGTTAGGGTGGTGTCGGTTGTTCTGGCATCTATGGTGGCATCCTTTACGTATATGAGTAATTCAGAGAGTTGGGTTTTTATGTCTTCGCTTGGGTTTACATTTTTACGCAACGGGGTTATGATGGCGTTTTCCATAATGGGTTTTAATTCCGTGATAAGCAACCCGCCGTCAACCACCGATTTTTGAACATTGTACAACGCCGGTAAATCTTTTAAACACTCGTTTGTCGTAGCCATGGTTTCACCCGATTGTATGTTGTATGCCTCTAAAAGACGTTGGATTGCGTTAATCTCGGTTATAAGATACGTGCGTATGTCGTTTGTGGTTTTACTATTAACGGCGTTTGCTACATTATTGACTTTGGTTATAAATTCAGAAATGGTGGATTGTGCCGCTGTGTTAGACGTCTGAATTTTATTTAATAGTTTGGTGTGCAATTCATCCAGTTTTTCTTTTGCACGATGTGTTTTATCGGCGAGTGTTTCTCCGGACTGGTCATCATCCTTCGGCGTAGGTCGTATAATTCGCGTATTTACGCCGATAAATATGAAATAAGAAACCATGGTTAATATGCCCACGACCATCGGTGCCAATACATAATCGGTGAATTCTAAGCATATAAACACAATGGTCGTAACAATCGCAAGGGCCAATGACCAATCCAGTTTAAATGCCGCCGAAAGTATTATACACAGTATACCGAGTATTATACCGAACCACACATTTTGACTTAATAAAATATCTTTTACAGATGAGGTGTCTGATGTCGGTGTATTTACATCCGCCATTTACTCAACGATTTAGTTATAATAAGCATATAATTTATTTTTGCGTATTATACCATTGCTTTTGATTTTGCTTTTGATTTTGCTTAGTAGTGTTAGTTAAAAATTCTCCAACATTGTTTTCTTACCGTGGCAATCACGGCACACTGCTTTCAGATTATCAATGTGATTGGAGCCGCCGTGTTCTAAACTAATTACGTGGTCCACCTCAAACCAGGCCGGTAACGACCGTTCACAGTCTCCGCATTTCCATCCCTGCATTGCCGCAACATACTTCTTCTTGCTTTCACTCACGCTGCGTTTGCTAGAATTACGCCCCGAATTCATGATTCGGCTTTCGCTAGAACTAAGTAAGCCGTTGCGTTCTTTTTGTGGTTCGCATTGTTGCCTTGCTAAATTAGCGGTATTTGTTTGCGGAGTATTAAATCCGGTTCTTCCAAGTCCTGCTCCTCCTACTCCAAGCCCTGCTGCTGCTCCTCCTCCTCCCCCTCCTACTCCAAGTCCTGAACCAAAAGCCCGATTGTTAGTAAAATCAAAAAATGGGGTCAATATATCCATTGTTCCTTTACTAACCGGCATATATTTAATCATATCATTTGCGTGCACCAGCATTTCCTTCGTTTGCCCGGGATTCCGTTTCATAAATAACAGCAATGACAAGCCCATAAATCCAAATGTCGCCATTTTAACGAATTTCTGGTTTACTGTAAATAATTTTGTAAATTTCCCGTCATAGTAAGTATTTATTATTAAAAATGCCGTAATTGCTAACACAATAAATTGTATTTTCATATTTATCACGTAATTCTTATATCGTCGTTATATTATGATTGGAATATAATTCATATTTAATGTTTATACATATGGTATGCGCCATACGCTAATCCAACCACTATACATACATACAGTAATTTGTCTCTGTATTTGATTTCATCTAAAATGCGAATGTGGCGCGGGGTATAGTGCACATAATAACGTTCCATCGCATCTTCCAGAGAGATTTCATCTTTTCCAATGGAAACATTTATGCGATTGTGTATAAAGTGTATCCACTTAATATAGGATGTCCGACTGTCTAAATACGGCGTGATGGGGTATTTATCCAACAATTTAATAAATTGCGACGACATTTCGGGGTCGGGTATAAACAGCGGAAAGTTTTGTATAAAATCGTAGTATTTTTTACGGGTTACTTCGTTGGGGGTTTCCGGGTAATTCACGCCGGTGGTAAATAAAAAAAACCAATAATGGGGTCCCCATATGCTAGCATCTAATTTCGCCATTTGTCAGTCATATATTGTCAAAGTATATAAAAAGATATTATTTCAAACTATAACTCTCTAAGCAATAAAGCAACGTGATTAGACAATAACAATAATAATAAATAATAACAATGAGTTTGAATTTAGAAACACACCCCCACCATGAACAAAAGCAGTATCAAGAAGACGAAGAACAACTGAATCATCATCAACCTCTTTATCCTCAACTTTATCCTCCTGTACATCCTCAACTTCATCCTCCTGTACATCAGCGTATTCCTCATGCGCCGCCCCTCAAATACGTGTCAGCAAAAACCGGGTTATTTTGTAATAATTGCGGGAAAACGGGGCACGCATACAACACCTGCAAATCTCCCATTACAAGTATTGGGCTCATCGTGTTTAGATACGCGGAAACGGGCGAAGGCATTCAATATTTGATGATACGCCGGCGGGATTCATTCGGGTTCGTGGATTTTGTCCGAGGGAAATACCCGGTGCAAAACGAAGAATATGTAAAACGAATTATAGATGAAATGACGCTGGAAGAAAAAGACCGCATATTGACGGAGCCGTTTGAATCGTTATGGAAGGGCTTGTGGGGCGACTATTCCAACAACCAATACAAAAGCGAAGAAATACAGTCCTATGAAAAATACCGAATCCTGAAAAACGGCATCAAACACAAAGATGAACGCGAATATAATTTACAAAAAATAGTGTCAAATTCGGCGACGTCGTGGAAAGAAACGGAGTGGGGATTTCCAAAAGGGAGACGCAATTACCACGAAAAGGACGTGTCGTGTGCGTTGCGCGAGTGTTTAGAAGAGACCGGGTATGAAATACCGCCGTCCAACGTCATTCACAACATCGTTCCGTATGAAGAGACGTACATGGGGTCCGATATGAAATGCTATAAGCACAAGTATTATTTGGCATTTTTGGACGGGCGGCATTGTCAAATGAAATCCCACGACCGAATGGAAGTCAGTGAAATGAAGTGGATGTCTTACGACGAATGCGTGGCATCCATGCGCCCGTATAATTTAGAAAAAAAACACATTATTAAAAAAGTTCATTCGGTGTTGGAAAATTGTAAGTTGTATTGATTCACAAATATTGTAATAAAATGTATTACTATATATTAGTATTACATATTGTCTGTCATGGATGAACCACACATTCAACCAGTTATCACTATAAAGAAACCTATTATTATAAAGACGAAAAAGATTAAACAAGACCCGCGACACCAAGAAGACCAAGACCAAGACAATGATGAAACCATTGACAGCGCATTGGAAAAGTTATATGCCGACATAAAGAAGACAAACAAGGAGGAAGGAACCAAGGCGGCCGAAACCATGCTGTACAACAAGCCGTACAACGACTTTCTTATAAAAAAGGAGAAGTACGAACGCAGGGATGAAGCCACGCATAAACACGCCGAAGAATACGGGCATTTGTACCCCTCTATAAACGACCCGAATTTCAACATCAAAATCGCCGAAAAAAAGGAGTTTTATGACGCCACATTCGTTACGGAGTTGGATGGAGATGTAGAAAAACAAGCAGAAATACTGTGTAATGCCCCCTTTGAATTGGCGCCAAACCAAGTGTTTGTTCGTAACTTTCTTTCATTTGAGACGCCGTACAACGGGTTGTTGCTGTATCACGGGTTGGGAACCGGGAAAACGTGTTCCGCAATCAGCGTGGCGGAGGAAATGCGCGACTACATGAAACAAATGGGCATCACGCAGCGCATCATTATTATCGCCAGTCCAAACGTCCAGCAGAATTTCCGTTTGCAGTTGTTTGATGAACGCAAATTACAGGAAATAGAGCCGGGCATTTGGAATATACGCTCTTGCACTGGAAACAAATATTTGAAGGAAATAAACCCGATGAGTATGAAGGGGTTGTCACGTGACCGTGTGATTAAACAAATCAACCGTCTTATAAACGCCTCCTATTTTTTTGTGGGGTACAACGGGTTTGCAAATTACGTGCACAACGTGGCAGCCGCGGATGACGCAACAGCCATAAAACGCGGTGAAAATGCGGAAAAACAACGGCAACAAATTCAGCGAGACACTACGTTTGGGAATCTCTCTGTGAAAAAACTTAAATCCGTGTTTTCAAACCGATTAATCATTATTGA
>Ga0169931_10011508_pt1 | contig 12444 bp, 9 predicted proteins | sample Kivu_15m_20L_FD_129675 | JGI IMG/M metagenome (GOLD analysis project Ga0169931, IMG submission 129675) | Freshwater microbial communities from Lake Kivu, Western Province, Rwanda to study Microbial Dark Matter (Phase II) - Kivu_15m_20L... | ecosystem: Environmental > Aquatic > Freshwater > Lake ...
AGAAAGGCTTGCACGGCAACGTAAATCGCTACCAACACATCTTCCGGATCGGCGGCGGCTGTAAGTTCAATATCGGCACAAACCGCGATTTCCTCTTCTCCCAAGACGATTACGTCGCGGAAGTCTTCGCCCAGGTTGCGGTAGTGGCACAGCACCGATCGCACCGCCTCCAAGATTTTGCCTCGAGAACGGTGTACTACTCCGCAGGCATCTTTGTGGGGCTTGGGCTCTAGGTCAAGGCAAACGTCATACAGTCCACGGGGATTGAGGCGATGGTAGCGGTGCTCAGGCAAATCCGGGTAGCCAAACTGGAGTTCCTCGGTGGTGCAGTTGGCGTAAAGGGCGGGACGTACCAGGTGGGGATGAGTCGCCTCTCCGGTGCGGGTCAGCAGGGTTTCGACCTCAGCCGCACTGATGCGATCGCCCACCTCGGTGACTGGCTCAATCCAGGCATTGCGGACACCGGGAATGTCTATCAACCGCTGCCGCCAGTCCAGAATGGTAACCGGATTGCAGGTCAGGATCTCGTTGGGGGTAAAAAAGTTGTTCTCCTGGCGGTTGGGGCCCTTGGGGTTGAGGGCGAGTAAATCCTGGATATCCAGGTTATTGCGATAGCCCAGGTCGGTGACGGCATAGCACAGCACCTCTAAAATCGTTACCCCAGGGTCGTGCAGGTTGTAGTCCGTCCACAGGTCGCTGGCAAGCTGCCGCAGGTGATCCAGCCCGATCGCCCGCAACGACTGGAAGTCCAGGTAGGCGGGGAAGGAGGGTGACTGTTTGGAGATGGTCCGGTAGTCGGCCATGGGGAGTAGGGGAGTGGGGGGATAGGAGGCTAGAGGTGTTCTTCGCAGTGGTTGAGACGATCGCTCAACTCAGTCAAGCGTTCTTCGGTGCGTTGGCGGTAGACGCGGTACTCGTCGCGTAGGGCGTCGAGTTGGGACTGGGTGTCATTGCGGGCGGCAATCAGGTCTTTGATGGCTTGAACGACTACGGGCACCAGATTTTGGTAGGCGACGGCTTTGGTGCCATCGCTGGCGGTTTTGACCACTTGGGGAAATACGTCGTCGACTTCGTGGGCCAGAAAGCCGATTTGTTCGCCGTGGTCGCGGAAGCCGCTGGCGTTATTCCACTCAAAGGTGACGGGATGGAGCTGCTGCAGGAGTTCCAGGGTGTCTTCCAGGTCGCCCACTTTGGTCATGCGACTAGCATCGGTATCCTGATACAGGGTGAAGGTGCGGGTCATGCCGTTGACATCGAGTTCATAATCGATGGGTTGTTTGCCGATGCCCATGCGGCCGTTCCCTTCTGGGCGAATGCTGACCAGGGTGGTGCCCTGGTTGACGTCAATCTGGCTATCGTTGGTGCCAAATTCGGTCCCGGCTTTGAAGAGAAAGCCATATTGGGAGTCGGTGACTAAGATGGCGTGGTTATTGTCAGCCCCCACCGTGAAATAATTCTCGCGGCTTCCTGGCCTGAGGTTCAGAATGCCTAAAGCGGGATTCACCTTTTTATCGAGGTTAAAGAGAAATTTGCCACTGGCGTGCTGGTTGACGATTTCCAGACGGGCGTAGGGGTCTTCGGTGCCCATACCGACCCGACCGTCTTCTCGAATGGCGAGGAAGGTGGTGCCCTGGTCTAAATTCTGGTGATTGCTGTCAATAAAGGCGGTGCCGCCTTGCCGAAAGACAAAACCGCGATCGGCGTTGGTAACCCACCCCGCCACGGTTTCGCCTTCGGGAGCGGCGTTAGTGCCCCAGCTAGCCTTGCTTGTGCCAATACCTGTGGTCAAGTAGGTAGAGTCGGCCAGATTGTCGGGGGTGAGGCTGAGGAGGGCGATCGCGGGTATCGCGGCTCCCGTTGGTTGGGCGTCTGTCGCCGCTGCCTCCCCCTCTGGAACAGGCGGTTCTGGCAAAATTAGCACCTGGGCTGCGGCCTCATCCTTGACATCGACTCGCGCTTTGGGAGACTCGGCACCGACCCCCAGTTGCGCTTTCGGATAATCAGGATGCTGCCGAATCAGCGCCAGAAAGTCGCCTTGGTTCACAGTTTTCTCGTGGCAGTATTCGCCGTACTCCCCTCCCCGGAGAAAGTGAAAGCCATTGGGGGCATCGCTGACGAAGGCCGATTCGTACTTGCCAACGCCCAGGGCCAAGTAGTTACGGTTGCATTCGGGATCGAGGTTCACAATGGTGAGGGCGGGATCTTGCTTTTCTTCAGGGGTGAACAGGAGCTGTCCGCGGGTGCCATCGGTGATGTCCACCATGGCGGTGGGGTCTTCCACATTGAGGCCCAGGGTGGCCAACTCGCCGCCGCCAGCCAGCCGTTTGGGCTTGATCACCATCAGAATTTGGCCTGCGGTAGGCTCCAGATCCAGGGCCTCGGCTTCTTCGGTGAGGGCCAACCCTTTGCGGAAGGCGTAGCCCTTGGCGGCATCGCTGAGCCAGGCCACTTCGTCGAGCAGTAGTCCGGTGGTCAGGTAGCTGCGCTCGACGGTGGAGGCGTAGTGCAGCAGGGTAAACAGGGTGTGCTCGGCGGCTTCGGGAAACAGCAGCCAGCGCCCCACAGCTTCTTTGCGGACATCTAGACGGGCTTCGGGGCGCTCCCCGCTTTCCAGGTTGCCAATGCCGATGCCAATTTTGTCGTAGACCTTGGCCCACATGACCGCTTCATCTTTAAGGACTTCCCAGTCGTCGTCATCCACAGGAATGATCAGTGATTTCCAGACTTCACTTTCGCGACTGGGTGGGTTGTCGCGGCTGGAGCAAATTTCTCCCTGGCCGTCCAAAATCCATAGAGACTCGTCATACAGCACCACATCCCCTGGACAGTAGGTGCGCCCCGGTCGCCACAGGCCGTGAAATTTGTCGTCTCGCTTGTTCAGCATGGAGTCGATGAGTCGAACAAAATCGTCTGCCGACAACCGACTGTTGTTTTGGAAGTAGCTCTTGAGCTCGTTACGGCTGATGGAACGCATGGTTTCGCTGGGGTTGGTAAGGACAGGAGGCATGGCGGCTAGGCAAGTTAGGATTCGGTGGCAGTGATCTGGATTTGGTTCAGGGGCGGATAGCCCAGAGTTTCGTCAGTGAGGGCCGGACTGGTGGGACAGTCGGAAGCCTGACGGATGATATGGCCGGAACCGGGGGGCGCGGCGGTTGAGGGGGCAACGGATACCAGAATCGATCGCGCTGTGGGAGCCACAAATTCGCGAATGTCTTTCTGGTCGCCTTGGTTCATTTTGAAATTGAGCACATAGTCGACGGTGGGCTGTTCTTCCACAAAGTTGAGAATGGCAGAGCGATACACCTTGCCGCCGAAGTGAATATCCGCTCCTTCGCTTACCGTCCAGGGGGATAAAAAGCCGACGATCGCGGTTTCCAGTTCCCGTTTGTAATAGTCAAAGTTGCCGTCGTAGGGGGATTTGAACTTGACTTCAAAGTCCACCTGAATTTCTTCGTAGCGGGGATTGACCACTTGCAATTCCACCCACGGCGAACAGTACTGCCGCAGATCGTCCTCGATCTGTTTCAGCAGGTTGATATTGGCCTTGGGCTGGAGGTCATTGGTGGTGCGCCGCTGGGACAGATCGGGGATAACTGCCAGGGTCACGGCACCGGGCACCAGTTCGCGGAGGCGATCGCGGACCACCTGACCGTGATTAATGCAGCGCACTTTGTAGATTTCGGGGAAGTGCTCCAGCACCAGTCGCTCGTAGTCAAAAATGGTGATGGCCCGCCCTTTGTGGCGCAAATGCTCGCTGATGCGGATGTAGTAGCTGGACGGCTGTTCCGGTGGTCGACCCTCAAAGGAGGGGTAGGCCTGCTGTATTTTTTTGATTTCGGGGAGGGGCTCGACCAGTTTGGCGATCGCCCCCGCTGGCAAGGGGGTCGCCAGGTGCTGCGGGTCGTTGTTTTCATCCACAAAGGTGACGCGGGCCGCTTGGGCATGGATGCCGATCAGATGGGGAATCGCCCCGCTGCGCTCGGGTACGCTGGCTTTGAGCCAGTGCAGCGTTGGGTCCAGAATGGTGGTGTGCTGGTTGCTAATCTCGGCAGGGATGGCGAGTTGAATGATGCCGGAGCTGATCAACTGTTCGGTGCCATCGCTGACGATCTGATAGTCCTCAAAAGGCTGCCAGGTGTTATCCACCAGGTAAGACCACTGCACCTCGGCGGTGGCCAGGCTGGTATCGGCGGTTTCCGCCGCCACCTGGAACAGCAGATTCAACAGAGTCTGGGGCTGAAGATCCGTCACGCCAATCAGCAGTTCCCCCTCCTGGTCGAAGTGAGGCAGGAAGTAGGGGCTGATGGCCTGATCGCGACGGTCATAGCCCGCAAAGGGATGCAGATGATAAATGCGAGAATCGCCGGGAACGCTGCCTAAGGGGAGGGTAGCGATCGCCTCATAGTTCAGCGACAGCGATTGAATAACCGGGGTAAACGGCTCATTCGGAATCAGGACTTCCGAACCGACGGGAATCCCGTCAGGGGCAAAGCTGGTCGAGGTGGCCTTCTTGGGATCTCCTCCTACATCGTAATAGGCCCCCACAACGGCACGGGCATCTGGCATCGAGGCCATGGCCTGGGCCAACACCTGACGACTGAGAACCTTGGCATATTCATCATGGAGAAAGTCATCTCCCGTCAACTGTAGGCGTAAGAAGCCATTTTTGCTTTGGTGAGTCCAGACCTCAAGGGACTCAGTGGTTTCGGGCTGATTTAGGCTGCTTAACTGGGCAGTGGTGAAGGTAGAGTTGCTGACGGTGAAGAGATTCTGAGTGAGGGGACCCAGGGTGGGCTGCCAGGTGCCACTGCGCAGGGCCTGGACCTGGAGGTTGCCGGGATTGGGATTGGCACCATAGGCGGCATAGTACTGGCTCCAACTGCTCGGCGGATCGGTTTCAAAATCGATATTTAACTTCAGGCTGGTTAACCCTTTCTGCAAGATCTCCTGGCTGCCAATGTAGAAGTTGCCGCCCGTCTTGGGCAGAGGACCAAAGGGCTGAAAGGGCTTGGTAGCATCGAGGACAGACAGGTCGTTTTGTAGCACCAGGTTCTGTACTTCGTTGACAGCGACCTTCAGCACGACCTGGGTCAGCTTGGCGGATTGGAAGAAGTGGTAGGGAGCTTTGCCGTTCAGTTGGGCCTCGGGTTTGAGGCGAATCAGGGCAACGGGGAGTTGCGTATCAAGGGCTAAGGTGGGTTCTGCTAGATCACCGTGGAAGGGCACCACGGGGTCAAGGCCGACAGACAATTCCACCTCTAGAGTTAACTGTTCATCCGCAAAGCTGGATTTTTTCACGGTGCCGGGCAACCAGGCCTTTTCGCCACTGAAATGAACCTGGAGCAGATCCGCCAGTTTGTTGGCAGCAGTCCGGGCTTCAGGGTTGAGATTGCTGAGGGCGAAGCCGAAGGTGACGGTGCGATCGCCTTCTTGCAGAAAAAAGGTCGGGTCGGCGATCGCGATCCCAATATCAGCGAGGTTGAGGAAGCGATTACCCAAGCGATCAAAACTCGCAAAAGGCCTCCAGGCTGTTACTACCTGATTTTTGGGAAACTCCCCGCCGCTGCCGTCAAAGGAATTGACTACGGGCGAGGCGTATAATCCTGTGAGGGTTTTGGGCAGACCGCCGCCAGGTTCGTTTCGTTCTGTTGAATCTAGAAAAATGCTTTTGAGGCTGGCGATCTGGGCCTTGTCGAGGACGATGTCTTGATCGAGCTTGTAAAACAGCTCCATGCCCGTGGCGTCTTTGCCCGCTTTGAACTGGATATCGGCTTTGAGGGCAAACTCGGCCTGAAATTTCGCCAACTCGAATAATAGATGCACGTGATCGGGTTCCGCCGGTCGTTCAGGCAGTTGTAGCACCTGCCGATAGAAAAAATCCAGGTGGCGCTGGGTCATGCGGTTCAAATCTTGTTGCGCGGGCTTAAAGACCTCCCAAAAGCCGATGAACATGGCAACGTGGGGCTGATGATCGCGCCGCGCTTCGAGGCTGTGAATTTGATACTGAGGTGCCAGCTGAATAATCTGATGGAAATTTTGGAAAAGAACTTGGAACACCTCGTTCAATTCAGTTTGGGCTTGCAATGCCGACCCTGTGAGGGGTGTGGCATCGGAGACGGGTGGCCCCAATGGCAAACCAAAAGCTGTGGCAAAGCTACGGTAAAAATTCTCGTCTGGTGAACGGCTCAGACCAAAGCGAGCCGCAAAGGTGGGATAAAAACCCGGGGAGACGGCAGGCATTCCAGTCGCGAGTTCATAGGCGCGATCAAACCCTTGCATGCGATCCAAAGGTGCAGTCAGGTTCGTTTTTACCAACCCGCGAAGGATGGATTTGAGGGGGGTATAGCTCTCCAGAGTTTCGTACCACAGCCGCAGGTGACTCAGCAATTCGGCCCAGGTTTGCAGGATGGATTGCAGGCTTTGCTGGGCTAGCGGGCTCAACAGCTCGTCAGTGGTTAGGCGGTGCAGCGTGACTGACAGAGTCGCTAACTGTTGTTTGTAGGTTTGGTTGAGGGCTTGCCCAGGGGTTTTGCTGATTAAAGCAATCCAGACGGGGGTACTGTTGACGAAGAGAGCCCGCCAGTCGCCATTGCGCTCATTAGGGCCAGGGCGATCGATGCCGGGGGGCACTTCTCTGACTTCGTAGTAGTGCACCTGCTGCGCGAGTCGAAAGACAAATACGAGGAAATCGGCCAGGGTGCGATCATCGACCTTGACATAGTCCGGCGATAGCGCCGGAGTTTGGCGTTGGCGCTGGCTCACCCCATCGCGAATCAGCGGATTGGATATGTCGCAGCAGTTACTCATAACACCCAAATGGCAGTCAGCTAGGAAGCGAGATTTGCGCCTTCTTCGAGATAGAAGGGGTAGACGAAGCTAAAGCGAGAGTTCGTACTTCGGATGGTGTAATCGACGGTGATGAGCACCAGGCCCAACTCTTCAGGAGGCATAGTCAAGTCGAGGTTGTTCAGACGAATGCGGGGTTCGTGGTAGAGGATGGCCATGCGCACCAATTCTTTGATGTTGCTGGTGACAGTGGGGCTCAGCGGCTCGAACATCAGTTCGGTCAGGTTGCAGCCATAGGTGGGCTGTAATACCCGTTCGCCGAGACTGGTAGACAGCAGAATCTGCAAACTTTGGCAGATATCTTCTTCCGCACTTACCAGGGTGACCCCACTATTGGGAATGAAGGTGGGCGGAAAGCTCCACCCTGTGCCCAGGTAGGCCTTGTCGTTGTTGAGTTCGACCATGTCAACCTCCAATCAGTACCGTAAATTCGCCCAGAATGATGGATCCCCCGTGGGCAGTGGAATCCCCCAATCGGGCGGCGGGTTTGCCCCCAATCAGCACCGTGGCCGAGCCCAGAATGATGGTGTCTGGTGGTCCGGTGCAGGTGCAGGCATCGCCCATCACAGCAGCGGGTAGCCCCTTAATCAAAACGGTGGGTGCCCCCGGCCCCAGGACTGGCCCGCCCACATGGGGTACTACCCCGGTTACCAAGGGGCAAACGTGCATATCGGTGATACGAGCGGCGGGTTTTCCCATGGTTTGTGTCCTCAGTTAATTTGCACGAGCGAGCCTTTGAGCACGGCGATCGCACTGGTCGAAACCTCTGCCCCCGCCGAACCTTCCGCTTTGAATTGGGCATTGGCCTTCGCCTTCACGTTGAGCCCCTCCATGCTCAGATCTTGAGAGGCTTTCAATGTCAACTTGCCGGTTGCTTCGATGGTGATGTCTTTGGGGCTACTGAGGGCAATACCGCTGTCGTTCAGGGTCAGGGTATTGCCGTTCTGGTCTTCCAAGCTGATGCCCTTGGCTTCATCCGAAATAATCAGCTTGTTACCCCCCGGCGTTTCTATGGTGATGATTTTCTTCTCGTCATCAAACATCAGCTTTATAGCTGAACGAGTCACAAAGCCTTTTTGGTGGTTGTCGTCAGTGGCGGGGAGGGGGGCAGGTTTGGCGCTGCTGTTGAGCATGCCCAGCACAATCGCATCGCGGGGGTCGTCGTTGAGAAATCCCAACACCACCTCGTCCCCAATCTCGGGCCGGAAGAAGGAACCCCGATTTTGTCCGGCATCCAGTGTCGCTATGCGAGCCCAAATACCTTCAGATTGAGTATCCACCACAGGGGCTTTGATCAGAATCCGGTCTTCCCCTTTGGGATCCTCCTGGAGCTGCACCACGACACCAATTTGCAGCCCATTCACCCCCGGCAGCAGGCCCGAGGCTGGCCTCTCCACCACGTCCTTAGCGTGCTGATAGAACCAATCTGGGGCCAGACCTAACTGCAGGTGAGTTTGCCATACGCCGCCGCTAAAGTCTTGTCGTACCCCTGAGACGTAGGCCAGTCCGTTGAAACGTGCCCCTGTCCCCCCTAACTCAATCAAGGCATCGGGTTTGGCCTCGGGATAACCTGGGGTTTTGACGCGGCCTTGAATCTTGGCTAAGCGACTTTTCAAGAGTTGGGCATCGGCCCAAGCCTTTAATTCGGCTTGAGCCACTTCCCCACCGTGGTGCAGTTCCCACTCGCCCAGACCGATAACATCCGCTAATTTTTTGCCCGACAGATTGCCCTGGTTGTTAACGCTTGGTTCACTTGCGGTGGCTTCTATCAAGGCTTGGTCGGCATAGCTCCAGGCGGATGCCTTCACCATTTGATACTGGTAACGGGCATCCATTTCTGCTTCCAGCTCAATCAGGTTGGCCCCATAGGTCAGGGTGATCAGCGGACTGCCGCTGGTAGCCGGAGCCTTGACCTTAATCTGACCGTTTTCAACCAACACAATCTGGCCATTCATCTCGGCTCGTGACAAAATGAAATCCCAATCGGTGCTGTAGTACTGCACGATCTCGGGATGGGTGACGCGGGTCGTTTCTACCTGGGCCGAGACTCCCCGGTAGTTGCCGATCACCGTCTCGATCGCCTCACTGTCCTTACTTTCGGTGAAATACTGGCTATGTCGTCCGACGGTGAGTTTGGTCGCGGCGTCCCGACACTCCACCAGCAGCTGTGAGGTACCGTCCGTCGTCACTTTGATCGTCTGTTTGACGATCAGCCCTTTGAAAATTGGTCGATCGTTGCCGTCAAAGCCAACTGCAATTTCCAATTCTTTACCGGGGACAAAATCGTTGCCATCGCTGGCCGCAAAGGTTTCCTCTGCCGCTGAGCCATCCTTTAAAGTGATGCGGGCAGTAGGAATCCGATTCACTACCTGATCAACGACGAAGGAGAGGACGCCATACTCGTTCGTGATATCTTTGCCGTCGGATTTGAGCTTAAAGGTTGCAATGCCATAAACCGTATCTTGGGGAATGATGCGATCGCTCATGATCCCACCTCCCGTATGGAGGGGAATCGTAGCTCCGCATTCACAGGCGGTCGCCGAAAGTTAATCAAGCCGTTAACCTTCGCCACCTGCAGGTAGTACGACGCATCCCGGTAGATGTTATAGGTCATCAGCGGCAGTGTATCGCCCGCTTTCACTGTGCGGACATGGGTCACATCCGGCGAGTTTTTGCCTTCTTCGCGCACCCGCAGTTCTGGCTCAATGTACTGCTTAAAGGTGGCGCTGACTTTGGCTCGCAGGGGCCTGCCTGCGGGAGAAAACAGGGTGTAGTTGATTTGCAGGTCTTGCAGAACACAGTTAAAGCCCTTGCTATTGCCAAAGGAAAAATCGCCCCACAACAGCCGCAGAAAGTTGGGCTTGTGGGTTTCGGGATTCATCGTGTAAACCAACTGGAGCAAATCCTGCACCCGTTTAGCGACATCTTCTCGGTGAAACTTCCCAGCTTCCCCTTTGATAGGCACCACTCCGGTGCCATCCAGGGTAAAGTCCAATTTCAGGTCTTCGGGAGGCGTGAACGTATACTCCGAGTCATTGCCCTGGGAGCCCTGGGCTTGCTCGTCGTTATGCTCAATTTTGAAGGTTTGGGAAAACTGCTCCGGATTGATCGGCAGCACAAATTTGCCAATCTCCTCACGATAGGAGTTGTCCTTAAAGGCCCGAATTTCAACTTTGGTCAGTTCTCCTGTCATGGTTTACCGTTCCGCTTTGGCTTTCAGAATGGCCAAAACTTGCTCGACGCAGGCCGCTACGATTGCAGCTTGATCCTGCTTACCAGCGCCGCCGCCCGACCTTTCGCTACCCTCGCCAATGCTAGCCTTGATCACCAGCTCTCGAATTTCTAGGGGCATAGTTTTATCCGGTTTTCATCAGTTCAAAATAGCTATAGTTCAGTTCTAATGTTTCGATCGCGATCGCGCTTTGCTCCGCGTTGAAATCTGAAATCGACCACTTTTTTGGCCAGGCATTAATTACCTTCCAACTCATCAACGGCTCCTGATCGCCAGGAGGTTGATTTGGATCGGGACGATTGATATGGAGTAAATGCACCAGCACATCCATTGGTTGGATATCAAAATTCAGCAGGGCATTGTGGCACCAATCGATCAATTTTGAATCCTTCACGCTTCCCCGTTTCAGGACTAACGGATTGTATTTAGTCCGCACTGGTAAAATGTGTTCAAACCGATTTTCTCCACCCTCCTTCAAGGTTTCCGTTTGCATATCCACGCTCAGTCCAGAAACGCTCTGAAAACGCGTTTCTACCACCTCTTTATCCAGGGCTGTACCATTTGGGGATTGGCCCTGAAAGATGACTTCAAAAAAGAAGCTAACGGGCGGATAACTAAAGGTCATGATGATTCAGTGAAACTCTGCGAATGTGACTACACGGCTCAGACTGGCAGTCGCCTATTTGTATTCCACTTGCAAACCTTCGTGGGCAATTTCGATGGTTTCAATCGCCGTTTCATTACCATCACTCTTGAGGTCAGTCGACCCCACCTTGGTTGGCCAGGCTGCTTTAATCTTCCACACCACCACAGGTTCGTGAGCTTCGTTTAATAAACTAATAGTCAGGTCGCGGCGTTCAATGGTGTTGAGGGCAACGGTATTCCACCAGGTCACAAAATCGGCATCCCCCTTAAACGTGCCGCGCTTCATCGTCACATTGCCGTACTTTTGTCGGCCCGGCATTTTCAAGCTGTGATATTCCGGCATATTGCCTTCACGATACTCAATCACTTCGGTTTCAATGTCTAACCCCGACACCTCCGTAAAACCGATACGAGCACCACCCCATTCGGCCTGAAAATGGAACTTCGGCAAAGGATATTCGGCCATGATTAATCACCATAAGAAAGGGCATTCAGTACATCAAAAATGAATCAGCGTAAATTCCGAAATCCTGACTAGCTCTCTTGCATCTTATGGGAGAACTTCAAGATGATAAATTCGGCGGGACGAACGACTGCCATGCCAATTTCCACAATCATTCGACCTTCCAAAATATCTAGAGCCGTCATCGTTTCATTGAGCCCAACTTTGACGTAAAAGGCCTGTTCTGGTTTGGCCCCAGCCAGGGCTCCAGCCCGCCATTGCAAGATCAAAAAGTTCTCGATCATGGCTTTGACTTTTGTCCAAGTGTTGGCATCGTTGGGCTCAAAAACAAACTGTTCTGTCGCTTTTTTGATCGACTCTTCCGCCATGTTGAAGAATCGTCGTACGGGCACATAGCGCCATTCATTGCTATTGCCATCCAGGGTGCGCGATCCCCAAATCAAGGTGCCTTTACCCACAAATGAGCGAATGGCATTGATCGATTTGCCTGAAGTGTGGACGTTAAGATCTTCTTGTTGTTCGCTGGTGATCTTGAACGTGGGGCGGAGTACCGATCGCAGACTGACATTTGCTGGTGCTTTCCACACCCCGCGCGTGCTATCGACAGCGGCGTAGGCCCCCACTACTAACGGAGCAGCAGGCAAGATGACCGGAATCCGCCCGATCGCACTTTGCACTAAGGGATAATACTGACCGTTCGCAGTGTTTGGGGTCGTGACCGGATTGAGCGTATTCATCCTGACGGTTGACGCATCGGGTAGGGTCACGGTGACGGCCGCTTCGTCATAGAGGTAGTCAAAAATCGTCTCGATGCGCGGCCCATAGGCGGCCCCATATCGCAGGTCGCCAGTACCGACGCCGCTGGCGCGAAACGCTGCTGCCGCATTGGTCAGGGTGTCATCGGCGGGGTCGAGCAAGGCATCCATGACGACGAAGCGGTCTTGTAATTTGCCACACTGCGCCAGCGCCGCATCATAGAGCGCTCCAAAGTCACCGTAGGCCGTAGGCGGAGTGGCCAACTGTGTCGCATCCACCAAATTCAAACTCTCGGGAAAGACGATCAGGGTGATTTCGTCTTCTTTCTCAATGGCGTTGAGTCCGGCTAACAAACTAGCTTGTGCGATCACAGCAGGGTCGGCTATTGCCCCCACAGACACGATGTAACAAGGTCCGCCGCCATTGGCAAAGTAAGCCTGTAGCGCGTAGTACATATTGTGTGGTGAGGGGTTAGAGATCGCGGCATTCACCTCAGTAGTAG
>Ga0169931_10011509_pt1 | contig 12444 bp, 10 predicted proteins | sample Kivu_15m_20L_FD_129675 | JGI IMG/M metagenome (GOLD analysis project Ga0169931, IMG submission 129675) | Freshwater microbial communities from Lake Kivu, Western Province, Rwanda to study Microbial Dark Matter (Phase II) - Kivu_15m_20L... | ecosystem: Environmental > Aquatic > Freshwater > Lake...
CGTGTTGAAATGCCGATCGAAGGCCACTTGGTAGCCGAAGTCGACACGGCGACTCGCCGAGAACGAACCACCGTCGCCGGTGGTGACGGTGAGCTTGCCCACCGGTCCCCCGCCGCGATAGGAGATGTTGTCGATTTCGGCCGGATCGAAGCCCAGGTACTGGCCCATCGCGGCGATGCTGTGGTGCGAGTACTGCCATCCACACAGCAGACCCACCGTGAGCACCACCTTGTCGCGCAGGTGCGGAGCCTTGGTGCGCACCCACTGCCACATGCCCTCCAATTGGCACGGAATGCCCACGATCGCGAGCCGACCGGGAGTGTCGCGCAGCAACTCGAGCGCGCTCGTCTGGCGCAGGTTGTGGTAGATCGATCCGGGAAGCGTGTCGACGTCGGCGGGGTCGGTGACGAGGCGCGCGGCGAAGTCGAGACCCTCCACATGGTCAAGGGCGATGACCCCGTCGATCCGATCGCCAGACAACATCGAGCGCAGCACTTCCTTGATGAGCCCGCCCGACGACGCGCGCAGGTTGCGACCCTCATCGGTGCTCTGCGACAGGTGCACCGAGCGCACCGCGCCATAGGGGCCGACCTCGGCCCCCGGGAACAACCACGACTGCAAACCCGGGTAGTCGACCCTCACCGCCGGGCACACCGCGGCCGCATCGAGGCCCCCCGGCGTCTCGGGCTGGAAGATCAGCCGCTTCGGATCCAGGCTCACCCGCACCGACCCATCGGCCATCTCGCAGGCGCCGCACCCGATGCACATGCCCGAGGCGATGACCCCCGAGAGATCCCCGGTGACGCTCCCACCGTCGGTCATCACTGGTCTCCCCGCGCCGCGACCACGCGCGCGATCTCGTCGAAATTGCGCTCGGATCTGGCACGCACGGCGGCGAGGCCCGCACCGATCGTGTGCGCAACCTGATCGTGGCGGGCCAGAGTCGCCTCGACCAGGTCGGCGATCGCACCCGGCGTTGCCAACTGAAACGCATCGCATCCGAGATCGGCGAGCCCGAAGTCACCGAGCACCTCGCGGTACTTGTGGCTCCATCCGACCACCACCGTGGGCGTGCACGTGGCCAGCCCCGAGATCATCGCGTGGAACCTGCTCGTGACGAGCAGCCGCGCCCCGGCCACGACTCGACGCAACTCGCCGGCCGTGAGATCGGCATCGACCAGCACGACACCATCGTCGCTCTCCAGGTGCGCGGCAATCTCGCGGCACACGGGGCCATCGTTCATGCGATCCTCGGGCGCACCGGCCCGGTACGAGTGCGGTGCGATCACCACGGCGAGTCCCGTGCGCGAGCGCAACTCGCGCACGAGATCCACCATCGCACCGACATAGTCGTGGTCATCCGTGCGAGCGTCGCGTTCGAACAGCCTCCGCACGACAGCGCTCGGCATCACCACGAGATGCTCACCCACCGCGCCGATCGAGTCGGCGACATCGGCGGGAAGAACGGCGGCCTCCTCGAGCGAGAAGGCGAGATCGGCGACATCGACCACGTTGTCGAGATCGAGTGCGTCGAGGTGCTCACGGGTGCGCGCCCCCCGCGCGCACACCGCGGCGAGCCGGGGCAACACCAGCCGAGCCAGTGCGCGGTTCGGCTGGGTCGCGAAAGGCCCCGTCGCCTGTGCCAATTTCAGGGTGGGCACGCCGAGCAGCAGGGGCAGTCCCGTCATGAGCGCGTTGTACACGGTGATCGGCACTCCACGGCCATCGACGAACGAGATGCCCGCGACATCGAGCGCGGCATCGGCCCCGAGGAGGGCGCGGTTCGCGCGGGTGCGCACCCAGCCACGCGGGATTCCCGCGAGTGCGAGGAGCGCCGAGAGCAGCGCGACGGGGAATTCGACGAGTGCGAGTCGCCACGGCTCGAGACCGACCACCCGCATCGGCACCCCCGGGGGCACACGCGCCGAATCCTCGCGCGGGTACGTGGTGACGAGCGCGAACTCGCAGTCACCGACGCGCCGCGGCGTGTTCTGCACCACCGACTCCACCATGGCCGCGGCGCCCTTGTTGGCAGAGAGCGCCGCTCCGAGGAACGCGAGGCGCACCGGGCGCTGCACGAAGACGCCGCCCCCCTATGCCGGCGGCACGGACGAGGCCGACTTGGTGGCGCGCACGACGAGGTCCGCGAGAAGGCCGACGGCGATCACCTGGAGTGCGGCGAAGAAGATGAGGAGGGTGTTGGCCGCGAGACGGAAGTCGCGTTCGGCCCAGTCGAATCCCAGTTTCACGAATCCGAGGCCGAGCAGGACCAATCCCACGGGCAGGAACACCTTCAACGGGTTGTACGACAGCGTCATGCGGATGACCTGCAACAGGTACCGGCGGGTGTCGCGCAACCAGTGGAACTTCGACCGCCCCGCGCGCGGGAAGTACTCGATCGGGAGGAACCCGACCGAGTAGCCGTTCCCGAGGAACGACATCGTCAGGGTCGTGACGCACGAGAAACCCTTCGGGAGATCATGCACGTACTGCATCGCGACATCGCGCCTGAACGCGCGCAGACCCGAGTTCAGGTCCTTGATGTCGGTCTCGGACAGGTACGACGCGAGCTTGCGGATCACCCATTTGGCGGGCGTGCGCAGGAGCCTGTGCGCGCCCTCCTCGCTCTGGCGCCACCCGACGATGTGATCCCACCCCTCCATGGCATCCACCAATTCGGGAATCCGATCGTTCGGATACGTCATGTCGACGTCGGTCCACACCACCACACGCCCTCGAGCGGCCGTCGTGCCCGTGCGCCGTGCCGCACCGCTGCCCTGGTTGCGGCGGTGGGTGATCAGGGTGATGCCCGGGATCGTGGCGAGTTCGGTCTCGGAGCCGTCGTTCGAGCCGTCATCGACGACGATGATCTCGTGGGTGTGTCGGGACGCATCGAGCGCGGCACGGATGCGCTCGATCTCGGCGCGCAGATGGCCCTTCTCGTTGTAGATCGGCAGCACCACGCTCACGTCGCAGGTGTCGGGCTGGTGGGTGGTGCTCATCTGGTCTCTCTCCTCGCCGCCGGCTCAACAACTGGTCGCGCCGACCCGCATGAACAACACCCGCCCGAGGAGCGGCTCGTCGGCCACCGGGGCCCACTCACCGTCGCTCGGTGGTTCCTCGATGCGGGCGTAGACACAACGGTACTCCGCCGGAATCTTCGCCGCGGGACTCGACACATCGATGCGATCGAGCCGGATCGGATGCATCTTGTACCGCAGGAAGTAGTAGCCGCGATCGTTGCCGGGGCGCACGGGGTCGTTCGAGAACCCCGATGGATCGCCGAAGTTGTCGTATCCGATCTTGTCCGGGGATCCCGCGGTGGCGCGCTCGAGGCTCGTGCCCGAATTGGTGATGATCCGCTGCCGGCCGAGAACGCTGCGCTCCCCCGACACCACCGCTCCGGCCGCGAGAACCGCCACGATGGCCACCACCGCCACCCCGCCGCGAGAGCGGTGCACCCACCACGCGACCGCACCGACCCCGCAGAACAGCAGTGTGAAGGTGATGATGCCGGGCTGGATGACGTACTGGGCCGCATCGACCCCGACCGCGTTCGGGAACACGAGCGTGCGCCTCACCCACCCGCCCTTGACACGATCGCCCATGTCGACGAGCACGTGGCAGGCCGCGATGACGGCGACGAGCACGAGCGAGATGCTCCACGACCGTCGTGCCACCACCGAGGCTCGCTCGAGCGCCACGACACCGACCATCACGAGCACGGGCACGAGGGTCTCGACGTAGCGGCCGTAGATGAGGTGGTCGGCGCGGTTGCCGTGGAGCAACTGCAGGCCCCCGGTGAACAGCAGCACCGCCGTACACCCGACCATGACGGCCAAGGCGACCCGCTCCGGATCGGTGCGCAACGGGCGCGGCTCCCCGCGACCACGCACGCGCACCACAGCCCACCCGAGCGCGATACCGGCGACCCCGAGCGAGGTTGCCAGCAGGTACCACCCCTGACCGGCGATGCGCCGGATCAGTGCGAACCACATCGAGTAGTCCGCGAGGCGCCGCAACAGGCGGTTCTCCTGATCGATCGAGGTGGGATAGAGCGTCGACTTGACCCATGAATTGAGCAGGTACGTCATCGCGTACGCAACAACCGTGGTCAGGTACGCGACCACGACTGCGGGACGCGGCACATCGCGCTTCCAGCCCCACCACGCAACCACCAGGCAGACAACCGGGATCATCAGCGTGAACCTGCCGTGGAGTCCCGGCAGCAGACCCACATAGGCGCACAACGCGACCACCGACACCGTCGTCAGTCGGCGCGCGGCGAACACCACCATTGCCACGAGGCCGAGGAAGGCGAGCCTGACCGCAGTCTCGGGCCAGGAATACAGGGCGCTCACGCTGGTGCCCGGCGCCACCACGACGAGAACAGCCGCCAGTCGGGCTGCGGTCGGCGAGGCACCGAACCCGCGCACCGCGAGCCGCATCACAGACCATGCGAGCACGGCCACGAGGACCACATTGACCACGAGAGCGAACCGGTAGGAGCCCTCGATCGAACCGGTGAGCAGGGCGCCCGCGCCGGTGATGATGCCGTAGCCGGCCGGATAGAAACTCGGTGTGAAGATCTTGGCTTCGTCATGGCCGATGATCACCTGGCCGTTCGCGAGGAACCCGAATTCATCGGGGTGCACGGTCGGTCCATGGATGCGCACCACGATGCCGACCATGACCGCGAACACGGCCGCACCGATCACCGTCGCCCAGGTGAGCATTCGTCGATCCACTGCCAAGTCGCGGGGCTGGTGGAACCGGGCGTCGAACCGCCGCAGAGCCGACCAAATCACCATCTCAGCCTAATTTCACGGGGTCCCGCGCGACTGCGATGCCGCCGCCGTCCATAACCTTGCGCCATGGGAATCAGGGGCCCGAACCACGCCGTTCTCTACGTTCGCGATGCCGATCGCACTGCCGAGTTCTATGTGTCGACTCTCGGATTCCGGCGCCTCGACACCGCGGGAGAGATGCCCCGCTTCCAGGGCGCGGCCTTCCTGCGTGCCGAGAATTCGACCAACGATCACGATCTCGCTCTGTTCTCAGTGGGAGATCGCGCCGGCGACACCACCGCTGGCGTCTCGACCGTGGGCATGTACCACCTCTCGTGGGAAGTGGAGACCCTCGGTGATCTCGCGCGGTACGCCGAGGCCCTCGCACGCACCGGCAACCTGGTGGGTGCGAGCAACCACGGCACCACCCGTGCGCTCTACTGCCGCGATCCCGACGGGCTCGAGTTCGAGCTCACCTGGGTGATCCCGCGCGAGTTGCTCGGCCCCGGAGATGAGCCGACAACCAAGCCACTCGATCTCGCCGCCGACATCGCCCGGTTCGGGGCCGACACGGCGGCACGCCGGACGCGTTGATCGCGCGCTAGCCCCCGGGCGGGGTCGCGGTCAGAGATACCCGGCGGGCACGAGGGTGTCCGCATCGCGCGGCAGTGTCGGCACCGTCTGCACGTGTCCCTCGCGGATCAGCCGCAGCCCCTCACCCGAGGTGATCTTCTTGTCGATCAACCACGCGGCGTGCTCTGCCACCACCTCGTTGAACAACCTGCGCACCTGGCGCGCGTTGCCGAACGAGCGGCCCCTCGGCCACGACCCGATCACCCGACGCAACTTGGCCCTGGCCCCGTTCGAGAGGTAGTACTCGTTGTCGAGGGTCATCCACTGGAGGATGCTGAACAGTTCGTCGTCGGTGTAGTCCGGGAAGTCGAGTGTGTGGTCGAACCGGCTGGCGAGTCCCGGGTTCTGCTCGAGGAACTGGGCCATCTCTGCCGGATATCCGGCGACCACCACGACGATCTCACCGCGGTTGTTCTCCATGTACGACAAGATGGTGGCGATCGCCTCGGCGCCGTAGTCGTTGTTGTGGTGCGAGGTCAACGTGTAGGCCTCGTCGACGAACAACACCCCACCCTTGGCCGAGTCGAGCACGGCGCGCGTCTTGATCGCGGTCTGGCCGATATAGCCACCCACGAGCCCCGAACGGTCGACCTCGACCACGTGCCCGATCGACAGGAGCCCGAGCTCCTTGTAGAGCCGCCCGATCAGGCGCGCCACGGTGGTCTTGCCGGTCCCCGGGTTGCCGGTGAAGACCAGGTGCGGCGAGGGAGCCACGGGCTTCATGCCGGCCACCTTGCGCATCCCCGCCACCTGCTGGAGCGCGGTCAACCGGCGCACGAGCTGCTTCACCGGGGTGAGTCCGATCAAGGTGTCGAGTTCTGCGAGAACCGCCTCGGTGCCCTCGGCTTTGCGCACCACCGCGTTCGTGAGGTGCTCCTCGTCGGTCTTGTCTGTCGCCGACGCCGAGCGCGCGCGATCCTCGCGCCGTCCGACGAAGTCGATCTGGCGCAGTTCACGGTGCCAGCGGCGCGCAACATGGTCGATCGACCCGAGAGCCTGCTCGATCTCGGCGTCGGTGACCTCGTCGGCCAGGAACGAATGCGTCGCATACACCGTCACGCGGTTGTCCGAGGCCGGCTCGACACGGGCCTGGACGAACGGCATCGTGCCGGTGTTCTTCGTGAGCCAGGCATGGATCGCCGGACGATCCGGGTACGAATGCAGGCGCGCATCGATGCACACCACCCAGGTGTCGTTGAACCTCTTGTAAAGGCGCACCGACCCTCCGACGCGGTTCTCGAGCGTGCGGAAGTGCAGCGGGAACTGGACGTCCTCGGGCCGCAGCGACTCCTCGTCATCGCTCGACTCACTGGTGCGGCGCGCGCCGGTCTGGCTCGGCCGACGCGTGATCGTGGCGTGCGCCCCGATCAGCTCGATGATCCTCAGTTCTCTCTCGAACTCGTCCGTGGTCACTTGTCCTCCCCTGCGGCTCCGGTCCGCGTCTGTGTGTCGACGTCATCGGCCCCACCGGGTGCCGTCCCCCAGGTACCGGGGTGCCATTCGTGGTCGAGAAACTCCTCGAACGAGTCGTTCCAACGCCCGACGTGGGGCCACGCGTTCTCGATCCACTGCGCTGCGGCCTCGTGGTCGACGCCGTTGGTGCGCATGTACCAGGCACGCAGAGCCAGCGTCGTGCGGCTGCGGCCCCCGTGACAGTGCACCACCACCTCGCGGCCCTCGGCGAGGAACGCATCGATGGCATCGACCACATTGCGCACGATGGTCGCCAACCCCGGATTGGCATCGCTGTCGCGCAGGAGCACCTGGCGGCGCATCGGGTGACCCGTGAAGAGCTCCGCCGTGTGGCACATCGAGATGACCGCCTTGCCGACATCGACCGAGGCCGCTCCACCGAGATCGGCGGCCCAGACACCCCAATGATGAATCTTCTGCAGTTTCGTAACCGGCTCGGGCGGATTGTGGTCAGAGCTCGTCCGGCCCACGAGGCGACGCGCGAGATTGATGATCTCCTGCGCGTCGTATCGGCGCACGCCCTCGGGGCCCTCCACCGTGCCGTTGACGTATGTCGTCCACCGCACGGGGATCGCTTGCGCGCCGAAGCGCGCTCCGGCCATCGCACCCGCGATCGCAGCGACCGTGTCGGTGTCTCCACCGAGATCGATCACCGAGGTGACGACGTCATGGAAGTCCACCCCGTGCCGCACGGCCCACACCGCCTGGGCAACCGCGGTGCGCGCCGAGCCGTTCGTCGGGCCGCCGTCGGAGACTGGATCCCACGTGCGCGAGAGCGCCGGCGCGAGACGGAGCTCGAAGACCTCGCCCAGCGGCGACTCGAGCATCATGTCGGAGGCTTCGCTGATCGCATCCTCGAGACCGGCGCCCTCCACGAGAAGGCGGATGACCTCGGCGACGAACGCCGCCGCCACGGCTGCGATCGGGTCGTGGTGCGTGAGGTTCGACTGGGCCACTGCCACGCGGTAGAGCTCGTCGCGACCGAGGAGCACCCCGTGCACACCGACCGGTGCGATGCGCATCACCGACCCGTTCGATCCGGTGCGGCCTCCCAGCATCTCGTGGGCCGCCTCGGCCGCCCCGACATGGGACTCGTGGCGCAGGGCCGTCGAGGTCGTGGCACCCACGTCGCGAGCACCGGCGCACCATGCACGGAAGTGGCGCCACACCGTCGCAGCATCGAATCCTCCGGCCTCCTCGAGGGCAGCCGCGAGAGCGAGTGCCATCTGGGTGTCGTCGGTGAACTCACCCGGCGCCCAGCCGAACGACCCACCACCGACGAGCTCGCCGATTCCGCCCAGCACTGGCGTGGGGAACTCCGTCGAATAGAGACCCGCTGGAAGGAACTCGAATCGGGCCCCGGCCGCATCGGCCACAGCGGATCCGAGGATCGCACCGATTGCCCGGTCGAGAGCCGCGGCGCTGAGGCGCCGACGGGGGGTGGTTGTTTTGGCGGGTGCTGGGGTCATCTGGGCTCCTTGTCCGGCCCCGGGGACCCGGGTGCCGCTCACACTTGTACACGAGGCCTGTGCCGGGGTTTCGTGTACGCACGACAAGTATAGCAGATGCGATTTTTGTCACTTTTCCCCTAACTCATCCCGAAAAACTGGTGTTTCGGTCAAGAAACTGCGAAAATGACGACATGAGCAAGAGATCCGTCCAGCCCGACTTCTACGTCTACGTCGACACCGTCGTCTTCACGATCAACCAAGCCAGGTCGCTCGAGGCCCAGGATCGGCTCGAGGTGCTCGTGATGAAGCGACCCGGGGTCCGCGATGGCCGGTGGGCCCTGCCCGGTGGCCTCGTGGGCGATGGCGAGGCGCTCGAGGAGACGGCCCTGCGCAAGGTCACCGAAGAGACCGGCCTACGCCTGAACAAGCGGGACCTCCACCAGGTGGCCGCCTATGGCAACCCGAATCGCGACGACAGATGGCGCGCGATCGCGGTCGCCTACTTGGTTCTCGTGCCCCATCCGGGGGAATTGGGTCCCGAGTTGAACTCCGAGGACGCCAAGTTCATGCGCTACCGCGACCTGCGGGGTCGCAACATGCTCGAGTTCGACCACCGTGACATCATCGAGGACGCCCGCAAGATGGCCACCAAGATGCTGGAGGACACGAGCATTGCGATCGGTTTCTGCCGACCCAAGTTCACGATCAGCGAACTGCGCGGCGTCTACGAGGCGTTCTTCCAGAGCGAGGTCGACCCGGCCAACTTCAGGCGCAAGGTCGAGAAGGTCCCGGGATTCGTCGAGGCCCTCGATGAGTACGCCGACTTCGGATCCTCACCGGGCCGGCCACCCCAGATGTACAGGGCCGGATTGGCCTCGCGGACACGGTCGGAACTCTCGGTGCCGATCCGATTCAGACTCTCCGACACCCCGACCACGGACCGACCGCGCCGCGGAAAGCCGAAACGCTAGAACCGCGCCGTCACTTCTGCTTGCTGGGATCGGGCTCCTTCGGCAGCCCGAGGACCCTCTCGCCCACGATGTTGCGCTGCACCTGGGCGGTGCCACCCCAGATCGTCGATGACCGGTGCTGGAAGAACATCGAGGTCCAGCGGTCCGCCACGTAGCGTCCGTTGGTGCCATCCTCGATCAGCATCGACTCTGCACCGCGCGCGTTCATCATCCGCTCGGTGAACTTCTGGGCGTACTCGGACCAGAACATCTTGTTGATCGAGGCCGCCGGGCCCGGCTCCTTGCGGGCCACGACCTCTGACAGCAGCTTGAGTCCCTGGAACCGCATGATCTCGACGTGGCTGTAGGCCCACGCGAGCTCCTGGCGGATGATGGGGTCACCGGTGCGGCCCTTCTCCTTGAGGAGCTCGACGGCCTCCCAGAACTGCTTGGTGTACTCCACGTGCTGGGTGGTGGCGTGCCCGCCGCGCTCGTTGCCGAGCGTGGTCATGGTCACTCGCCATCCGTTGTTCATGCCGCCGATGATGTTGGCGACCGGCGCACGCGACTCGGTGAGGAATGTCTCGGTGAAGTGCGAGACGCCGTGGGGCTGCTTGATCGGACGCAACTCGATCCCGTTGGAGGCACCGTCCCCGGTGAACATCGGCAGGAGCACATAGGAGATACCCGCGTGCTTGGCTGCGCTGTCGTCGGTGCGGCACAGGCAGAACATCATGTTCGCCGCGGTCGCACCAGAGGTCCACACCTTCTGACCGGTGATGACGACCTCCTCGCCGTCGATCACTCCCTTGGTCTTCAACGACGCGAGATCCGAGCCCGCATCGGGTTCGGAGAATCCCTGGCAGTAACGATCGGTGCCGTCGATGATCCGCGGGAGGAACCTCTTCTTCTGCTCCTCGGTGCCCCAGACGATGATCGAGGGCCCGACGAGCCACTCACCCATCCCCCGTGTCACACGCGGCACCCGGGCGCGCGCGAACTCCTCGTTCATCACCGCCACCTCGACACCGGTGAGACCAGCACCGCCGTACTCCTTCGGCCATGAGACGCACATGTATCCGGCCGCCGAGAGGGTGTCGGCCCATGCCTTCACCGCGGGCAGATCGGTGCGCTGGGCCACATCGGCCGACATCCCGATCAGGTCGGCGGGCGTGTTCGCCTCCAGCCATTCCCTGAGTTCCCCACGGAACTTCTCCGCGGCAGGTCCGAGATCAAGTTCGAGCGGCATCGCCGATCACTCCCCCTTCGTCGGCGGGACGGGGCCCGCACCGGAGAGAAGTATCCCAGTCAGGACAGGCTGGTCAAGAACCGGACGATCGCAGCGTTGACCGGCTCGGGATGGGTCATGTTGGCCGCGTGGGGCCCACCGGGGATCACCTCGAGTTGGGTCGGGCCGGCGATCAGATCGCGCAACTGCTCGGCCTTGGCGAGCGGGATCGCCACATCGGCGTCCCCGTGGATGATCAGGGTGGGATGTGCGATCTCACCGAGACGGCCCGTGATGTCGTCGCGGTGCATCAGACAATGGAAGGCCTTCGAGAACTGCTCGGGCTCGAGTGTCGCCCACTTGGCGAACCAGTCGGACCATTCCCCGGGGCCGAGGATGATGCCGGCGATCACGTCCTGCACCGCAGCGGCACCGTGGGCGACCCACGCGTCGTGGAGTTGGTTGTAGGGCTCGATCGTGGCGGGATCCTCGGTGCCGGCCTGGGTGTCGATGAGGATCAGCGCCCGCACTCGCTCCGGTGCCGTGAGCGCGACCCTCATGCTGAGGAATCCGCCCTGGGACATTCCCCCGACCACGGCCGAGTCGATCCCGAGATGGTCCATGAGTGCGAGCACGTCGTTGGCGGAGTCCCAGTAGGTGAACTCACCCGTCGCGCGGGTGCCGCCGAACCCACGCTCGTCCCATGTGACCACGCGGTGCGTGGCGCGCAGCGCAGCCACCTGGTGGTCGAACATCGAGTGGTCCATGAGGAAGCCGTGGCTGAGAACCACCGCCGGGCCCGACCCGCCGGAGTCCTCGTAGGCGATCGTGGTGCCGTTCAACTGCGCTGTCTTCATGGGTGCAACCTAATACCGAACGAAAGGGCGCGAGGACAGCATCCGCACCTCGCCGGCATCAGGGCCGGAACGACCCCAGATCATCGGCCAAGGTCATCGACCAATGGGGATCGCGCTTCTCGAAGAAGGCACGCACGCCCTCGGCGGCATCGGGGCTGTGGGCCATCTTGGAGATGATGCGACCCTCGGTGGCGATCATCTCGTCGAGCGGCGAGGTCAAACCCCTCCACAGCAGTTCCTTGGAGAGTGCGGCCGACACCGGCGCCACGTTCACCGCGATGTCACGAGCCATCTCGAGCGCAGCCGGCACCACCTCGGCGGCGGGCAACGCCCGTGACACCACTCCGATGCGGGCGGCCTCTTCGCCCGTCATCAACGCGCCCGTGAGGAGGAGTTCGGCGGCGGCGGAGAACCCGATCACCCGCGGCAGGATCACGTGCGACCCGAGCTCGGGAAGGATTCCGCGGCGCACCATCGCGAACTGGATCTTGGCCTCGTTCGCCGCGATGCGGATGTCGCAGAGCATCGGATAGGTGATGCCCACGCCCACCGCGTGCCCGTTGATGGCCGCGATCACCGGCTTTCGCACCTGGTGCGGCATCAAGCGCGGGGCATCGACCCCGCCGCGTTGACCGGGGGCGAACCCGCCCTCGCCGCCGCTCAGGTCGGCTCCGGCACAGAACGCACGTCCGGCGCCGGTCACCACCACCGCTCGCACCGATTCGTCGGCGTCTGCGGCGCCCATCGCCAGTTGAAGATCGTCCGCAAGTTGGGCCGTCCATGCGTTCATCGCATCGGGTCGGTTCAGGGTCACGGTCGCCACCCCGTCGGCGATCTCGTAGAGAACTGTCGTGAGCTGCATCGGTCCCCCTCGTCGGCCCTGCAGACGCACGGTAGTCGTTTCAGATGCGGGTCGGCACGGCCGTCGACAGGGATCCCGGGACGCGACTACGGTCGGGACATGGAGATACCCCGCTTCGGACCGGACGCCACCGTCGACCAGGTGTCGGAGGCGCTGCGGTCCGCCGGGTGTGCGATCGTCGAACGACTGATGCCCGAGGCCGC
>Ga0169931_10011510_pt1 | contig 12443 bp, 10 predicted proteins | sample Kivu_15m_20L_FD_129675 | JGI IMG/M metagenome (GOLD analysis project Ga0169931, IMG submission 129675) | Freshwater microbial communities from Lake Kivu, Western Province, Rwanda to study Microbial Dark Matter (Phase II) - Kivu_15m_20L... | ecosystem: Environmental > Aquatic > Freshwater > Lake...
TCATGATCTGGGTCTTTGCGATCGCGTTCCTCTCTTTCATCGGCTACTGCTACGTGCTCGCCCAACTGCGCGCCCAGCAGGCCAACCGCCGCTACGCGCGCCCCTACTACCGCGCCGCCTAAGGGCCGTTCGTCATCGGTCGAAATTCTTCGGCCAAGATTCGGGCCGTAACACATACGTAAAGTCGGTGAGGTCCGTTCGGCAAACTGTCCCCTCAGGCAGTCCTCAAATTTGACTGCGGTGCAGTTTCAAAGGTCTCCGCGTATTTGACCAAAAGGACACACCGAAATGGCCAGCCGTCGAAACAAAATCATCATTGGCGTCGTCGTCGGATTCGGCGTACTTGGGGTGATCGGAGCCATCGCCTCTCCATCTGAAGATCAGGAGTCGTCTGACAAGGCTGCGACCGTAGAAAGCTCGCCTGAATCGGTGGCAGATACCGCGACTGAAGTAGCGGACACGACGAGCGCAACGGTTCCCGCCGCTACGGCGCCACCTACAACGGCGAAACAAACGACAACCACTGGCCCGTTGACGACGACGACGACCGTTCAGGTCACGACGACGGTCAAAGCAACAACGACGACTGCGAAGGTAACGGAGTCCACGACAAATTTGAATATCGCGGGCGGCAACGACCCCGAAGACTTCCTCATGCCCAATGTCGTTTGCATGAATTTGCAAGAAGCGCAGGACGAAATCCAAGACCACGGCGTCTTCTATTCACGTTCAGAGGATGCGACGGGGCAAGGTCGTATGCAGATCATGGACAGCAACTGGATCGTCATCGGTCAGAAACCCGCCGTAGGAACCAAGATTGGCGAGGGTGACGCCGTCCTCAGCGTTGTCAAGATCGGCGAATCAACGCGCGGTATTTGCTGATCAATATGACTGAGAGTGGGGACTCGACGGCCGCAGACGATAAAGAGTTGAAGATGCGTCAGCGGGAGGAAGAGAAGCAGCAACGCACTGCGGAGCGCGCGCAGAAGGCACGAGAGAGAGCCGATGCGCGCGATGCCAAAGCGAGCCTCAAGAGGGAAATCCAAGCCCGAAATGAAGAGCTCTACGGGAAGAAAGTCATCGAGGAAGTCTGCGCGGGCAAGACAGTGAGGATTTACGACAAGGGCTACGTCCAGATCTACATGCTCTTTGGAAGTTCGGCGCCCTACGAGAAGCTCCTCGGTATCTCGGCCTCCGCGGACGTTGCAAAGAAAACCGGTCTCGGCCGAGCCCTCGCAGCCGCTGCAACCGGCGGCGCCAACTTGGTTTACACATCGAACAAGCGTGGTGATCTCTACCTTGCGATTACGACCGACCAAAAAGTGCACATGATTCACGAATCACCGCCGACGGAGCGGTCGATGAAAGCCATGCACAAACTCGCCAATGCCGGGCAGGCGGTCCTCGACGCAACTGCGGCGCTACATGTGACGCCCGTGTCAAGTGAACAACCGACGGAGCGGAAAGCAGAACGCTCGGATGAAGGTTCAATCGTTGACCAGTTGACAAAGCTGGCGCAGTTGAGCGATTCAGGGGTGCTCACCGAAGTTGAGTTCGAAGCGGCCAAAGCCAAGTTGCTGCACTAGCCAAGCGGCCCGGGGTTCGGAGCAAGACGGCAAGTCGCGAACGCAATGACGAGGCTGAATCGGCCCACGTCCCACGCCCAACAACCCGCCCTCTCGACCGGCTTGCTCACCTCAATCCGCCTCGGCCGCAACGAAGGCGGCCTCCAGCAATTTCACCGCTGGACCGATGCCATCCTCAACACCCCGACCGCCGAACTGAACGAACTCTTTCGCAAAAGGATCTAATTGCGGGGCTGTCAGAACGCTCGTATGGGTCTGACAAACCGTAAGAGGGTCTTTGTGCTCGGGTATCGCCCTCCGCCTGTGAAGGTCAGAACGATTGCGTCACTTGGATATGCCTCGGTGGAAGTCCAGTAGTAGTCCTCTGCGTCACGACTGAAGCTGGCGTCCGTTGCGAAGTAGTCATGCATGAGCTTTGCCTCATCGCTCGAGGGTAGAAACCAATCTGAGAGGGTGTTGTCGAAGAGGCCCAATGCGAGACTTTCCGCAACTGCAGCCGCTCCAGCCCTGTCTGCACACGCTGAGACAATCGCGTCAGTGTTTCGGCGTCCGGTACCGACTTCTCTGCCGAGCGCGCCGGTGATTGACACTCCTGCACAACCCCAGACGGCAAGTGGGTCTTCGGACTCTTCGGCCCAACCTTTCGGTGCGGCCTCGAGGTACCGACCCCAGCTCTGGCGGCTGCCCGCGTCGTAGAAGACAATCCCGCCTCCGGGACCTGTGTCCCCGATCTTGCATCGCTTGAAGAAATTGCATTCGGATGGAACTGGTGGGGTTGTTGTTGTGGTGGAGGTTAAGGGCATGGTTGTTGTGGTGGAGGTTAAGGGCATGGTTGTTGTGGACGTGGTTGTGGTGGCTTTGGGCTGAGCGGTTGTCGTAGTATTTGAAGAATTGGTTGACCCTGATGGAGGTGCGGAGGGGCGACTCACATCCGCTTCCTGTTCGCGAGCCTTGGCGCGAATTTTGAGCACATCGGCGGCCTTGCGAAGCACGCGGGAATAGTAATCAACTCGGGAAAAAATTGTTGGCGAATTGAAATCGCAAATCTTCGAACCAAACGAAACGACGCCCACAATTGTTCTATTGCGAGACGTTGAAGTTTGCGACATGAAAAGGGGACCCCCAGAGTCTCCATTGCATGCGCCACCGTAAACGCGTTCAATCGGAAAGTACCTGCCAGCTGGGAGCGTCGTAGACAAGTTCAGGGATTTGCCATACGACTTCAAACCTCCAGGGATATCCAGACGAAGTTGGATCATTCGAAGACGGTTGGCTGGATCGCCGTTTTGATCGAGTCCCCAACCTGCGAGAGTGAGGCGAGAAGATGAGGTTATGCGAGAATTCAGGTTTAGCGCAGCCGGCTTCACATGCGTTTGGGGTGCACGACTGAGATGAAGCAAGGCGACGTCGTTGACAAACCTCAGTCGTGAATAGCGCGGATGTCGCCACGTTTCATCGATCTTCACAAATTCTCCTGAACCTAAATTCCTGGCCCCAATCTCCACGTAAAGGTCGCCGTCTACGCCTTGGACGCAGTGTGCAGCTGTCAGAGCGATCCTCTCCTCGATGAGTGTCGCAGTACAGATTTGTTGGGCGAGGCCGTTTCCTTCTGCCTGGTCTGGATCGAGCCAGAGCGCGAGCACCTCCGAAAATTTCACGGGAGCATCCTCGACAGTTTTGCCATACGTCACCGCGGTGGCACTTTGGATGCTCGGCAAGCCAAGCAGCAGGCAAAGAGCGATCCCTAAGCAGCAAATCACACCCTTCTTCATCACATCCACGCTAACGCAGGCTCGTACTCGCGAAACCGTGATCAGGTTGCACGATCATGACTATTTGGGATGAATGAATTTTGATTTGTCCGTGTCCAATCTTGCGCGCCGAGTTCTCGTTATTCGCCGGAAGGTAACTCGCTGGCGTCGTCTTCAGGAATTCCACGGTCCCAGATCTCCGAGGGGAGGGCCTCAACTCGCGATCGGAATACTTGTTTGAATTTAACCTGGTTTTCAATCAGCCAAGCGATGAGTTCATCATGGTCATCCGGCCTCGTAATTTCTCCAGGCCGACTCAGGCGAATTCTGCACGCGCGTCTTCCCGGCAATTCGTCCCACAAGAGCGTCTGTCCGAGCTCACTTTCGATCTCTTGCGCACTGTCTTTTAACCCGTAGAAGACATCAAGATTCCGCGTTCGATGACCCAGGTCGATATAGATCTCGGTTGTAAGAAGTCCGCCGCCTATGAACGCAAGATTCAGACTGACTCCCTTTCGGAGGTAGTTCGCGGTAATCCAATTCGCGGCTGGTGCGGATCGAACCTTCGTTGTCTGCGGTGCACTCTTGTCAAGAGCGGTGAGGTAGCGAGTCCAGAATGCACGGTACGCCTGTGCTCGGGTACCACCGGCTGCTGCCGCCTGGACCTCTGCCATCTGCTCGCTCCAATCGCTTGGTGCCGCGACGATTGTGAATTGAGGGGCAGGAACCGAGTTGCCTATCCGTACGACACCCAACTCGACGCCAAAGAATCGGATTTGGTTCTCCGACTCACCTCGAACTCGCGAGTTGAGAAAGTTGAGGGCATCGCGGTGCTCGTCACGAAACTCTGGTGCAATCCACACGATGGTGCCTGCTTGTGGCTTGGTCCCTGCCGCGTAGGTAAGCAGTTGGCCGAGGTGGCGATGATCTGTCGTGCTGAGTTGATTCTCGACGATTAGAACACATTGGTTTGAGATGTCTCGGCCAAATAGGTCGAGGTAATACGGACCGATTGGATGTTCCCGTGCTTCGAGCTCAATCTCAAGCCCAAGGACTTCGCCAAGGTAAGCCGCGTTGTCGAGCATCCACGGAGTGAAGTTGCGTGCTTCATCGGGCCAGATCTCTCTCGGCGGGACGCTTTCAAGCCGCCCAAGAGTCACCTTCGATGTGGCCGGGGAATTGATTCCATACTCGAACAAACCTGGGCCAACGAGCCGAACCCGGGGATCGCCATCTTGCAGGGCGGTGTACAAAACGGCGCCTACGGTCGCTTCAGGAGTTTGTCCCGTGACTGCCCGAATCTGGTGTTGTTCGATGTCGGAAACAATGTCTCGAACGGTCCTGCGACCGCCCTTTTGAAGCACTTCGAGGGCTGAATCAAGCCATGACTTTGGTTGTGCCACATCCCACCTCCGAGGTCAGAGTAATCCCGGGCTGTCGAGCTGAGGATCGAAACCAATCGAGAGAAGTGGGCCCCGATTATGCGGTCGCTATTTTCACGGAGTCCGATAACCTTCTCCCGATTGGGGGCTGTAGCTCAGTTGGCAGAGCGCTTCGTTCGCAATGAAGAGGTCAGGGGTTCAATTCCCCTCAGCTCCACTTTTGTCCTCTCTCAGGACATAGGAAACTCGTGAACCCCCAAGGGTGCCCTTCGCTGAGCCGTTTCATCCGTTGCGTTGGAATTTTGTTGCACTGCCGCATGACCCGTCGAGCTTGGGGGTTCGGCTGGGGGGTCACTCGATGCCCGTTGGTTTAGCTCGATGGTGACGGTGTCCAGGCCGGTGGGTTTGAGATCCCGAACGCTGGTCGTGAACTGGGTTTACCGGGCGACGCTGTTGCTTGCACTGGTTTCCTATGTTCTGGCAATAAACACCTTCGTCTCCACTTTTGAATACCTCGTCGCAGACTCTGTCGTGACAAAGGCGTGCGGTTACGTGTCGCCTTTGTTACTGCGTGCGTTTAACACATGGTCTCGTGCTTAGAGTTTTGTACCGTGACGTTGTACCAACACCCACGAGAGGACGCTCACCGGGGGAAATAATCAGCCGACACGCAGGAACGCTGGCCCGTGAAAGATTGGTATGGGGCCCGGTTAGGAATAGTCAAAGTGAGTGTCGCCGAACCAAGGAATTGGTGAGAGACCCCTTGAGTAATCTCTGCTCAGGTTCGTCTGAACATAGATGAGGAAACGGCTGTGGAAGATCCGGAACTTGATTTCTGTAGAGAGTGCGGAATGGAATTTCCGGACGGTCCAGAAGAAGAGTGTCCTCTCTGTGGAAATGTTCTTGGTCTTGAGGAGTCGGACGACTCGGCAGATGTGGTTTACATCGAGTTCGAACCGGAAGAGCTGGAAAACCCGATGCCACTCCTCTTTAACGAGCTCGATGAATCCATGAGATGCGCGGTGTGCGCTCGGTTGAACGCTTATTCAGACGAAACATTTTGGAATTACTGGGTTAACTTCGATGCACCTGATTGGTTGAGCATCGACCGCGTTTGGTGTCGAGAGTGCATCTTGCAGCGATTTACGAAGGAACACCCGGAGTTCGGAAATTCCCGCCTCGAGCCGGACACCTTTCTCATCTGGCAGGAAGCCCTATCAGCAGGTATTGATTTGGGGCCCAAGTTGTCGGAAATCGAATCATCGAATGCCATTCGGCAGTTGTGGTCTTGCAGCCGAGAAGTAATTGTCGCGTGGCTCGCCTCAGATTGCCCAATACGGGAGGTGGCAGCGTGGGCTTCGCTCTTCGACGAGGTCGATGATGCGATGGCGTGGCGTGATGCTGGGTTCAAGTGGTACCAACCTGAGGAGTGGTTGTTGTGGGACTGCACTCCAGCCGAAGCAGCGGAAGCAAGGGACTCCAGCGATGAGGAATGCTGCCCGGACGTAGGTTTCAAGATGTTTGGTTTCGGCCAAAAAGACGCGGTCTATCTCGAAAGTCATGGTTTTCGACCGTCCAAGAGTGATAGCGCAGATTGCTTTATAGGCAATTGGCTTCCTTCTGGACTTTCACTATCCAAGATCGTTGAACTACGCGCGCACTTAAACGAAAGGGAAGACGTCTTCAACGCTCTTCATGACGTGAGCCAATCTCGTCTTGAGCAAGCCGAGCAAACTGATGTTTTCTGGGATGCATTGCCACGCCAATTCGAGGAATTGAAGGCAACTGGCCTGCCAATCACTGCGATAAACCTTGAAAAATACTGGGGTCTCAACAGCAAAGAGATTCTCAAAGTGATCGATGCTGGAGGAACTCCCGGCGTAGCTGCAAACATCATTCGATTCGGGGGATCGGTCAGCAAAATTGGAATCGTCGAGAGGCTGCTTGACTTTGGGCTCGGTCAACGCCCTTCCTCCTTGATTGCTCAGCGCGGCTTCCTAACGAAACATCTAAAACAAATTGAAAATACGAACGATCCGCTTTCTGCGTTACTCCGGCTGTTCAAGATTCTTGACAGTGAGGCAGACCTGAAGGCTGAAGAAGCTCTCGGTTGGCTGGAAGTTGAGTCAACAGTTGGCCAGGCGAAACCATGGAGACTTCATGGCTTCGGTCCAGATGATGCAGCAAAATGGGCTCGAGAGGGATTTCAACCAGAGATGGCTCGTCAGTGGAAAGAATCAGGAGTTACCTCGCCAATAGTCGCGAAGCGTAGACAAGACGCCGGCCTCGCTCCGTGATTGGAGATCCAAGATAACGCAGCACAGGAGGGCACTCCCCGTGAAAGATGGTGGTTGTTCTCGTCACCAGTTGCCCCATCGACGACCGAAGCAGGCTCTTCTTCTGGATCGGTCGATCAAATGTGGGGCTGCATTTGGGGTTTGCCCATCGAAAAGTCGGAATGCTCCCGCCTGAAGCAGCCCGCTGAGCCGTAGTCAACTAATTCGTCTGGTGAATCACCGCTGCGGTAGTCGATGAGTGAGCCCGTATTTCAGGGCCTAATTGGCACGATGAACGACGAACGATACATGCAACTGATTCGGCGGAGTACAAGTAGCGGCTTCGACATCGACACCGCTGCCCCTAGCGAAGTTCAGGTCGAGAGCGCACGGGATGGTGTCATGCACATATCTGAGTACGAGTTCGATGATGATGGGTACGTCTCGGAATCTCCACGCGATCGACTGTGTCGTTAGTCAAATGACCATCGATGGATTGACCAGCGATGAAGCGATTGAGCTTCTCCTATCGCCTGACTACCGGGCCAAGACATTCGAGCTTTTGGAAACAGCGAAATTCTGGTGGCGTTGAGATCAACGGAACGCGCTTGTTCCTCGATGGCGAACAGCTGGTCAATGAGGACTTCGGCACCTGGCCGTTCGAGGATGAACTCGCGTGACCATGCCACTTGCGGAAAGGACGATGTATTTGAAATCAAGAGGGGCGTGCGATGCGGAAGCATGAAGAAGAAAAAGATGAACGGTACGGATTTGCGAACGTGCTCATTTCGGATGGCCATCTTTGCGCATCGAAAGTTTCCAATTTGGCGGCTCTGACGTGCGAGGTATTCCGTGGTGGGCGCGTCGGTGTGGGTTACGGGCCGGCTCAGGTGGCGACGGTAAGCTATTGAAGGGCCTGGTCGACAGCCAAGGGTGCGGCGCGCCCGTGGCAAACACCCCGTACCTACCGGTTGGTGTACACCCCTGCGGCACAATGGAGGTCGGGTTGGAGTGATCCGACGGGCAGGAAAGGTTCTGAGAGAATGGCAAAACGCAAGGAAACAAAGTCGAAAGCTGCAAAGTCTCTCGAACAGACCCTCTGGGATGCCGCAGACAAGATGCGCGGCAATCTCGAAGCCGGCGAATACAAGCACGTCGTCCTCGGGCTCGTCTTCCTCAAATACGTCTCCGACTCTTTCGAAGAGCGTCGAGCCTGGCTCGAGGCCGCCACCGCCGATCCCGCGAACGAGAACTACTACGTCGCCAAGGCGGATCGTCGAAACTCCATTATCGAAGACCGCAACCAGTACGCATCCGACAACGTCTTTTGGGTACCTGCCGAAGCCCGCTGGCCATACCTCCAGGACCGCGCCAAGCAACCCGAGATCGGCGTCCTCATCGACAACGCGATGGACCTCATCGAAAAGGAGAACCCATCACTCAAGGGTGTGCTCCCGAAGCAATTCGCCCGAGGCGAAATCGAAAAGCGACTCCTCGGTGAACTGGTCGACCTGATCGGCACAATCGGCTTCACCAAGGTCGACCATGGGGCAGATGACGTGCTTGGTCGCGTGTATGAGTACTTCCTTGGCCAGTTCGCATCATCGGAAGGCAAGCGCGCCGGTGAGTACTACACCCCACGCTCGGTCGTACGGCTTCTCGTCGAGATGCTCGAGCCCTACAAGGGTCGCGTGTATGACCCGTGCTGCGGATCTGGTGGCATGTTCGTTCAGTCGGCCGACTTCGTGAAGGCCCACGGTGGCAACCGCAACGACATCTCCGTCTACGGCCAAGAGTTCACCACCGCAACATGGCGACTCGCCAAGATGAACCTCGCCATCCGCGGCATCGAAGCCAACCTCGGCGACCGAGCCGACGACTCGTTCCACCGCGACCTCCACCCCGATCTGCGAGCCGACTTCATCATCGCCAATCCGCCCTTCAACGTCTCCGACTGGTACACCGACGCCCTTCGCGACGATCCCCGCTGGAAATGGGGAACGCCACCCCCCGGCAACGGCAACTACGCCTGGATCTCACACTTCCTCCACCACCTCTCACCAACCGGAACCGCCGGATTCGTACTCGCCAACGGCTCACTCTCGTCGAAGACCTCTGGTGAGGGTGAGATCCGCAAGAAGATGGTCGACGACAACCTCGTCGACTGCATCGTTGCTCTGCCCGAGAAACTCTTCTTTAACGCTGGAATCCCGGTTTGTCTGTGGTTCCTCACCAAAGATCGTGCCGGGAAAACTCACCGTGACCGCCGCGGAGAAGTTCTCTTCATCGACGCACGCAAGCTTGGGGACATGCAGACCAGAACCCTGCGCGTCCTCACCGACGACAACATCGCCCAGATCACGGAGACGTATCACAACTGGCGAAGCAAGAAACCATCACAGTCCTACGAGGACATCGCAGGGTTCTGCAAGAGCGCGGCTATCGAGGAGATCGCGACCCACGACTACGTATTGACACCGGGCCGATACGTCGGAGCCGCCGATATCGAAGACGATGGCGAACCCATCGAAGAGAAGCTGACCCGTCTCCGTACGCAACTACTCGCAGAGTTTGATGAAGCTGATCGCCTGGAGAAGGTCATACGTCAGCGGCTTGAAGGGCTCATTCGTGAGTGAGTTTCCGATTGTTGAAATCGGCAGCGTTGCACGAATCCAATCGGGCTTCTCGTTCAAGAGTTCAGATTGGAAAGCGGATGGCATTCCGGTCGTCAAAATTGCCAATGTCAAGAACGGGCGAGTCGACCATGAAGGTCTCGGTTATGTCGATGAACAGGTCGCAGAGAAGGCATCAAGGTTTTCGCTTTCGACGGGCGATGTTCTGCTGGCTATGACGGGCTATGTGGGAGAAGTCGCGGTTGTGAGGGACTGGGATCTTCCACTCCTCTTGAATCAACGTGTTGGGCGTTGCGAACCGATGTCGATGGATGTTGACAAATCCTTTCTCTACTATGCGCTCTCGTCTGCGGATGCTCGTCGACAGTTGGAGAACCTTGCTCAAGGATCTGCTCAACCGAATCTCTCAGCGCGCGATTTCGGTTCAGTTGAGGTGCGCCTGCCACCGTTGTCCGAGCAGCAGGCGATTGCAGGGGTGCTTGGTGCGCTCGACGACAAGATCGAATCCAACCGCCGTCTGGCTGAGTTAGTAGATGGCCTCATCCGGGCAGAGTTTCAGCGATTTGCTGAACAAGAAACGAGCGAAATTGTTGTCGTTGGGGAAATCATCAACAGAGTTCACAATGCGGTCAATCCGTCAACGCTTCCCCCGACCACTGAATACATTGGTCTGGAACACATGCCGCGCGGATTGATGTTCCTCGACCAGTGGGGGAACGCTGGTGGAGTTGATAGCGGAAAGTCGCACTTCGAAGTTTCCGATGTGCTCTTCGGGAAACTACGCCCAAACTTCCGGAAGGTAGGAATAGCTCCGCTTTCGGGAATTTGCTCTACAGACATCCTCGTGCTGCGACCAAAGTCTGGATTTTCGGTTGCGTTGGTGCTCGCAATTGTGACTTCAGAGGTAGTCCTCGGTCCAGCAATCGCGGCATCTTCGGGTACCAAGATGCCGCGAGTGTCATGGGAATACCTTTCGGGGTTGCCGATCCGTGTTCCGGACGTATCCGGTCGTACAGAGTTCACAGACACTGTTGATCCGATGATCCAACGAGCGATGAAATCTCTACTCGAGAACCGGACACTCGAGAACGTTCGGGATTCGCTACTGCCGGAGCTGCTCTCTGGTCGGCTTCGAGTTCGGGATGCTGAGAAAGTTGTTGAGGGGGCGGTGTGAGTCGGATCACTGAGGGCATCGTCGAAGATGCGTGTCTCGATTTCTTCGCTGAACTCGGATACGGGGTCCTTCACGGTCCGGACCTTGGCCCAGGCGGTAGCGCCGAGGAGCGTTCTTCATGGGATCAGGTGATACTGAAGGATCGCCTGCATGATGCAGTCTCCCGCATCAATCCAGATCTGCCAGCAATGTCCGTTGACTTGGTGGTGGCGCAGGTGCTCCGCGCGGATTCGCAGAACCAGGTTGCCGAAAACCTGCGTCTACACACTCTGGTGACCCAGGGTGTCGCTGTCGAGTACGCCGAGAAGGATGGTGCGCGTCGACACACGCTGGCGTGGCTGATCGACTTCGACAGACCCGACAACAACGACTGGTTGGCAGTCAACCAATACACCGTCGTCGAGTCGGGCAAGAACCGGCGTCCCGACGTGGTGGTGATGGTGAACGGCCTTCCGCTTGGTTTGTTCGAGTTGAAGAATCCGGGTGCGGAGAACGCCACCTTGAAGGGCGCGTTAAACCAAGTGCAGACATATCGCAAGGACATCCCGAGTTTGTTCACAGCGAACACGATCTGTGTGTTGTCGGATGGCCTCGGTGCTCTCATGGGGTCATTCTCGGCCGGGTTCGAGCACTACGCACCGTGGAAGACCATCGACGGCTCAGACGTCATCAATGACCGACCACAACTTGAAGTGTTGGTCAAGGGTGTGTTTGACAAGCGACGCTTCCTCGACATCGTCCGCAACTTCGTCGTGTTCTCCGACGAGCCGTCAGGTCTTGTGAAGCGTGTCGTGAAGTACCACCAGTACTGGGCCGTCAACGCAGCAATCGAATCAACCATCAAGGCGTCGCAACCCTCCGGTGATCGTCGTGGTGGTGTGGTGTGGCACACCCAGGGGTCGGGCAAGAGCTTCGAGATGCTGTGCTATGCGGCCAAGGCGATGCGCTCGGCGGAGATGTCGAACCCGACACTGGTGTTGATCACCGACCGCAGCGACCTCGATGACCAGTTGTTCGGAGAGGTGTTCGCACCTGCCCGAATCTTGCCTGAGACACCACAGCAGGCGACGTCGCGTTCGAAGATGCGTGAGTTGCTCGCACGGGAGAGCGGTGGGATCATCTTTACCACATTGCAGAAATTTGCGCCGGAGGAGAAGGGCGACGTCCACCCGGTCTTGACGGATCGACGCAATGTGATCGTGATTGCCGACGAAGCGCACAGGTCGCAGTACGACTTCCTCGACGGCTACGCCCGCCATCTGCGAGATGCGCTGCCGAACGCCACCTATCTCGGGTTCACCGGTACACCGATCGAATCGGCCGACAAGTCGACTCGTCAGGTGTTCGGTGACTACATCGACATCTACGACCTCACCCGCGCTGTTGAAGACGGGGCCACCGTGCGGATCTACTACGAGTCCCGCCTTGCGAAGGTGTCGTTGCCCGATGATGTTCGTGACGACCTTGACGACGAAGTGGACGATCTCACCGAGGGCCAGGAACAGACCGAGGCCGAGCGTGCCAAGAGCCGCTGGGCACGGCTGGAAGCAATCGTGGGTGCTGACGAGCGCATCAAGTTGATCGCTGCCGACATCGTCGATCATTGGGAGAAGCGCCGTGCCGGTCTGACCGGCAAGGCCA
>Ga0169931_10011512_pt1 | contig 12443 bp, 10 predicted proteins | sample Kivu_15m_20L_FD_129675 | JGI IMG/M metagenome (GOLD analysis project Ga0169931, IMG submission 129675) | Freshwater microbial communities from Lake Kivu, Western Province, Rwanda to study Microbial Dark Matter (Phase II) - Kivu_15m_20L... | ecosystem: Environmental > Aquatic > Freshwater > Lake...
AGCACGCTCCACGACACCATGGGCATCGCGTCGTTGAACGCGAACATGCAGAAACCGCCGGTGGGTCGGTACTTCAATCGTCGCAACGTCTCGATGTGATGACGCAGGACGTCGGCTTGGTACACCTGGGTCGCAAGTCGCCATTCGTCGAAGGTGTCGAAGGCGGCCGGAGGAACCCGCTCGTCGAAGATCGACTTCTGCATGCCGTGGTTGGTGCTCAGGTGCTCCCAATCGAGGTCGGGCCACTGATGCGGTTTCATGAAGTCCGCCGACTCCGGGACGGCCTGAGCGCCGAACTCGCTCACGAATCGAACGAGACGCGGGATCATCGCGGCGAAACCGGGGAAATCGCGTTCCTGCCCGTGATACCAACCGAAGTAGAAGTGGCTGTCGGTGCCCTCCAGTTGCGGCAAGTGGGGCAGGATGCCGCTGTGAGCCACCACGGGTCGGGTGACGTCGGCCTTCTCGAAGGCGCGTTTCAACCAGCGGTCCAGCACGCTCTTGTTCCACGAGGGAAGTTGATGACCCGCGATGAACGGGATCGCCAGCTTCTTGATGTCGAAGGTGTCGCCGTCACCCACCGACAATGCGAGCGGCTCGTTGTGCCCGCACCAGGTGATGATCGACGGGTGATGTCCCAGGATGTTCACGGCCTCGGTGGCCTGGCGCACCGCTTCACGGCGGATCTGTCGGGCGTAGGCCCATTGCAGCGGGAAGTCCTGCCAGATCAGCATGCCGAGTTCGTCGGCCGCCGCGTACAACTCGGGTCGCGAGATGTGGCCGTGGACCCGCAACAAATCCAAACCCGCGTCACGGGCCAGTTCCACGTCGCGACGCAGATCGTCGGCGGTGGCGTCGGCCAGCATGGCGCGCGTCGGGGCGAGATTGGCGCCCTTGATGAACAGGCGCTCACCGTTGATCGTGTACACCCAGTCGCGCACGGAGACCTCGCGCAGTCCGGTTCGGCGATCGGCCGCATGGCTGACCACGCCGTCGCACACCACCTCGACGCGCACGTCGGTGAGGTTCTGCTCGCCGAGCGACCACGGCCACCACAGTGCCGGTTGGCTCACGTCGACATTCCACTCGAGTTCGTTGGATCCGACGGCGACCGTGCGTTGTTGCACGTCGGTCACCTCACCGTCGACCCACGTCACCACTTTCACCGGACGCTCGCCGTCGCTGTCGAGGCGGGCGTGCAGGCGCAGATTGGCGCGGGCGTCGTTGACATCGCGACAGAGCACACGCAACGCGTCGATACGCACGGGTCCGGTGGACTCGATGCGCACCCCGCGCCAGATGCCCCCGGGGTTGAAGAGCGGGTCGATGCAATCCCAATGCTGGAAGACGCCGGTGATGTTGCGCTTGTTCTTCTTCTCGCGCTGCGGTGAACACGTGGCTCCGATGGCCAGCACGTGTTCGTCGTCGAGTCGCGAGAGCGCGGTCACGTCGTACGCGTGGGGGATGAAGTAGCCCTCGGGGTCGCCCAGGTACGCGCCATCGAGCCACACGTCACCCTGATAGAAGATTCCGTCGACCACCACGAATCGGCGCTCTCCGTCGACGGGTGCGGGCATCGTGAAGTCGCGTCGGTACAGCAGCGGACCGTTGCTCGTGGCGAACTGGGGGTGACCCTGCCAATGGCCCGGTACGTTCATCTCGGGCCACTCGGAGTCGTCGGTGTCCAGGCCCACGCTCGTGCGCAAGGCGTCGTCGGAAGCGACCGAGACCTTCCATGCACCGGTCAGATCGAGGCCGAGTCGAACGGTTTCTCCGGCGCGACCCTCGGCTTCGGTACTCACGTCATGAAACCGTAGTGGACTCGGGCTTCCGCCGTGTCGCCAACGCCCCTCGGGAACTACTGTCGTCCTATGGCTGAATCACGAGCGCCCGAAGTCGCGACCATCAAGGAACTGAAGGCCGCTGGTTGGGTGTCGCGCCCGGTGAAAGAGGAGATGCGACTGAACGCGGTCGCGCGCATCATGGCCAAGGAGCCGCTGTTCGAAGGCGTGCTCGGCTACGAGGACACCGTGATGCCGCAGTTGGAGAACGCCATTCTGGCCGGGCACGACGTCATCTTCCTCGGTGAGCGCGGACAGGCCAAGACCCGCATGATCCGCAGCCTCACCGGATTGCTCGACGAGTGGATGCCCATCGTCGCGGGCAGCGAGATCAACGACGATCCGTACAACCCGGTCTCCAAGCACGCTCGCGATCTGGTCGCCGAGCTGGGCGACGAAACCCCCATCGGCTGGGTGCATCGCACCGATCGTTTCGGCGAGAAGTTGGCCACGCCCGACACGGCCATCGCCGACCTCATCGGCGAGGTCGATCCCATCAAGGTGGCTGAAGGTCGTTACCTCAGCGACGAACTCACGTTGCACTACGGACTCGTGCCCCGCACGAACCGCGGCATCTTCGCCATCAACGAACTCCCCGATCTCTCCGAGCGCATCCAGGTCGGTTTGCTGAACATCCTCGAGGAGCGCGACGTGCAGGTGCGCGGCTACAAGATCCGCCTGCCCCTCGACGTGTTGCTGGTGGCTTCGGCGAACCCCGAGGACTACACCAACCGCGGTCGCATCATCACCCCGCTGAAGGACCGGTTCGGCAGTCAGATCCGCACGCACTATCCGCTCGAGACGGCCACCGAGGTCATGATCATCCGCCAGGAAGCGCGTCCGCCGAGCGTTGGTTCGATCACCGTCACGGTTCCGGCGTACATGGAACTCATCGTGGCCTCGTTCAGTCAGTTGGCGCGCGCCAGCAGTCAGGTGAATCAACGCAGTGGTGTGTCGGTCCGTCTCAGTGTGAGCAACTACGAGGTGATGGCGGCCAATGCCTTGCGTCGTGGACTGCGCCTCGGCGAAACCAACGTCGTGCCTCGCGTGTGCGACCTCGACTCACTCGCCGCGTCCACGGGCGGCAAGATCGAGATCGAGGCGATGGAGGACGGTCGCGAGGGCCACGTGTTGCGCGAACTGGTGAAGGCCGCGGTGCTCACGTCGTATCGCGATCTCGTCAGCCCCGAACTGACGCGCGACATCGTCACCGCTTTCGAGGAGGGGGCGGTGGTTCACACCGGCGAGGACGTCCCCTCGGTCGAACAGGCCGCGCTCATCGAGCAGATCCCGGCCCTGAAGGCGGCGGTGACTCCGCTGCTGGCGGGCGACGAGAGCCCGGCCAGCGTCGCCTCCGCGGTGGAGTTCGTGTTGGAGGGCATGCACTTATCCAAGCGACTGAACAAGGATCAGAGCGCGGGCAGCGGCGGCACGTACCGCAGTCGTTGATCCTCGGGCCCGACGGCCGGCCCGATGGCGGTTCGACTCAGCGGCCGCCCAGTTTGTTCTCGACGTCCTTCAACGCCGCAACCACCCGGTCGGTCTCGCTGCGGTGCTCGTGCACCAAGCGCACCAACCAGAAGCGCATGAAGCGCGCCAGGGAATAGCGCACGAAGAGCGCCGTTCCGGCGATCACGAGAGCGAGTCCGATGAGGGTGCCGGTGGCGAGGAAGGCGATCTGGTCTCCCATGTTCTGGGTGCCGCTGGCCTGGAAACCACCGACGATCGCTAGAGCGACGCCGATAATGAGTGCCAACGATCCGATGACGAGCAGCCATCGCTCGCGGTCGGCGCGGGCGCCGCGCAGTTTCAATTCGCCGATCTCTTCGGTGAAGGTCTGGATGCGGTTCTCGTTCATGGGTCGGTTCCGTTTCTCTGTTGTCGCTTGTGTTCTCGATCTTCGGTTGCTCGACGTAGTGGTCACGAGCCCAGGTAGGCCCCCGCCAGTACATCATCGCCGATCTCGGAGGCTTTGCCGGCCATGCGCACCGTTCCGTGGGCCAGCAGCACCGCGGTGTCGGCCACACCGAGGACGGTTCGTGCGAACTGCTCGACGACGAGTACCGACACGCCTTCGGCGGCGATCGCCGCCACCTGGGCGTACAGTTCGGCGACGATCAACGGTGCGAGCCCCATCGACAACTCGTCGAGCAACAGGATCGCCGGGTCGGTCGCCAGTGCCCGGGCCAGTGAGAGCATCTGTTGCTCTCCGCCCGACATCGTGCCCGCCAACTGGGTGCGACGTTCACCGAGCCGCGGGAAGCGCGCGTAGGTTCGCTCCTCGATGTCGCTCATCTTGTGACCGCTGAAGGTGGCCATCAGCAGGTTCTCGCGCACCGTCAAGTTCGGGAAGATCCCGCGACCCTCGGGGATGGTGCACAGACCGGCACGGGCCAGAGCACTGGCCGATGCGCCGGTGACGTCGCGACCGGCCACGATCAGATGACCCGCCGATGGCCGCAGCAAGCCACTGATGACCTTGATGGTGGTGCTCTTGCCGGCACCGTTCGGACCGAGAAGCGCGACCACCTCACCACGACCGATGGAAAGGTTCACGCCGTGCAACACGTCGATCGAGCCGTAGCCGGCCCGCACGTTGCGCAGTTCGAGGATGGGCAGCGTGCTCATGATGTTCCCAGGTAGGCCTGCAACACGGCGTCGTCGTGTTGGATCTCGCTCGGCGTGCCGACGGCGATGATGTTGCCGAGGTCGAGCACGTGGATGCGATCGCACACATGCATCACGAGGTCCATGTCGTGTTCGACCAGCAGCACACCGAGTCCGTCAGCGGCCAACTCGCGCAACAGCCCGCCGAGTCGCTCGGTTTCGGAGTCGTCCAAGCCCGAAGCGGGCTCGTCGAGCAACAGGAGCCGGGGCATGGTGGCCAGGGCGCGCGCGATCTCCACCAAACGCGCCGAGCCGGTGGGCAGATCGCCGGCCACGGAAGCAGACAGATGCGACAAGCCGACCTTGTCGAGCAAGTTGTCGACGGTGCCGTCCACGTCGGGGACCGCAGCCAGTTCGGCGGCCACGCGGACGTTGTCGCGCACCGTGAGCGACGAGAACAATTCGAGTCGTTGAAACGTTCGCGCGAGACCACGCTTGGCGCGCCGGTGTGGGGCCTCGCGCGTGATGTCCACTCCGCTGACGAAGACCTGACCGGCGGTGGGCTCCTGCATACCGCTGATCACGTTGAACAAGGTGGTCTTTCCCGCACCGTTGGGGCCGATGAGACCGGACACCTGACCGACCTCGGCGTCCAGGTCGATGCCACCGACGGCCATCACGCCGCCGAATCGCACCATCACGCCTCGAACCTCGAGCAACGACATCAGAGCACCACGCCGATCTTCTGTTCGGCCAACTCGATGTCCTCGCGACTGAAGTTCGCGTCCAGACCGGTCAGATCGGGTGACGCCGAGTGCACGCGAGGAGAGTTCTCGACGACACGCTGCGCGCCGACACCGAACAGAGCGACCAATCCGATGATCAGAATGATTCGTTTGCCGGTGGCGTCGAGGGCGGTGCTCCAGTCGACACCCGCGGCGATGGCCAACCCGACGACCAGCCACGCACCCGCCATCACACGTCGACTCGGCGTGGCGGCCGTCAACGCGGGAAGGTTGGGCGAAACCGCCAGGATCCAGACCACGCTGGTCACGAAGAAGGACCAGTGCGAGATGACGTCGGCGGCGTCGAGGGCCCAGATGCCGAAGGCTCCGGCGGCGCTGACCGCGATCAACCGCGGTTGTTCGATCAACGGACGGAACGAATCGCCGATCTGAGCCGCCGCACCCTGAGGATTGCGACCGAGGGTGATGCCGACCGTGCCGGGGCCGATCTTGGTGAGGTTCTTCACCGTGGGCACGATGGTGGCCAAGACCGAGTTGCCGCCGAGCAGTAGCCCGCCGAACAACGCTCCGGCAACCGAACCCACGCCGCCGACGACCGCGAGCAACACGATCGGAAGGCTCTGCGTGAATTCGTATTGCTGTGGGCTGACCTTGTCGCCGGCCAGTGCACCGGCGCAGGCGGCGATTCCGGCCGAGATGGCGAAGGCCGCCAACTTGGTGCGTGTCAGGCTCATGCCCAAGGTGGCCGCGGCGGCCGGTGAGTCCTTCAGTGCCACCAGTCGTCGGCCCAGTCGACTGCGGCGCACGGCCACCACGATCAAGCCGAGAATCGAGAAACTGACGGAGGCCAGGATCAGTCGGGCCCGCGGAGTGTCGATGGTGACGAAGGGGACACGCAACACGGGCACCGTGATGTTGCCGGTCTGGAACGTCTGGCGTTGGTTGAAGACGATCTTGCTGACCATCACCGCGAACGCCGCCGTGGCGAGCGCGAGATAGATTCCCGACAGTCGCAGCGCGGGCAGTGCGACGATCGCACCCACGATGGCGACGATGGCGATCGCGACGATGAGAGCGACCAGGTTTCCGTCACCCGGAAGCTTGGACATGGCAATGGCTCCGAGTCCGGCGAAAGTCAGTGGTGCCAAGGACATCTGGCCGGCGTAACCGGTGAGCGGCACCAGTGACAGCGTGACCATGGCGAACGTGAAGCCGTTCAGCAACAGAAGGGTGTTCGACCGGGTGAGCATGCCGGAGATACCGACGACGACCACCACGAGTGCGACCGCACCCATGATCGCCGTGCGCCACTCGGGCACGCGGTTCTCCTCGCGCAACTTCGTCGTGCCGACGCGCAAACGACTCTGCGGTCGCGCCAGCAACGCGATGAACAACACGATGGTGGGCAAGGCCGAACGTACACCCGACAACGAGAAGCCGAAGGCCGTCTGGGGGAACCACGACTCGTCCGACACCATCAGGTAGTAAGCGTCGAGGAGTCCCAGCAGACCGGCGCCGAGGAACGTGAGAGGCAGGCTCTTCAAGCGCCCGATGATGGCGGCGGCGTACGCGTTGATGACCAGCAGCACCAGTGGCTCGATGTTGAGCTGTTGATCGCCGGCCAGCAGGATTCCGGCGACTCCGGCCAACGACGCGCTGATGCCCCAGGCGAACATGGACACGCGGTCGGGTCGACCGCCGTTCAGTTCGGTGAGGTTGCGATCATCCACGACCGCGCGCATGGCCACACCCATACGGGTCTTGTACAGAACGATCCGCAGGATGATGGCCACCACGACGGCGCAACCGAATGTGATGAGGCGGTGCCAGCTGACGTTGAAGCCGCCGATCGAGATGCTGTTGCCCTCATAGAACTTGAGGAACGCCTCTCGACTGGCGTCGTTGGGCCAGATCCAGTTGGCCAGGCCGATCATGAAGGCGAACAGCGCCACGGTGACCGACAATCGCACGACCTCCGTCGTGCCCTGCAGTCCCCGCATCACGAAACGTTCGGTGACGATCCCGAACAGTGGACACAGGACGAACAACGTGATGAAGAGCGCCAGCGGTGCCGGCAGATCCCAGTCGAAGCGCAGTTGCCAATAGGTGAACGCCGACAACATGCCGGTGGCCCCGTGGGCGAGATTGAAGATGCCCGAGGTGGTGTAAGTGACGACCAGTCCACTGGCCACCACCGCATAGATGGCGCCCGTCGACAGGCCGATGATGGTGAACGTCAGCAGTTCCTGCATCAGCGGCCCGTCGTCCGGTTCATGTGCGTGCGCTCATCGAGTTCGATGATCAGTTGGGCCGTGTCGGATCGATGGCCACCGTCGGATCACCGAAGTCACCTTCGATGGCGACGGCGCCTTGCTCGTCATCGCAGCGCCATCCGTTGCCGTTGTCGTCGGCACTGCCACGCTCGGGGTACACCCGCTGCCACGTGCCGTCGACGACGCCCATGATGAGACCGCAACGCGGGGGCTCGTTGCTACCGGGGTTCGACTCGGCGTGCAGACCACCGGCCGTCCACGAGGTGACGTTCTTGGCCTCGGCCAGCACGCACTCGCGCTCGAGCACGTTGTCGTTGGCGTCCAGACAGGCGTTGGCCGATTGCACGAACAGCAACATGGCCGACACGGCCTGCTGACCCAAACCGGCGATGCGGCCGTCGGGTTTGTACGAGGCCATCATCTCGAGGAACGTGGCCAACGCCGGGTTCTGGTCGGCCTCTTCGAAGGGTGAGTACACGGTGCGCACGCGCAGACCCTCGGTGGCCTCGGCGTTGCCCTCGGCGACGATTTGCTCGCTGTAATGGTTCGCGTCGTTCAACACCAGATCGGGCACGTAGCCCACTTCACGCATGGCCTTGTAGAGCAGGATCATGTTGCCCGGCTCACCCACGACCGAAAGCATGGTGATGCCTTCGTTCTTCAACTGCTGGGCGAAGGGAGTCCAGTTGGCCTCGCCAGCGGGATTGGTGGGAATCATCAACGGTTCCCCGAATCCGCCGAGGGCGGCCATGGTGCCCTTGATCTGCTCGGCGACCATCTTGGTGCTCACGAAGTCGCCGTAGAGGATGGCCGGCTTGCCGATGGCCTCGGCTTGGTACTTCTTGGCCCACAAGAACCATGAGGCGGGCTTCAGGTTCGGCGGGTTCGGGATGGGCTGCACCCGCCCGTTGGCCAGCGAGGCCTCGGCGGTGACCGCGTAACCGGGCAACGAGATCATTCCGCACTCGTGGAAGCGCGGGTACATCTGGTTGTCGAACACCCAGCCACCACCGACCATGGCGAAGGTCTCGGCACAGGCCTGCTCGGTGGCCGCGGGGACGTTGAAGAGCTTGCCGTCGAGGTCGACGATCTCGATGGGAAGACCGCGCACACCGCCTTGGGCGTTGCACCAGCCCGCGAAGGCCTCGGCGGCGTCGAGCATCTCGACCGTCAAACCGGGGGCCGCTTCGTAGCCGTGGTCGGTGGCGGTTCCGAGGCGCAAGGTGTCGCCACCGTTCTGACCCTCGGCGATGGTGGGCACCCCGGCGTCGGTGGCCGGACCACACGGGCTCGCCATGTCGCCGAACATCACGGTGGTCGGCGCGTCGGTGGTCGGCGCCTCGGAACCCGACGGAGCCTCCGTCGACGGGGCCCCGGTGGCCGGCGCGCTGGTCGCGTCGCCACCCTCGTCGCGATTCGAACATCCGACCGCGGTGATGGCGACCAGTGCGATCGCGATCATGGCCCGTGTCGAGCGAAGTTTGCTGATCATGATTCCCCCACGATTCCGATCGGGACCCCCACGGCCCGACTCACGTCCGACAATAGCAAGCAGCGGGGCGTTCTCGATAGGGCGCTGATTCCTCGCCGGCGGTGTGCGCCCGACGTTGCTCAAGTGATAAGAACGAACCCGTGTCCGCACCAACCTCGTCGTCGACAACGGGACCCGACGGAGTGTTCACCGCTCCTCTCGTCGTCGCATACCCGTACAAGCGCACCGTCGGAACCCTGCTGTCCCGTTTCTTCCAGTCCTTGCAGGAAGGTCGACTCGAGGGCACGAAAGGTTCCGACGGACGCGTGTACTTCCCGCCGGCCGAATTCGACCCTGTCACCGGTCGTCAACTCGACGAATGGGTGACCCTGGCCGAGACCGGAACGGTCGTCACCTGGGCTTGGCAGTCGGTCCCGCAACCGGATCAACCCTTGGAGCGTCCCTTCGCGTGGGCTCTGATCACCCTCGACGGAGCTGACGTGCCCCTGCTGCACGCCATCGACGCCGGCGACATGGCGCGCATTCGCACCGGGTCGCGGGTGAAGGTGCGCTGGGCCGATGAGCGTTCGGGTGGCATTCGCGACATCGCCTGTTTCGACCTGCTGGAGGGAGCGTCATGAGCGAGGCCGACGGAATCATGCGGCTGCGCCAGCCGATCTCGGTGACCTACAACTGGTCGGCTGGACCCAACGCCACCAGCCATCTCAATGGTTTGCTCGACGGCACCCTCGTCGGCAAGCGGTGTCCGGGTTGCTCGCTCGTGTACTTCCCGCCGCGCAACGGGGTGTGTCCCAAGTGCGCGCGCATCCTCGGCGCCGACGTGGTGGTGGGACCACGCGGCACCATCACCACTTTCTGCGTGGTGAACGTGCCGTTCCTCGGCCAGAAGATCAAGTTGCCGTACGTGGCCGCTCAGATCCTTCTCGATGGCGCCGACATCTCCATGCAACACCTCATCCAGGAATGCGAGGCCAGCGACGTTCGTATCGGCATGCGCGTCGAACCGGTGTGGAAGGACCGCAGCGAATGGGGTCCGTCGCTCGAGAACATCGCTCACTTCCGTCCGACCGGTGAACCCGATCGTGACATGGGCGTCGAAGCGGGAGCCAGCTGATGCCGCGCCGAGACGTGGCCATCGTCGCGACGGCCCAGCGACCGAACGAAGTCGGCTCGACGTTGACGTCGGTCGAACTGATCCTGCCCGTCATCAACGATGTCATCGCCAAGGTCGGCATCGAACGCCAGAAGATCGGCTTCTGGTGTCACGGCAGTTGCGACTACATGAGCGGACAGCCGTTCAGTTTCGTGGCCGCAGTGGATGCCATCGGTGCTTGGCCACCCATCGTCGAGAGTCATGTCGAAGGTGACGGTGCCTTGGCGTTGTACGAGGCGTGGGTGAAGATCCAGACCGGTGAGTGCGATGTGGCGTTGGTGTTCTCCAATGGCAAGACCACCTCGGGTCCCATCGATCGCATCTTGAACCTGCAGGCTGATCCGTACGTGGTGACACCGTTGTGGCCGGGTTTCGATTCGCTGGCCGCGTTGCAGGCGCGGGCCTGCCTCGACGCCGGTGTGCTCACCGAGGCCGACATGGCCGAGGTGGCTGCGCGCAGCTACCGCGACGCGTTGAACAACCCGATCGCCTACGCCAAGGAGAACGTGACGGCCGAACAATTGCTCGCTCGTCCGTACACCACGGCTCCGTTGCGGGCTCACGATTGTGGGGTGCCCGTCGACGGCGCGAACGCGATCATCCTGGCCGCCGGTGACGCGGCGCGGAGTCTGGCCGAACGTCCGGCCTGGATTCGTGGCATCGACCATCGCATCGACACCCAACGTTTGGGTGCCCGTTCCATGACCGAGAGTTCCTCGGCCGCCATCGCGGCGGTCAAGGCCGGCGTCGGCGACGACCGCATCGACATCGCCGAACTGCACGCGCCGTACACGCACCAGGAGATCCTGTTGCGTCGCGCCATGAATCTCGGCGAGGGCACGCACGTCAACCCCAGTGGTGGCGCGTTGGTGTCGAACCCGGCCATGGCCGCGGGGTTGGCCCGTTTCGCCGAGGCCGCCGAGAGCGTCTTCTCCGGTTCCGCCGATCGCGTGCTGGCGCACTGCACGAGTGGTCCGATGTTGCAACAGAACCTGGTGTGCGTGATGGAGGGTGAGTGAGATGGCCGATCTCTGTGCGGTAGTTGGCGTCGGACAAACCAAGCACGCGTCGTGTCGCGCCGACGTGTCCATCGCCGGTCTCGTTCGTGAGGCCGTCGATCGCGCCCTGGCCGATGCCAACATCGGAATCGACGACGTCGATGCCATCGTCATCGGCAAGGCCCCCGACCCTCTCGAGGGCGTTGCCATGCCCGAGTTGTGGTTGGCCGACGCGTTGGCGGCGCACGGCAAACCCGTGTTCCGCGTGCACACCGCCGGATCGGTCGGTGGCTCCACCGCCATCGTGGCCGCGCAACACGTGATGGCCGGTATCCACGGCACGGTCCTCACCGTCGGTTTCGAGAAACAGAGCGACGGCAATGCCATGTGGGCGTTGAGCGTTCCGATTCCGTTCGGAATGCCGGTGCACGCCGGTGCGGGCGGGTACTTCTCGCCGATCGTGCGCGGATACATCAAGCGTTCTGGTGCGCCGTCGCACATCGGCGCCATGGTGGCCGTGAAGGATCGCACGAACGCGTGCAAGAACCCCTACGCGCACCTGCACGAGCCGGACTGGACCCTCGAGAAGGCTCTCGAGAGCCCCATGATGTGGGATCCCATCCGCTTCGTCGAGACCTGCCCGTCCAGTGACGGGGCCATGGCTCTCGTGATCATGAGCGAGGAGCGTGCCGACAAGCACGCGGGACCCAAGGCGTGGGTGCACGCCACCGCCATGCGCAGTGAGCCCACCGCGTTCGCGGGTCGCGAGCAAGTGAGTCCGCGCGCCGGCGAGATGTGCGCCGAGGATCTGTGGCGCAAGGGTGGCATCACCAACCCGGCCAAGGAGGTCGACGTCGCCGAGATCTATGTGCCGTTCGCGTGGTTCGAACCGATGTGGCTGGAGAACCTCGGTTTCGCTCCGCGCAACGAAGGATGGCGTTGGGTGGAGGACGGGGTCACCGACATCGGTGGCTCGTTGCCCATCAACCCGTCGGGTGGCGTGATGTCGACCAACCCCATCGGCGCCTCGGGCATGTTGCGCTTCGGTGAAGCGGCGATGCAGGTGATGGGCAAGGCTGGCGAGCACCAGATCGACGGTGCGCGCAAGGCGGTCGGCCACGCGTACGGCGGCGGCAGCCAGTTCTTCGCCATGTGGCTGGTGTCGAGCAGCAAGCCCTGACGAACTCGTTCGTCAGGTGCGCGTCCAGTTGGGCGCGCGCTTCTCGGCGAACGCCCGCGGACCCTCTTTGGAGTCGTTCGTGCTGAAGATGGGCCATCCGATCTCGAACTCCAGCTTCAACGCCTCGGTCTCGGACATGGCGGCGGTCTCCTG
>Ga0169931_10011513_pt1 | contig 12441 bp, 11 predicted proteins | sample Kivu_15m_20L_FD_129675 | JGI IMG/M metagenome (GOLD analysis project Ga0169931, IMG submission 129675) | Freshwater microbial communities from Lake Kivu, Western Province, Rwanda to study Microbial Dark Matter (Phase II) - Kivu_15m_20L... | ecosystem: Environmental > Aquatic > Freshwater > Lake...
AACTTGTTAAAAAATTCTTGAATTATTTCAAAGTAGTGTTCTTGTTGAAGATTAGAGATTATACTATTACCAACATCATCATTTTCTTCTATTGTTGTTATTTGTTGGTCCGGTAATTCAGTTTGTCTAGATTGTTTATTTTTTTCAGGTTGTTCAGGTTCTTCGATAGGTATATTTTGTGAGATATCAACAAAATATTTTTTATCGATTTGTTGAATATTATTTTTAATTTGTATAATTTCTTTTTCATCATCAGAATCTTCAATATCAGCAAAATCATTATAATTTTTTATTTTTTCTGGAAATTTTTCTAGTAATTTATTTCCTAATAAAAATAGTTCAACGTCAATATTTGGATACTGATTATTATCTATGAGAAGAACACCTTTATTTTTTTTATGAACAATAACAATTTTAATTTTTTGTTCGTCGATGTAATAATCTTTTTCGAATCCTTGAAGATAAATATTTATTTTTCTTACTTTATTACCGGATACAATAATTTTGGTTTCTTCAATTATATTGGATGCATAAATATTTAATTCTTCATAATTAACTAATATTTGTTTATAATAACATCCGCTGGCTAAGATAGTTCCTCCAATTTTATCATTTGCCGATTTAGAAATAACAGAACAATTTGTTTGAAAATCAGCACCATTGGATAATTTATATGAATCGATACTAAGATTAAAAATTCTGGAGAATTTTTCAGGACTGAGACTGAGAGATAGATTACCGATAAGAGTTTGGATAATATCTTTACTACAATTTAAATCAAGCCATTTAAGATATTTGGTAAAATTATTAAGAGTATATAAGAATTTAAGTGCTTCTATATCAAGAGGCATGAGTGTTTGGGGATAATATTCATTATTCAATTCAGAGAACATAAGAGTAGAAAATATAGAATCATAATATAAAATATTTTTAGTGTTGCATTGAGAAGAAATTGGTGTTTCGTGATGTTTTAGTCCAAAACAATGGAGAATATGATGAAGAAAATAATAGAATCTTTTGGAACCTCTAGAAGAATTTTCGTTATCTGAAAAATTGGGATAAAATATAAAAAGCTTATTTTCAAGAATATTGTAAAGATCAAGTTCATGTGGAAATGTGCTTACACCATAAAAATTAGCATTTTCTATAAAATTTGAAACAACAATATCAGCGTCAGAAAATTTATCAACTTCTATAAGATCAATATTAAGAAAATCAGTTATTAGTTGTAATGCTTTAAGATGATTTTTTTTCTGAATCATATTCCAATTCTTGATTTTGAATTCACGATTAAAGAAGAAGAAGATAATTTCTTGTAATTTATCGTTTATTTTTTCAGGATAGAAAACTCTTAATTTATTCCCATAGGATTCAAGATTAAGAGCACTGAAACCGATAATATTTTTAATATTATTATGGACGAATGAAAGGTCATTATCTGAGAAATATTTAATTTTAGAATTATCTCTATTAAATTTGCGGATTTTATTATTGATAGCGTAAAAAATTTTTTTATTTTTGAAAAGAGTTTTATCTTTTTGACATAAAATTGGGTCTTTAGAACTCATAATGATTCTAAAGATAAAATAAATAATAATTATCCTTATATGTTAAAGCCAATTTTTCTTGTAGCAAATGGATAATTGTTAGCTTCCATATATTTTTTAAGAACACCTTTATATTCATAATTTTTCAATTCAGGAGATAACCATAAAAATTCCTGAACTAATCGTTTATCCAAAAAAGGGTATCTTCCTTCGATACCAAATAATCCAGTAATAACCTCCTCTTTCCATAAATAAGATTCTTGACAACTATTATAAAAATTTTTCCAGACACAATTTTTATCTTCAATATTTTTTGGGAAAATGGTTGATAAATCATTTGGAAATTTTCCTCCAAAATTACTATGACAAACCATTCTATGTCCATTGTGTCCATAATCTGAAAATATTTCATCTGCACCAGAACCAGATAATACTACACGAATATTATATTTATTTCTAACTTCACTGTATATTTTAGCAGCCCCAATAACAGCGTCATCAATTTTAAAGTTATAATCACCTTTATTCATTTTACCGTTTCTATAATACCACCTATCAATATGAAAATTTTCGGTATTATCTTCAATATATTTTTTTAATTTTTTCCTTTCATTTTCATTGATATCAAAATATAATCCAAAATTTTTAGTTTTATTAATTTTCATTCTATTTCTCAAAACATTTTTATCTTCTTTTCCGCCAATGGATGCAGTATTATAAAGAACATTATATTTATTCAAAACACAACATATAACCCCACTATCATATCCACTACTAAGATTAACAAGGATTTCTTTTTTAGTCATAACTCTTTTAAGAACAGCTATTTCAAGGAAAATAAAGAAATCTTTAAGAGATTTTTTGTGTTGTTTGAGATCCCATTTATAAAATTCAGAAATTAATGTAAGTTTACCGTCAAATTTATAAATAGAATTTGGACTAATTTTAGTAATATTTTTAAGGCCCAATTTATCACAAGCACTTTTATAAGTGCTAATACAGAATTTATTTCCATCAATACCAATAAAAAAAGGTTTAATAGCAAATTGATCATGAATAAGATAGAAATGTTTAAGTAATTTATCATAGATAACAATCGAGAATTCACCATCTAATTTTTTAAGTTCTTCTAGTCCTTTTTTATAGAGGAAAACGATACATTCAACATCACTATTAAACTTACCAAACTCGTAGTAATTATAAATTTCACCATTAAAACAAATAATGATCTTTTCATCTTCATATGGTTGTGGATAAAAATTACCGGTTATTGATAGAAGATTATGAAGAAATAAGATATTATTGTAATATATTTGATTTTCGTTGTCTGGACCTCTAAATTTTTGGTAAAAATTTGCTTCATTTATATTACCATTCAAAATATTCGTTATTAAAAAATTACACATTTATTATCTATTCATAAAATATTTTTTACCTAATAAATACCTGGTATCAATCTATGTTTTACTTTTTCACAATATTTATTCCAATATTCATTATATTTTTTACTACATTTTTCTTCATCCCTATAAATTCTGTGAATTAATAACGCGATAATGTATGCCAAATAAGCAAAGGGAAAAATACCTAATTTATATCCAACTAAACTCCAACAAGCTGATAATCCAATTTCAAAAGAATAATTCATATGACGACTTTTTCCCCACCATCCACTAGTTAATAATTTACTATCTTTAATAACACCATCTTTTTCATATTTAACATCAATATATTCAGCAGGTTTACCCCATATTTCAGTATTAAAATTTTCTTTGAATTTTTGTTTTTCAGAATCAATTTTATAATTCATCCATACAAACCATAAACCTAATAATAAAATAATTAATCCTACAATAACACTTATATTAGTTGGATGATTAATTAAATAATATGTGGTAAATGTATAAAAAGCAGGAATAAATACAATACATCCCCAGCAGATATAATATCCAGCTCTATCCAGAGTGATATCTAATGTGTTAAAATATCCAGTTTCCCAATAAAAGAATTTAGCGATATAAATTGTTTGTAATAAAACTGTAACCCATATAGCAATATTAAATCCAAAAGTATAATAACTATAGAATGCGAATATGATAATAATAATTTGCCAGGAGATCATTCCAAAACGGCAATTAGTGAATTGTTTAACATCTACGTCGGCGATTCTGGGATGAAATTTTAGTCCACGATAGAATTTGAAAAATGGACTATAACCTTTTTCATCATCTTCTTTTTTACCCCAATAATCATTTTTATCTTTGCAATATAAATAAGAAACGAATAATAATCCAAATATATTGAATGTGAGAATAATTGGAATAAAATTATGGGTGAATTTTTCAGGGAAAGTCTTCCATTTTAAACAAATAAAAATAATTAAAATAAATGAAGCAAACCAAAAAAGAAACCCATTTCCTTGATATTTAGGTTCACTATCATCAACATTTTTGGGTCCAGTAAAATTTTGAGGAAATAATTTTATGGATAAAAATCCCCAAATAAGAAATGAGATAAGAATTAATAAAGAAAATAAATTTGGGTAAATTTTATCTGAGATTGTATTTGTTTTTTTAAGGAGAATAAATAAAATAATTGGAACAAGAATAATAAAAATAAAAGGACCTATATAATTTTTTTGAGTATCCATAATAAAATAATTATTTTTTATAAATATATTAAACTAATGAATTATGTAATTGCAACATATAATGGATCAGCTAATAGAAAGCATACTCACCCAATACCTAATGATGTTTTAAGATGTCATATCGATAAGATTCGTGAATTCAAACATAATTTGAAGAGAATAACGATAATGAAAGCGAAGTGTGATAAACCAGTTTATGAAAATTATTATAATATAAATAAGACTGGTCTTCCAATAAAAGAGATAAATGTAGAAAATTACGGTTATTCAATGGGTCAATGGTTAAAAGCTTATGAATTGGATAAGACATTTGATTATTATTTATTTATGGAGGATGATTATTGCCCAAGTTTGGATAATTTTGATAAGATAATTATAAAAATATATAAGGATAAATTTCCTGATAATATTGGATTATTAACTTCTGTGATAGAAGGAAAAGGAATGGGTGAAGATGGATCTTATCCGATTCATTTTGAAGGAATTGCATTAGTAAGTAGAGAAACTCTTGAAAAATTATATAAGAAATGGGATAATAAAGCAAGAGAGGAACTGGATAAATTGGATTCATCAATTGTAAAATGTTTAAATGATGTTAAAAGAAGATATAAAGGAGGTTATTATCAATTAACATTTTCATTAATTTTTACATTGGCAGGAATTGAACATAAGGATTATACGGAGATATATAATCATTTTTATTGGGATGATTTCAGAAATTTGATAACAAAATTTAATCGCAAGAAAAAACATTCAAAAAGATATACTTTAGATGATATAAGAAACTGTGTTTTTCTTCCTGTTCAATTAAAGGATGAAGAATGTATAAAAAAACACGCTAAATTTGCTTAAAATGTTTTTTTACCATCTAAATGTTTAATAAAAGAACGTTCTTCCACCGGTCCAAATAGGTAGGTTCCAAATTGTAAATGTGCCTTTTCATTTTTACATTTCAATAGAAGAAATTCTTCCATTGGTTGTCCATCTTTACATTTTTTCATAACAAATTCATTATAATATTTTGTTGGACAGATATTATTATTATCACTCCAAGCGTTTGTTCGTGTATAAGTGAAATTATTACATTTAATTTCTTTACCGAATAATCCGTAGTGAGAGTCACAATTAGTTTTTCTATTACATCTTTTATTAAATCTTACATGTTTAAGTTCTGGATGTTCTTTCATATCTTCAATAACTTTTGGAATATCTATTGGTCTTTTATTAAATTTAAGATCATGTTGCATAACTAAAACGAATTCAGAATGAACATATTGTAAAGCATTTCTAACATTACCTGTTAGATGTCCATGATCTTCTCTAACAACTATTTTTAAATATTTTTTATCTTTGACATATTCTTCCAGATTATTCAAGTATTCAATAAAATCAGGGTGTTTACTAAAATCATGGGCTAATATAATAAGTGTATTTTTTGGTAAGTTAAGTAGATGTAATGATTCGATAGTTTCTTGTATAATTTTAATGTTAGGATGTGAGGGAATGTATGAAGCGGTAATAATAATGGATATATCTTTATTATACATAGTAAAATATAAAATATTTTTTTATGAAAAAAACTTATGATATATATAATTGGTCCTGCGAAGATAAATAGGAGTTGGGAACATCCATTTTATATGTTTTCCAGATCGTTATCTTTCATTTTAAAAAAACATAATTTGGAGAATAAAGTTTTAAGTAAGGTCCAGGATATAATAACAGAAAATGATATAGCAATAATTATTCAACCATATTACCGGGAAATAAATTGTAAAATTATTTTTGTTAATTCAGAATCATTAACAGTAAGAAAAGATGTAAGAGAACAAATACAGAATGGAAAAAATATATCAATGATATGGGATTATCACCAAAAGAATTTGACATTATTGAAAAAATGGGATAAAAAAAGTTTTTTGGTGGCTCCATTTTATCATGAGTTTTATGAGGAGCACTTTAAGAAGATAGATTGTAAGAAGGATATTGATTTTCTTTTTTACGGTAGAATAAATGAAAGACGCAAAAAGATATTGGATAAATTAAATCTAAAATATTCAGTTCATACTATAGAAACAAAGGATTATGAAGCATTATATAATTTAATAAATCGTTCAAAGATAGTGTTGATAATTAATTACTATGAAAATAGTTTAGAAATAGATTTTTACAGATTAACTTTTTTATTATCAAATAAGATATTTGTAATAAATGAGGAATTCCAGAAAGAAGAAAAAGAACTTTTTGATAAATTTGAAGGAAAATTAATTTGCAGTAAATATGAAAATTATTATGAAGATTGCGAAAAATATATCTCATTATCTCAACAAGAAAGAGATAAAATGACTGAAGAAGTGTATAAAATTTTTAAAAAGAAATTTTATTTGGAAAAATATGTTCCAATTGAAGAAATAAAAAAATTAAATGACAGCACGACCAACATCTGAGGCCCAATCTTTTTCAGGTCTATCAACTTTAAGATTTCTTTCAACAGCACCTTTCAAAACGAATGATTCAACACCACAATCTTCAAATTCTCTTAATAAAGCCATTGTATCTTTAGGGAAACAAGTTCCACCAAAACCTCTTCTGCCATCATGACCTGGAACTTGAGTGTGACTTAATCCAATTCTATTATCAAGTGGAGCAAGTTTCTGGACTACATCATAATTAATATTTTTATGGACACATAAATCATAAATTTCATTGCAGAAACTGACTTTAAGAGCGAGAAATGTATTGCGAAAATATTTAATCATTTCAGCTTCACCATTTTTAACAAAATGTATATCATTATGTTTTATGTTACCAGCATCATGTGCTAAATTAATAATTTTGGTGATTTTATATATAAAATCATCATTATCACTATTTTTTAATCCAAAAATCCAGTTTTTACAATTTCTGAAGTCAAAATCCCAATTTTTTTCAGTAAGAAATTCAGGCATAAAATAGCAATCTAATTCATCACTAGTTCCAGGTAAAACTGTTGACCGAATTACAATATGTGTTTTAGAAGTATCAATATTATTTTTAAGTTGTTCAACAACATTTTTAACGATACCTAAATGGTTGCGTCCGTCTTTACCCATGGGAGTAGGAACTGAGACAAAAACAATATCACAACAAGCTAAATCTTTAATGGTGGTTCCTACAGGTTCACATTTTTTAGGATCGATATCATAAACGAGCATATTGGTATTTGGTGTTTTAAGGATTTTTGTGGCTTGACCGACAAATCCATTTCCAATAATTGCAAAAGACATTAAATATAAATATATTTTAAATAAATAATTTTGACAAAAATATATAATTAAATAAATGAGAGTTCTTTTCGTAGCTGAAGCGGGTCATTATAAAAGATGGGGTCCTAAAAATTATTATGATTTATTAGAATATGTATCAAAAAACAATAAGGAACACGAGATATTACTAATTTATACAGATAACAAAAGTGAGACTATTAAAGAGGAATTAACGATATTTAATCCTGATATAATATTATTTTTTGATACTGATACTTTTAGTGATAGATTGGAACGTTTTAAATTTTTATTCAAGTTTAAAAAACCGATTGGATTAATTTTATTAGATATGTTTTATCCAAATAAATTAAAAGATAATATTTTCATTAAAAAGATACATGTATTAGTTCATTTTGGAAAAGCTCATAAGATTGTAGATTATTATAAGAATTTATATAAAAAGAAATATGTAACATTTTTAAAATCAAGATTTATTAACAAGAGGAGATTTTACGATTATAAAGAGAAAAAAGAATATGATATTGTATTTTATGGAACTAGAAGATATTATCATGATTATGCATCTGAAAAAATACCATTTATGGGACAAGGAACATCTGGAGAAGTTAATTTTTATCCATTAAGAGAGAGATTAGAGAATTTATTAAAAGATAATAAAAAATATAAAGTTCTTGTTCTTCCTGAAAAAAATAGTTATACAAGTCAAATAAAAAATGAGGATTTATCATTATTATTAAATAAATCTAAAATGGCGGTTGCATGTTCTACATTAGCGGATATATGCATGCATAAATATATGGAAATATTAGCATCACATTGTATGGTTTTAGGAGATATACCTTCAGATTATCAGAAGATGATGAAGGATAAGATTTGTGAGGTTACTTTAAGTATGACAGACGAACAGATTTTAGATAAAATAGATTCTTATTTGAATAATACAAGAAAGTTAGAGAGATTAACTGATGAATTATATAATGAAATTCATACGGGACATAATTATGATGAGGCAATAAAAAATTTTAATGTTTTATTTGAAAATATAATAAAGAATATAAAAATATGAAAATAGCTTTATGTTTAGCAGGTAAAACGGGTGGAACTGCTAAGGATGGATTAGGAGTAACTTTAGATCCTAGATTTGGTTATGAACATCATAAAAAACATGTATTAGATGTTGGAAAGAATGATGTTGATATATATTTGCATTGTTGGAATCCCGATCAAAAGAGGACATTAAGAAAATTATATCATCCAAAAAGATTTTTATTTGAGGAGCCAGTAACAAAAAATTTATTGGAGAGTCGGATAATAAGTATCAAAAGATGTTTGGAATTGGTGGAGAGGTCAAAGATAAATTATGATTTTGTGATGATTTCTAGATATGATGTGATTTTAAATGCAGATTTTGATTTTGACAAATTACCTAAAGATAAATTTATAGCGAGTCATTGGAATGATAGGGGGTCAAGGAATAATCATAAAGCAGGATTTTATGATTTATGGTTTATAGCGAGTTTAGAAATTTTTAATGAAGTTTTAGATAATATCCCAAAGAAATTTTATAATATGAGTCCTCATATTTTTTGGAGAAAGAGAGTTAATGAAAAAATAGGTAATGATGAAATAGAATATATCTATTATGTAGGAAAACATTTTGAGTTAACTCGTCGTTTCTACTATTTCCCGAATGATATAAATAATCCTGAAGAAATGATCAAAAAGAATTTAGCGAAATTCTTAAAAAAACACAAAGATTTTAATATAGATGTTATAGTAAAACCAGAAGATGTTGATCCAGTTGTAATAGAAGATATTCCAAAAACTGATCAAGATGATGAAGATATAGGACCAGATAATAAAGATGATCCTATTGAACAGGAAATAGAAGAAGATAATAAAGAATATGATCTTCCTTTATTTGATGATTTAATGATAATTGTATTTAATAGAAGAGAAAAATTAAGAAAAAGATATAAGATTAGAAATAGAAATAAATTTAGGATTGGTCCAAGTATACTTTAATTGAATCAATACCTTTCCATTTTAAAATACAAGCACGATGAACACCGTCAATTATAACCAAATTATTATTATTTTTTTTGACAATAATAAATGAAGGTTTATTTTCAATTAATTTTCCATATTCAAAATTATTAATTAATTGATTATATTTATCGGGAAGATGATCATCTTTAATAATTAATCCAAGATATTTAAGAATATAATTTTTATATTGTTCTTTTTGTCCTAAAAGATATTGATAATGTGGAGTATTTTCAAGATTTATTCCTTGTTTTTCACAAGTATTTGCAAGTAAGTTATTTATAGAGACGTCAATTACAGGGAAATCGTGGATAATTTTATTATGTAGGTAATCTTTGGATTTTTTGAGCTTGAGATTAAATTGAAGTAAGATATGGGCAAATTCTTCTTCAGAATCGGAGGAATGAATCACATGATTTTGGGTTATTTCAGGAATCCAGAATTTTTGAATGGATGCTTTTTCAATGTTTTCTTTAGTGATTAATTTATTAACATCAATATCTTTACTTCGTGGATTATATAATAATCGTATTTTCCATTTTAAAAAAGTTTCATTATAGGCGTATTTATGTTTATTATCTTTTTGTTTATAAATTGTATTTTTATCATAGACAATAATTAAATAAACTTCATTTGGACAGGTTAAAAGGTATTTTGTTTTGGCGGAAATGTGTTCTTTAGGATAATCATCAAGTGCATAAATATGATCAATAAATTTTTTGATATCTATATTTTCTTTTTTTAATATTTTTTTAATTTGAATATTGGGATAATCTCTTATAATTTTAAGAATTTCTTCAATATATTTTGAAGCGTGACCCCAGAGAATAAAACCCTGAAAAGTTTTCATATAATATAATATTATGAATTTAAATAATATTTTTAACGGATTAAGAAGATATTCAGTAATGAGATTTCCAGAAACATATCCAAATTTAGGAGGAGATATAGATATATTATGTATTGATATTGTTGATATGGAAATATACCTTGAGAAGAATCTTTCTAAAAACTATCGAATAGTAAAAAGAGATGGAAAAAGAAGTAATAGGCATTTAGATGTATTTGAAGGAAGAAAGTTTATAATGAAATTTGATTTAAGTGATAGTTTAAAAAAATTATATCCAGAATATCAAATTCCAGAAAATTATACAGCAAGCGTAATCAAAAATAGTGTTAAAAATAAATATAACATATTTGTTCCAAAATTAGAAGATGAATTATCAATAAGATGGTTAGAATATGATAAATATAAATTATTAAGACCTGAAAAAGTAAAACACTTTTATTTTATACAGAAATTTTCAAATATTTCTTTTAAACGATTTGATAAAATTAATTCTAATCAAGCTAAAAGTATTTCAAAACCAATCATAATATCCAAAAAGACTGAAAATAATCCAATTGTAATAGAAAAATCTAAAAATAAAATAACCGGATTAAATATTTTTGGCTCAAAAGGAAACTTTGATTTCATAAAAAATAAAAATCAAATAATTGTTCCAGAAGAAAGATGTGTTACTGAACCTCAATCTGAAGTTGATCCTGAATCTGAAGATATTCGTCTTCCCGGTGATCTTCCTCTAAAACCTCCTGTTCCTGTTCAAGATCCTGTTCCTGTTCCTGTTCAAGATCTTGTTCCTGTTCCTGTTCCTGTTCCTGTTCAAGATCCTGTTCCTGTTCAAGTTCATGTTCCTGTTCAAGATCCTGTTCAAGTTCCTGTTCCTGTTCAACCTCATGTTCATCATCTAGATCAAGTGCAGGTTTATAATCCTGATCATTCTGAGAATCAGTTAAAGGAACAGGTTCAGCCACAGCCTCAGGAGATAATGAAAAATCTGTATGATATTGTGGTTCAGAATAATATTCGGAAGTTTGTTCATGGGAAGAATCGTTTTGTTCCACGGGTTGTTCCTGATTGGTTGAAGTAGAGAGTTTAATTCCAAAGTGATGTTCAAGAAGATTATCAAATTTTTGTCTGCATTTATCGAATGAAAGATTTTCAACAATAAAATCTCTTGGTTTGTAATATTTTAATTTTGATAGAAATAAATCATAGTAAAAAGGAAAATCTTCTTTTTTATAAAAAAATTCTCCACATCTGACATCCCAATAGGGAATAGTTTCCATTGGCGATTTAATATCATTATATTTATCTTTACATCCATATTCTTGACTCATTAAGCTAGTATTCCATACTAATACTGGAACATTCATAGATAAAGCTTCTTGAAGTGCAAATCCTTGAGATTCATGCCTTCCAACCCAGATAACGTATGCAGCTTTATTAAGTTCTTTAATATAAGCATTTTCTTTATAAGATCCGTATCTGAATACTTTATAATTTTTGATTCCTTTTTTATTAAGATATTTTTCAATAAAAGCTAATTCCTCAGGATCTCTTCTCTTAAAATAAATAATAACTTCTGTTTTATCATTCTTTCCAGGAACATATATATCGGTATCAACACCAAAAGGAACCCAAGCTAAAGGTAAACTATCATATTTACAATCATTTTTCCAAACATTCATCGCAGATTTACTAGGATGGATATAAATCGCATTATTATATTTGTTCCTGAAAGATTTTGATGCGGTATTGGGTAATACTGAGAAATGAGGTCCAAAAACAAATTTTTTATCAGGATATTCCTCGATAGAATAACTTTTATTTGAACTAAAAACGATATCAGCATCATCTATTTTGTCAACAATATTGAAGAATTGTTTGTAGTATTCAAGAAATTCTTGATTTTTGTGATGATAAGTAGCGGGTAAAAAAATACTGAGCGCGTATTTCATGATTTATATCTAAATAAATATTATTTTCCACTCATTGGGACACAAATCATTAATATTATTATGACTCATTTTTGGTCCAAACCACTTAGAAGGTCTAACGACAATTTTATCTTCATTTGAATTTAGATAT
>Ga0169931_10011514_pt1 | contig 12441 bp, 12 predicted proteins | sample Kivu_15m_20L_FD_129675 | JGI IMG/M metagenome (GOLD analysis project Ga0169931, IMG submission 129675) | Freshwater microbial communities from Lake Kivu, Western Province, Rwanda to study Microbial Dark Matter (Phase II) - Kivu_15m_20L... | ecosystem: Environmental > Aquatic > Freshwater > Lake...
CGTCACCGTCGGCGTCGCGGATCAGGTCCAGCGCCATCCACTCGACGAAGAAGTTGGTGCGCGCCTTCACGTTCTGCTGGTACAGCGTGTGCAGCATCGCGTGACCGGTGCGGTCGGCCGCGGCGCAGGCGCGCTGCACCGGCTTCTCGCCGTAGTTGGCGGTGTGGCCGCCGAAGGGGCGCTGGTAGATCGTGCCGTCGGGGTTGCGGTCGAAGGGCATCCCGAAGTGCTCGAGTTCGTACACCACGCGCGGGGCCTCGCGGCACATGAACTCGATCGCGTCCTGGTCGCCGAGCCAGTCGGAGCCCTTGACGGTGTCGTAGAAGTGGTAGTGCCAGTTGTCCTCGCTCATGTTGCCGAGGCTGGCGCCGATGCCCCCCTGCGCCGCCACGGTGTGCGAGCGTGTGGGGAAGACCTTGGACAGCACGGCCACGTTCAGCCCGGCCTGCGACAGGCGCAGCGAGGCCTGCATGCCCGAGCCGCCGGCGCCGACGATGACGACGTCGAACTTGCGACGGGGAAGGTTGGAAAGCGCCATGACTCAGAGTCTCCAGAGCACCTGCACGGCCCAGCCGGCGCAGCCGACGAGCCAGACGATCGTGAACACCTGCAAGGCCAGGCGCACACCCACCGGCTTGACGTAGTCCATCCAGATGTCGCGCACACCCACCCAGGCATGCCAGGCCAGCGCGACGATGACGACGAAGGTCAGCACCTTCATCCACTGCGCCGCGAAGATGCCGGCCCAGCGCTCGTAGTCCAGCGGCCCGGGCATCAGCACCTGCGCCAGCAGCACCACGGTGAACAGCACCATCAGCACGGCGGTGGCGCGCTGGCTGAGCCAGTCGCGCAGGCCGTAGTGGGCGCCGACGACGACGCGCTTGGCGCCGAAGTTCGGTTGACGATCCGCCATCGAAGCGCTCCTTCAGTACAGGCCGAACAGCTTGGCGCCCAGCGCCAGCGTCAGGATCACGGACAGCGCCAGCGTCGCCACCGCGGTGGAGTGACCCTGGGCCTTGGTCACGCTGTGCGTGGCGTCCATCCACAGGTGGCGAACGCCGGCGATGGCGTGATGCAGGTAGGCCCAGATCAGCGCCAGGACCACCAGCTTGACGAACCATCCGGGCACGACGCCGATGCCGGCGACGAAGGCGCTGGTGAAGGTCTCGAAGGACGCCTCGGAACTGACGCTGGTGTCGAACAACCAGATCACGAAGGGCAGCAGCAGGAACATCAGCGCGCCGCTGACGCGGTGCAGGATCGAGACCACGCCCGCCGGGGGCAGGCGGTAGGACAGGATCTGCGTGACGTGGATGTTCCGGTGCACCGCGCCGGACCTCGGGGGTGTTGCCATGGGGGGACCTCGTTTCACTCCTCTTGCAGCCCTCGTCGAGGGGCCTCGTGGCGGCGCCCGCGGCGGGGCCCTGCCCGCCCACCGGACGCTGCGCCTGCTCTTTTCGCTCTCGGGTTCTTGCTCGTTGTTGTCAGACGACCAGAAGACTCCGGCCTTGCTTGAGTTTATTGCATCGCAGCAAGCTGACGGCAGCACTACAAACGACCGTTCGTCTCGGGCCGGGCTGCGCTGCGTTCATTCCGGGCATTCAGTTCAGGGCGTTGCGGTAGTGGTGGCCGTCGGTGCGGTACAGGCCGCGCCGCAGTTCCACCGCCTTGTCGCCGTAGGTGTAGGACAGCCGCTCGACCGACAGCAGCGGCGCGCCCGGCGGCAGGGCCAGCGCGGCCGCCGCCTCGGCGTCCGCGGCCACGGCGCGGATCTGCTCTTCGGCGCGGATCATGCGCACGCCGAACTCGGCCTCGAACAGGCGGTACATGGGGCCTTTCCAGTCGCTCAGGCGCTCCGCGCTCAGGCCCTTGAACAAGGCGCCGGGCAGGAAGATGTCGTCCAGGACCACGGGCACGCCCTCGGCCAGCAGCACGCGGCGGATCTCGACCACGGCGTCGCCGCTCTTCAGGCCCAGGGGCCGCGCCACGTCAGCCGGCGCGCGCAGGCGGCGGCAGTCGAGCAGGCGCCGCTGCAGCACGGCCGTGGCGCCGCTGTCCGCGCGCAGGCGCAGGAAGCGGTATTGCGTGCGCTCCTCGGCGTGGGTGGCGACGAAGGTGCCCTTGCCCTGGCGACGCACGAGCAGGTTCTCGGCCGCGAGTTCGTCCACTGCCTTGCGCACGGTGCCCTGGCTGACGCGAAAGCGCGCCGCGAGCTCGTGCTCGCTCGGGATGGCCTGGCCCGGCAGCCACTCGCCAGCCTGCAGGCTGCGCGTGATGAGGCCCTTGATCTGCTGGTAGAGCGGGCTGAAGGCGGGACCGTCCCCGCCGGCCACGGGCGCGGGGGCCGGCGCACCGGCAGGCGCGGGCGCGGCTGCGGGAAGGCTGGGGGACGAGAGCAGCGGCATCGAGCCCGGATTGCAGCACAGCCGGGCCCGACTGCGCAAGCACTCTTGTACAAGACAGAGGACTACAAGACCGGGGCTCGCCACGCGCCGCTGTCAGGTGCGCGCAGGGTCGCGCGCCTTACACTCGCGCCCGTCACCCTGGCCGCACGCCGCGCGCGATCCCGGCCCGGCCTGCCGTCGCGCTGCACGCGGCGCACGAATTCCCACCTCCCTTGGAGCCTTCGATGAGCAAGAAACCCGTTCGAGTCGCCGTCACCGGCGCCGCCGGCCAGATCGGCTACGCCCTGTTGTTCCGCATCGCCTCGGGCGAGATGCTGGGCAAGGACCAGCCGGTCATCCTGCAGTTGCTGGAGATCCCCGACGAGAAGGCGCAGAAGGCCCTCAAGGGCGTGATGATGGAGCTCGAGGACTGCGCCTTCCCGCTGCTGGCGGGCATGGAGGCGCACGGCAGCCCCGCCACCGCCTTCAAGGACACCGACTACGCGCTGCTGGTGGGCGCCCGTCCGCGCGGCCCGGGCATGGAGCGCGCCGACCTGCTGGCCGCCAACGCGCAGATCTTCACGGCCCAGGGCAAGGCGCTGGACGCCGCAGCCAGCCGCAACGTCAAGGTGCTGGTGGTGGGCAACCCGGCCAACACCAATGCCTGGATCGCGATGAAGAGCGCCCCCAGCCTGGCGCGCGAGAACTTCACCGCGATGCTGCGCCTGGACCACAACCGCGCGCTGAGCCAGATCGCGGCCAAGACGGGCAAGCCGGTGGCGGCGATCCGCAAGCTGGCGGTCTGGGGCAACCACAGCCCCACCATGTATGCCGACTACCGCTTCGCCACCATCGACGGCGCCTCGGTCAAGGACATGATCAACGACCACGCCTGGAACAAGGACGTCTTCCTGCCCACGGTGGGCAAGCGCGGCGCGGCCATCATCGAGGCGCGCGGCCTGTCCTCGGCAGCGTCGGCCGCCAACGCCGCCATCGACCACATGCGCGACTGGGCCCTGGGCACGAACGGCGAGTGGGTGACGATGGGCGTGCCGAGCAATGGCGAGTACGGCATCCCGAAGGACGTGATGTTCGGCTACCCCGTCATCTGCGAGGGTGGCCGCTACAAGATCGTCGAGGGCCTGCCCATCGACGCCTTCAGCCAGGGCTGCATCGACAAGACGCTGGCCGAGCTGATGGGTGAGCAGGACGGGGTGAAGCACCTGGTGTGAGGTGCGGCGAGGCGGGGCAGACGGGGCCTGGGCTCGGGCACTTGCCGCCACCTCGCGCCGCCAGCGACCGGCATCCGCCTCCGCTCATGTCCCCCGGCCGGACTCGAGGCCCGGCCTCCTCCTTGACTTCGCTGCGGCGGATGCCGGTCGCCGGCGGTGTCCTGCCGCCTCGGCGCGCCTGCGTCCTGCGCCACATCACCGGAGACTCCCCATGCCCTGGACCCTGCTCCTCATCGCCGGCCTGCTCGAGGTGTGCTGGGCCATCGGGCTGAAGTACACCGAGGGCTTCACGCGGCTGGTACCCAGCGTGCTCACGATCGCGGCGATGGTGGGCAGCATCGTGCTGCTGGCGATGGCGATGAAGTCGCTGCCGGTGGGCACGTCCTACGCGGTCTGGGTCGGCATCGGCGCGGTGGGCACCGCACTGCTGGGCATGGCGCTCTTCGGCGAGCCCGCCACCGCCGGCCGCCTGCTCAGCCTGGGGCTGGTGGTCGCGGGGATCGTGGGGCTGAAGCTCAGTTCGCCGGCCTGAGAGCGCCCCCAGGGCCGGGCTGCGCCCAGCCCGGCCCCCGAGGGGGTCGAGAAAACCTGGGACGGCCCGGCGTCTTCTCGTGAGGATGAGAGTCCAAGGCCTCAGGCGGCGTACCGCAGCCCCTCCTCCCATTCGGCACGCAGGGCGCGCAGCAGGCCCGGGCTGACGCGGTCGTCCTGACGTGCCTCGGCCAGGGTGGCCTGCATGCCGGTGGCGATGGCCTGCGCCGTATGCTGGGGATGGGCCACCCCGCAGACCCGGCGCCCGAAGTCGAACAGTTCCTCCCGGGTGGGGTAGGCACGACTCGCGTGCCGCCCTGCGTACAGCTTCAGCGCCAGCGTCCTGTCCTGCATGTCGGGCCCGCCGGTGTAGCGCGCGTAGCTGTAGATCGAGGTCGTCACGACGTCGAACATCGGTGCCAGGCGGATGTCGTCGGGCGAGCGGTACAGGACGCCGAAGTTCTTCAGGTGCGCATCCCCATTGCGCACCATGACCGTGAACGCGATCTGTGCGAAGAAGCGGCTCAGGTCGGAGCCCGACAGGCGCAACTGCCGCAGCAACTCGGCCACGCGCTGGTAGCTGCCCTGGTACTTCCGGTCGGACAGGACGTCCCGAACGCGCAGGCCCGCCAAGGCCGCGATATCCTCGAATCCCAGGCGCTCGATGCGGCCGTCGGGTTGCTCGACGAGGTCGAAACGGTCGAGGATCAGCATCTGCCCGTCGTCCGACAGCTCGAAGCCCGGCACTTCGATCCCGGCACAGCGGGCGGCGCTCAGGCAGAGGTGCTCGTTGGCGGCCAAACCCGGGTAGGCGGCGCTGCCGGCCTTGACGATCAGCGACGGGATCGGGATGGTCGGCCTGTCGGGCACCATGATCTTCGGTTGCACACCCGCGATACCCACGCCCGTGCTCAGGTAGGCGGCCACGAGTTCGTCGAAGACCTCGGGGCTGTACCGGGTGGCGACCAGTTCGGCGCGGCTGATCGTGCGCCCCGCTGCCACGGGTTCGGCGCCGGGCAGGCTGAAGCCCAGACGACCGATCCCGTTGCGGCCAACCAAGGCCAGCAAGTTCATGGGCGTCAGCGGCTGCTTCGGGAACAACGCCCGCACCCGCAGGTAGAGCTCACCCTCCGGCAGGTTCTGGTCCAGCGCGGGGAACAGGTCGCCGTCTTGCCAGGTCAAGCGTTCACGGGCCGGCATCAGCAAGGCCACCGCAGGCTGGTCCGGGCTGGCATCGAGATAGCGGAACTCGTAGATAGACGACTTCAGCAGCTGGCCCGGGGCCGTGGCCTGCCCGATCGAGACATCGAGCTGGCGGACTTTTTCAGGCAGGGGGCGGATCATCGCCATCGTCGTCCTCGGCGAAACGCCGCGCCACCTCGGCCGCGGTCGGCAGGCCGGCCGGTTCGACCCGCAGCACCAGTCCCAAGGCCCCGAGCACCGCCATCAGCGAAGACACCGTGACGTCCTCGCCAGCCTCCAGCCGGTACACCACCTCCCTCACCTTGCCCGCGCGCGCTGCGAGCGCTGACTTGCCCATGCCCAGGGCTCGGCGCCGCATGCGTAGGCACGTACCGAGTTCGTCGGGCAGGCGGATCGGATCTGTCAGCCTAACGATGGCAGTTTTGTCTTGCATTTCGGGGAAATATAGCCCGAAATGCCAGCTAACGCATACATTCTTGCGACGGGTGCGCTCCGACGCTTCACCCTGGAAGGGCAAGAAGGCGCTCCCCCCTCACCCCTCCACGATCTCCGGCCACACGGTGTGGAAGAAGGTGCCCTCGGGCCGGTCGACGCGCTCGTAGGTGTGGGCGCCGAAGAAGTCGCGCTGGGCCTGCAGGAGGTTGGCGCTCAGGCGCGGTGAGCGCAGGCTGTCGAAGTAGGCGAGCGAGGCGCTGAAGGCCGGTACCGGCACCCCGGCCTGCACGGCCTCGGCCACGACCCGGCGCCAGGCCGGGTCGGCCTGGCGCAGCACGTCGCGGAAGAAGGGCGCGAGCGCCAGGTTCGGCAGCGCGGGATCGGCGCGCCAGGCCTCGGTGATGTGCCCGAGGAAGCGCGCCCGGATGATGCAGCCGCCGCGCCAGATCGAGGCGATGGCACCCAGGTCCAGGGCCCAGCCCTTCCTGGCGCTCATCGCGCGCATCAGGTCCAGGCCCTGCGCGTAGCTCACGACCTTGGACGCGTACAGCGCGTCGTGGACCGCGGCGACGAAGGCCTCGGTGTCGGGCACCTGCAGCCGCCCTACCGGGCCGCCCAGTTGCGCCGCCGCCTGCAACCGCAGCGCGCGCATCGACGAGAGGATGCGCGCGTCCACCGCCGCGCCGATGGTGCCCACGGGCACGGCCAGTTCGGCGGCGTTGATCAGCGTCCAGCGCCCGGTGCCCTTCTGCCCCGCCTTGTCGAGGATGACGTCGACCAGGGGCTGCCCGGTGTCCGGGTCCACCTGCTCGAGCGCGCGCGCGGTGATCTCGACCAGGTAGCTCTGCAGCGGCCCCGCGTTCCAGCGCGCGAAGACCTCGGCCGTCTGCGCCACCGACAGGCCGGCAGCGCGCATCAGCGACCAGGCCTCGCAGATAAGCTGCATGTCGCCGTACTCGATGCCGTTGTGCACCATCTTGACGAAGTGACCGGCGCCGCCCGGGCCGATGTGCACGACACAGGGTTCGCCGCCGACACGTGCCGCGATGGCCTCGAACACCGGGCGCAGTTCCTGCCAGGTCGACGCCGGCCCGCCCGGCATGATGCTCGGGCCCTTGCGCGCGCCCTCCTCCCCGCCTGAGACCCCGGCGCCGACGAAGCGCAGGCCCTGACCGGCGAGCCAGGCGTCGCGCCGCTCGGTGTCGGTGTAGAGGCTGTTGCCGCAGTCGACGACGATGTCGTCGCGCTCGAGCAGCGGCAGCAACTGCTCGATGACGGCGTCCACCGGCGCGCCGGCCTGCACCATCACCAGCACCTTGCGCGGGCGCTTCAGCCGGGCCACGAACGCCGCCAGCGTCGGCGCGCCCGCCAGCGCCTTGCCCGGGTGGCGGGCGACGAACTCCTCGGTCACCGCGCCGGTGCGGTTGAACACCGCCACGCGGAAGCCCCGACTCTCGATGTTGAGCACCAGGTTCTGGCCCATCACGGCCAGGCCGATCAGGCCAATGTCGCAGTCGGCAGTCATCCGTCTCCCTTGTTGCGTGGATTCAGCGCCGGAGCAGCCGCAGCAGGCCCCAGCCCCAGATCAGCAGCACCAGCGCGCCCAGCGCGCCGGCGATCGGGCGCTCGAAGAAGGCGAGGAAGCTGCCGTCGGCCTTGACCAGGCTGCTGAAGAACTGCTCCTCGAGCATGGTGCCGAGCACCACGCCCAGGATGGTGGGCGCCACGGGGAAGCCCCAGCGCTCCATGAAGAAGGCGGCCACGCCGGCCACGCCCATGACGATGATGCCGAAGGGGCTGTTGTTGATGGCGAAGCTGCCCACCACGCAGAACAGCAGGATCAGCGGCATCAGCAGTGCGGCCGGGATGCGCAGGATCTGCTTGGCCGCCTTGATCGCCATCCAGCCGAAGGGCAGCATCAGCATCTGGGCGATGACGAAGACGATGAAGACGGCGTAGATGTTGTGCGGGTTGTTGACGAAGAGCATCGGCCCCGGGTTCAGGTCCTTCAGGTAGAGCACGCCGATGGCGATGGCGGTGATGGAGTCGCCCGGGATGCCGAACACCAGCGCCGGGATCCAGGCCCCGCCCAGGGCCGAGTTGTTGGCCGCGCCGGACTCGACGATGCCCTCCACGTGGCCGGTGCCGAACTTCTGCGGCTCCTTCGAGAAGCGCTTGGACACCGCGTACGACATCCAGGCCGCGATGTCGGCCCCGGCCCCGGGCAGCGCGCCCACCGCGGTGCCCAGCGCCGAGCCGCGCAGGAGCTGCGCCGGATAGCGCTTGACCAGGCCCCACATGCCGGCGAAGACGTTGCCGAAGGGCTTGTCGGTGGCCATCACCGGGCGATCGGTCGAGCAGGCGAAGCGCAGCACCTCGGAGACGGCGAACATGCCGATCATCAGCGGGATGAGCGAGATGCCGCCCATCAGCTCGGCGTTGCCAAAGGTCCAGCGTGGCGCGGCCGCCGGGTTCTCCAGCCCGACGCACGCGATCAACAGGCCCAGCAGCAGCGAGATCACGCCCTTGAGCGGATCGCGCCCGGCGATGAACACGGCGCAGGTGAAGCCCAGCATCACGAGCCAGAAGTACTCGAAGGAACTGAACTTGAGCGCGAACTCGGCCAGTGCCGGCGCGGCGACGATCAGCACCACCACGCCGAAGATGCCGCCCAGCACCGAGAACACGAGCCCCGCGCCCAGGGCCAGCTCGGCCCGGCCCGAGCGTGTGAGCAGGTAGGCTTCGTCGGTGTAGGCCGCGCTGGCCGGCGTGCCCGGCATGCGCAGCAGCGCGCTCGGGATGTCGCCGGCGAAGATGGCCATGGCCGTGGCCGTGACGATGGCCGCCACGGCCGGGATCGGCGGCATGAAGAAGGTCACCGGCACCAGCAGCGCGGTGGCCATCGTCGCCGTCAGGCCCGGGATGGCGCCGACGAACAGGCCGTACAGCGCCGAGGCCGCGATGACGGCCAGCACGTAGGGCTGGAAGACCAGCCCGAAGGCGGTGGAGAGGGCGTCCAAGTCTGGCTCAGGCAGCGGCCCGGGGCTCGCCGACGGCGTCACGCGCCGGCCGGCGTACCTCCGAGCGTGTCAGTAGAAGGGCGGGATCACCCCCCAGGGCAGCGGCACGCGCAGCATCTTGTAGAAGACCAGGTGCACGACGGCCGCGCCCGCGAGCGACCACACCAGCGCGCCGACCACCCCGCGCCCGAAGGCGAGGAAGAGCACGAACAGCAGTGCCGGCGCCACGATCAGGAACCCGAGCGCCTCGGCCAGCAACACGTAGGCGGCGATGCAGCCGACCACCGCCAGCGGCGCCAGCCGAGCCCCGGCCGACAGCGGCGCCGGCGGCGCGTCGCCCTGCCCGGCGCGCACCCGGAACGAGCGCAGCACCAGCAACAGGGCGCAGACCACCAGACCGGCGCCCACCAGCATGGGCAGGAAGGCGGCGCCGAGCTTCTGGCCCGGCACGTCCGGGAAGGCGCGCGCCGACCAGAGCACGACGGCGCCCAGCCCGGCCAGGGCCAGGCCCACCCAGCGGTCGGTGCGCTGCACTTACTTCGCCAGGCCCACGGCGGTCATCACCGCCTTCATGTCGGTGTCGCCCTTGGCCATGAAGCGGGCGAAGTCGGCCGAGCTGGCCCACAGCAGGCCGAAGCCGCGCTGCGTCATGAAGTCCTTGTACTCCTTGCTGTCGTAGGCCCTCTTCACCGAGGCCTCCAGGCGCGCGGCCACCGCCGGCGGCAGGCCCTTGGGCGCGGCCACGCCGCGCCAGGCGCCCGTCATCCAGTCCTGGCCCGTGGCCTCCTTCAGCGTGGGCACGTTAGGGAACAGGGCCGAGCGCTGGCTGTCCATCACGGCCAGCGAGCGCACCTTGCCGGCGTCGATGAGCGAGCGTGCCTCGGGCAGAGAGCAGGGCACGAATTCCACGCCGCCAGCCACCAGGTCCTGCAGGCCGGGAGCCGCGCCGTTGGACGGCACCCAGGGCACCGTCGCCGGGTCGATGCCCGCCGTCCGCAACATGCCCGCCAGCGCCAGGTGCCAGATGCCGCCCTGCCCCGTGCCCGAGGCCTTGAGCTTGCCCGGGTTGGCACGGATGGCGGCCATCACGTCGTTCATGGATTTGTAGTTCGAGTCGCCCCGCACCTGGAAGCCCGCCGGGTCGAGGTTGACCAGCGCCAGCGGCGTGTAGCTCGTCGGGTTCAGGTCGGTCAGCTTCTGGTGGTGCATCATCGTGATCTCCACGGTGATGACGCCGATGGTGTAGCCGTCGGGCGCGGCGGTCGCGATGGCCGAATGCCCGACCACGCCGGAGCCGCCGGTGCGGTTGACCACGTTGACCGGTTGGCCAAGGTCCTTCTCCATCAGGCTGGCGATGATGCGCGCCGTCGCGTCGGTGCCTCCGCCGGCGCCCCAGGGCACGACCATCGTGATCGGGCGGTTGGGCCTCCACTCCTGGGCCAGCGCGCCACCGGCGAGCGCAGCCAGCGACAGGCCGACGGCAGACCGGCGCGTCAGCGCGGGCGAGGATTCGATCAGGGCAGGCAGGGTCTTCATGGCAGGGGGCTCCTTTTCGTCATACCTTCACACGGACCACGCAATCTCCCACCGCCGACGCTTGGCGACAATCGGGGAAACCCAGGATCGGGGAAACCCAGGCCGTGGCGGGTGGCCCTGCGGGCGGCCCCGGAGCCGCCGCTCTGGCCCGCCCTCAACTGCACTCGCCCACCACACTTCCCAGGACGCCCGCACGATGCCCACCACCGCCCTGCACCCCGTCAGCGCCCTGTTCGACCCGGGCGAGCCTGCCCCCCGGCCGCTGCCGGTGTGCGACCACTACGCCGGCGTCGAGGGGCGCATGCGCAAGAGCCTGGAGTTGCAGGCCGAGCTGGGCCCGGTGTTCGACGTCACGCTCGACGGCGAGGACGGCGCGCCGGTGGGCGGGGAACTCGAGCACGCCCACCTGATCGCCGAGCTGGTGGCCTCGCCCGCCAACCGCCACGGCCGCGTCGGCGCGCGCGTGCAGGCGGTGGACCACCCGCGCTTCGAGGCCGTGGTGGACCTGCTGGTGGGCCGGGTGGGCGCGCGTCTGGCCTATCTGATGATCCCCAAGCCGCGCGGCCTGGCCGACCTGCAGCGCGCGGTCGACGCCGTCGACGGCGCCGCGCGGCGCCACGGCCTGACGCGCGCGATCCCGCTGCACGCGCTGGTCGAGACGCACGGCGCCCTGCGCGAGGTCGACGCGCTGGCCGCGCACCCGCGCATCGAGTCGCTGTCCTTCGGCCTGATGGATTTCGTCAGCGCCCACCGCGGCGCGATCCCGCAGTCGGCCATGGGCGCGGCCGGGCAGTTCGACCACCCGCTCGTGGTGCGCGCCAAGCTCGAGATCGCCGCCGCCTGCCACGCCCACGGCAAGACGCCCTCGCACTGCGTGGTGACCGAGTTCAAGGACACGCAGGCGCTCGAGGCCGCGGTGGGCATGGCGCGCGAGCTGCTGGGTTACACGCGCATGTGGAGCATCCACCCGGCGCAGGTGCGCACCATCGTAGATGCCTTCGCGCCCACGGTGGCCGAGATCGACGAGGCGGCCGAGATCCTGACGCGCGCGCAAACCGCGCACTGGGCGCCCGTGCGCCACCGCGACACCCTGCACGACCGCGCCAGCTACCGCTACTTCTGGCACGTGCTGGAACGCGCCCACCGCACCGACCCGCAGGGCTTGCCGGCCGAGATCCGAAGCGCCTTCTTCGGCGCATGACCCGGCGCCGGACGCAGGAACTGCTTGAGCAGGTCTTATATAAGACCTAGAATCCGAACAAACCCTGAGGAGAGACACCCATGCTGCTTGCCTACCGCCAGCACGCCGCCGAGCGCGCCGCCCTCGGCATCCCGGCGCTGCCCCTGTCCGCCAGCCAGGTGGCCGAGCTGATCGAGCTGATCAAGAACCCGCCTGCCGGCGAGGAAGCCTTCCTGCTAGAGCTGCTGTCCCACCGCGTGCCCCCGGGCGTGGACGACGCCGCCAAGGTCAAGGCCAGCTTCCTGGCCGCCGTGGCGCACGGCGACCTCCACGTCGGCCTCGTCAGCCGCGCCAAGGCGGCCGAGCTGCTGGGCACCATGGTGGGTGGCTACAACGTGCATCCGCTGATCGAGCTGCTCGACGACGCCGAGGTCGGCCCGGTGGCCGCCGAGGCGCTGAAGAAGACGCTGCTGATGTTCGACTACTTCAACGACGTCGCCACCAAGGCGCGCGCCGGCAACGCCCTGGCGCAGGCCGTGATGCGCAGCTGGGCCGAAGCCGAGTGGTTCACCGACCGCCCGGAGGTGCCGAAGTCGATCACCGTCAGCGTGTTCAAGGTCGAGGGCGAGACCAACACCGACGACCTCTCCCCCGCGCCCGACGCCTGGAGCCGCCCCGACATCCCGCTGCACGCGCTGGCGATGCTGAAGAACACACGCCCCGGCATCACGCCCGAGGAAGACGGCAAGCGCGGCCCGATCGCCTTCATCGAGGAGCTCAAGGCGCGCGGCCATACCGTGGCCTATGTGGGCGACGTGGTCGGCACCGGCTCCAGCCGCAAGAGCGCCACCAACAGCGTGATCTGGCACACCGGGCAGGACATCCCCTTCGTGCCGAACAAGCGCTACGGCGGCATCACG
>Ga0169931_10011515_pt1 | contig 12441 bp, 9 predicted proteins | sample Kivu_15m_20L_FD_129675 | JGI IMG/M metagenome (GOLD analysis project Ga0169931, IMG submission 129675) | Freshwater microbial communities from Lake Kivu, Western Province, Rwanda to study Microbial Dark Matter (Phase II) - Kivu_15m_20L... | ecosystem: Environmental > Aquatic > Freshwater > Lake ...
AGATAGTTCAAAGATCTTCAAGGTTTGGAGAATATCCTGAATCTGGCCGTTGTTGACCGCCATCTCTCCTCGTAATTGGCGACTCTTCAACCCGTAGGTGCCACTGGCCTGATAACGACTTTGGCCGGAGGCCGATTCAATCCCCAGACCGATCAGGCTAACTACGTCATCTGCGTAGCTCACCCTGCCCCGCAGCCGCCCATAGCGGGTGACCAGGGGGAGCGCGGGTTCCTCCTCGGTGGAGCTATCTGGGTTAGTCTGGGCCACCTCTACGGTGCGCAGCCTCAGGTAGCCCAGACCCGGATTGAGAATATCAAAGTCGGCAGCAAAATTGGGCTGGCGCCAGTTGCCCTGCACCGTGGCGGTTTCCACCGTGCCGCTGATGGTGCTGAGGCCATCGATGCCGGTCTGGGGTAATCGCAGCCCATCCAGGGGCACTTGTTGGAGTTCAGCAAAGAAGCGATCGCCCTGGGTGTAGCCGGCGGCGTAGGCTTCCCCACTCCGGATCAACACATCGATATCCCGGTCTGCCCGCTGGGTGGCGACCCAGAGGCGATCGCGCCCCCCCTCTAAATCCACCACCAACCCCTGGCTAGACGAGAACCTCACCGGCCCCTGCAGGGGGGAGGCAAAGGCTAAATCCCCCAGGGCTAGCCCTCGCAGGCTAGCCTGACCCTGCAGATCCAGGGCGGCGGGGGCACCCCACAGGCGGGCCTGCAGGGAGGCCAGACCGGCAACCGGCACCAGATCCGGCAGGGGTAGGGCCGCCAGGTTAAAGTCCCTGGCCTGCAGGTTGAGATCAAGGGGGCCAATCCCTACGGGCCTGGCCCCCCGCCACCGGGGGGTGACCCGACCCTGCACCGCCAGGCCAGCGGTCTGGGCCTGACGGATCAGCAGATCCTTGCCATCCCACCCCAGGTCAGCCCGCAGGGGGGCAGCGGCCAGGGCCAGGCTGGTCCAGACCGGTGCACCGCTGGCCAGACCCTGGGATAGATCGAGATGGCCCTCGGCCCGCAGGCCCGCCAAACTCATATCCTGGAGATCGCCGCTGAGTTGAAACTGCCCTCCCCCCTGACCCTGAAGTTGGGGCGACAGGGTGGCCAGGTTTAAATGCTGCCCCTGCAGAGCCGCCCGCCACCGTCCCTGGCCCAGGGTGGCCCCCAGCTGCACCGATCCCCCCGCCAGGGTGGCCTGGGCTCGACCCCGACCCTCCACCCCGGTCAGACCCGGTTGATCCAGTCGACCGGTGAGTTGGGCCTGACCCTTCACCAGCCCAGGGGTGGGCAACCCCAACCCCTGTAGCTGCACCTGGGAGGCCTGCAGGTCAGCTTGCCAGGCCCCCTGGCTCAAGCTACCGCTAGCTGCCACCGTGCCGCCGGCCACCTGCACAAAGGTATCGGTAAACCGCAGAGTATTGTCGGCCAGGGACAGTCGCCCCTGGGCCGGGTAGGTGCCCAGGGGGGCTCGCCACTCGGCCTGGCCCCGCAGCCCGGTAAGGGGGCCGGTGATCTGGGCCGTGGCAAACACCGGCCCTAGCCGCAGATCGGTGGGTAGGCCGTAGGGTTGGGCCAGGGCATCGGCGGGCAGGCGATCGCCCTGCACCGTCAGGGCCACCGACCCACCGGTCCTCAAGTCCAGTTGGCCCTGGGCCACCAGGCTACCGCCGGCCTGGGGTAGGGCTTGGAACCGATCCAACCGTAACTGACCGTCCCGCAGGGTAGCCTGTCCCCCGATCTGGCTGAAGGGTACCCGGTCAACCTTAACCTGGCCCAGGGAGGCCAGTTGGGTGGTCACCACCGGCTCCGTCAGCCCTCCTTGGACCTTAATTTCCGCCCCAAATCGCCCCTGGATGGGCAGGGGCAGGGGTTGCTGCCACAGGCCCGCCACCTGGGCGGCACTGAAGGGGTTAACCTGGGCCTTAAGATTGTAGCCCTGGTTGAGGTCCAGACTACCGCTACCGGTGGCCCCCAGTTCCCCCAGGCGGGCCTGAGCCGATTCCACCACCAAGCGCTGGCCCTGTAGCCGTAGGGCACCCTCAATCCCATCCACCGGACGGGGGAGCAGGGGACTCACCACCTGCCCCTGCTGCAGTTGGGCAGTGCCGGTAAATTGGGGTAGGGCCTGACCCGCCAACTGCACCTGCACCTGACCACTCACCTGTCCCTGGGGGATAGCCACGGGCAAAGGCTGCCAGGTCGCCTCCACCAGGGGAATGATGTCCGCCATTTTCACTGCCTGGGCCCGGAGGTTGAGCTTACCCTGCAGCCGCGATCCATCGCCATCGGCGTCGAGGAGGGGAGGGGGCGGCCCCCACCAGAGGCCGATGAAGCCATCGTAGGCCTGGGCTAGGGTATCCAGCAGGGGCCGGGGGGGGGGCGCTGACGGCGACGCTGGTGTTGTCAGGGGTAACTGCAGGGATCCCACCAGCTGTACCGCCCCACCCCGGGGTGAACTACCCTGCAGCTCTAGATCCAGATGGTCAAGGCGCGGCGGTCGGGGCCGGTCAGAGGCTACTTGTCGAGGGCTGATGGCAACCTGGCCATTAATCTTTTCCATGACTACGGGGGCGGGTCGGGGGCGATCGCCGCCCTCCGGGGCCAGGGTGAGACGACTATCCCGCAGTTGTACCTGACCCACCCGCACCTCCAGCCAGGGAGGGCGGTCCTGGGGTTGCCGCTCCGGCAGTTCCAGGTCCAGCCACTGTCCCGTGGCATCTTGCTCCAGGTAGGCATCTACCTGATCGAGGGTAATCTGCAAAGCCAGGTTCCGACGTAATAAATCGAGGGGATTGAACCGCACCTCCACCCCCGCCAGGCTCAGGTAATCTGGATCGGTGGCGGTGGGGGGTAGGCGACTGGGCCCCAGGCGCACCCCCGTCGGCCCCACCCACTGCAGGGGCCCCAGTTCCACAGGCCGTTCCAGTTCCTCGGAAAGATAGGTGGATAACCAGGGGGTGGCCTGCTCCTGGGCCCATAACCACCCCCGCCAGGCTGCCACCGTCCCCACTAGCAGTAGGGCGGAACCGGTCCCCAGGCCAATGCCAAGAGCCAACCAGCGAGGCCAGCGGGGTGGCGGCGGAGAAGGGGAGGAAGGAACCATAGCCGTCGGGGCCACCCTAAACATAGAACACTCGAATAGTGTAATGAACAGATCGGGATCTGCTATCGGTTAGAAGGGCAAAATGTTAGTTTTTTAAATGTTAGTTTTTTAGGAATTGCTCCCCCGACGGCGGACCTGACCTGGGGTTAAGGGGGGCGTTACCCCGCTACAATTAGGGGGCAAGTGGTTGGCGCTAGGAATAACGAGCCATGGTGGTGTACGTACTGCTGTTCAATGCCCGCAGTGAAAATGAAGGTATCCACAGCCTGAAGGTGGAGGATCAAGACGTGGTGTTGATGTTTGAGGCCGAAGACGATGCCACCCGCTTTGCCCTGATGTTGGAGGCCCAGGACTTTCCGGAGGCGACCGTAGAAGCCATCGATCGGCAAGACATTGAGGAGTTTTGCCAACAGGCGGGCTACCAGAGCAAGATCGTTCCCGTCGGCACCCTGGCCATGCCCCCAGAGCAGGCGGTTGATCAACTAGACTGGGATCCCAGCCAGCCACCAGACTCCAGAGATCGGGCCGTCTCCAGTCAGGATGACACCCTGGAGGCTCTCTCCGATGAGGAACTAGACCGCTGGCGCCGCCAGTTGGAACGGCTACTTTAGGTTCCCCATGAGTACTCCAAATCCAACCATCCATAACCGGGGTCACCTGCTAACGGAGCAGGCTAACCCCCGCAGCACCGATCTAGATCAATTGACGCCTCTGCAGTTGGTAGATCTGTTTAACCAGGAGGACCACCATACCCTGGCCGCCATCGCGGCGGCTCGGCAACCCCTGGCCCAGGCGATCGCCGTCACCACCCAGGCCCTGGGGCAGGGGGGGCGGCTTTACTACATTGGGGCCGGCACCAGTGGCCGGTTAGGGGTGCTGGATGCGGCGGAGTGCCCCCCCACCTTTTGCACCCCCCCCGACCTGGTGCAGGGTATTCTGGCCGGGGGAGCAGTGGCTCTGGTGCGTAGCTCCGAAGGCCTGGAGGACGTATTTGCCGATGGCCAGGCCGCCATTGCCGACCACGGGATCACCGCCGCCGATGTGGTGGTGGGGATCACCGCCGGTGGCACCACTCCCTACGTCCACGGTGCCCTAGAGGCCGCCCAGCAGCGGGGGGCCACCACCATCTTCATCGCCTGTGTGCCGGCTGACCAGGTGCCTGGCCTGGCCGATATTGACATCCGCCTGCTGGTGGGCCCTGAGGTACTGGCCGGTTCCACCCGTCTCAAGGCTGGCACGGTCACCAAGATGGCCTTGAATATCCTCTCCACCGGGGTGATGGTGGGGTTGGGTAAGGTCTATGGCAACCGCATGGTGGACGTGGCGGTCACCAATAGTAAACTACGCGATCGCGCCATCCGCATCCTCTCCGATCTGACCGGCCTGGATCGGGAGGGCGCCATGGATTTATTAGATCGCAGCGGTCAGCAGGTCAAACTGGCCTTGATGATGCACCTGGGGCAACTGGAGGCAGCACCGGCGGCGGCCTGTCTGGCCCAGCATGAGGGCCATTTGGCCCAAGCCCTGGCAGCTAGCCGCCAGGTTCAACCCTAGGATTGGGCGGATCTACCGGGGATAACCCGGCCAGGGCCTGGTATAAATCCTGACGGTGTCGCCAACCCACGTAGCCGGCGTAGAGACAATCCCCCTGGGCAGAGGCCACGTAAATATGGTCAATGGCCAGGGGATGGTGCCAGATCCGCAGACTCAGACCATCGGCGCTGGTCAGGTAGGGCTGGGCCTGGTCAAACCCCCGGCGGTGGGCATCGGTCATCCCCGGTATCCGCTGCAGATAATCAATCAAGTCACAGGAGGTGAGGGGTTGGGTCGGGGTCTCTGCCGCCCAAAACCCAGCAATCGCTTCCACTACCCGGGGATGGTGGCGCAGGGTAGGGTGATTGAGGCCCTTCAACACCTGAAACTCAGCTCCGGGCACCTTGGTACTCTCCACGGGAATGGTGCCGTCGCTCCCGCCATCCACATCCCCAGCCAGCACCAGGATCCTGACGGCGGCGGCCAGCTCGGTGGCCAGGGGGCGACGATCCTGGCCCAGGTCGGCGGCAATGCCCACCCCCCACCCGAAGGGATCCACCAACCGACCCAGGTCCGCACCACCCACGGGGGAGGCGAGTAACACCAGGGACTCTACCCTGGGCCACCACTGCCGGTGGCGATGGAGCACCTCTAGCCAGATCAGGCCCCCCATGGAGTGGCCAATGATCCGGAGGGGCAGGTGGGCCTGCTGTTCGATCACCGCCGCCGCCAATTGCTCCACCTCGGCGATCAGGGGAGCGATGCGTAGCCAGGTCATCCCATAGTTGAGGCTGGGGGCAATCACCCGCACGGCGGGGGGCGCCAAATCCGCCGCCAGGGCTAGCATCATTTGATTATTATCAGCCCAGCCATGCTGGGCAAACAGAATATAATTTTGGTCAGAAGCCTGAGGGGTGAGTGAATTGGCTAATTCCATCGGATTTCTGGCCTCATCGAGGTAATCTGGATAAAATAGTACCGGCGTTCTTGCGGGGTTCTATGGATCTATTCTCCCAGCTTAGCCGCTGCCGTCTTGGTAAGGTGGTAAAATCCAACTCCCATTGTGACTATGTGGTGCAGGTGGATGATGGTCAGGATGTGGCGCACCCGCCCTGTCCTGAGGACTGCGGCTTTGGCCAGTTTGTTAGCTTTGATAACGACAGTCGCCACTGGGCGGTAGGGTTAGTTTACAACTCCCAGTTGTTTAACCCCCTTTTCTTCAACAGCGGGCCCCGCCTCTCCAGTGAACCCGACCCCCTGTTCACCCCCGATCTGGTGCAGGAGACCCGAACTCTGCTGGGGGTGGTGTTGGTGGGGACTCTGGCGGGCGAAGCGGGCGATCGCTACGGGGTGCATGGCATTCCTAAGGTGGTGGTGCCGGCCAACACCCCCGTCTACAAAATGGATCAGGGGCAGGTGCATCACTTCCACCGTAGCTCAACCGGGCAGTCCCAATTTAGCTACTACAGCCATCTGCTGCGGGCGGGGGGGCTGTTTGCCGCCCAACTAGCCCAGCAGGTACTGGCGGAGTTGGCGGAGAGCGATCTATTTAGTGAGACCGATCAAAAAGCCCTCAGCATGCTGGTCAAGGAGCTAAGCTGGAAAAATACCCTGGGGGCCATTCGCTAGCCCTGGTCTCTTAGGCAACCAGGGCCTACGGTAGACCTGGGCCCTAACTTAGGACTATGGTATACACTTGTGCCTTAAGAGCCTACAAAGTAAAACGGATCAGGGTAAACAGAAATGACCATCATCAGGAAATTGGCTATCTAGGCAGATGACTTTGCCCCAGGACAGCTTTTTAGCGATAGGAAGATGAATGGACCCACATTACAGCCAGCGAGATCCTCAGGGTGACCTGCAGCGGATTCGCCAGACCTTTCTATTTAAAGATTTACCAGAGTCGGTGGTCACCCAAGCCATTAGTCAAGTGGTTTCCCGCAGTCATCCCGCTAACCAGGTGATCCTGCTGGAGAATGACTGGGGCAGCTCGGTTTACTTTATTCTCGAGGGCTGGGTCAAGATTCGCACCTACAATCTTGACGGCAAGGAAGTCACCCTCAACATTTTGGGTCGAGGGGAGCTATTTGGGGAAATGGCCCCCCTGGAGGAAATTCCCCGATCCACCGATGTAATTACCCTGGTGCCCACCGTGATCAGCAGCATTCCTGCCACGGATTTTGTCAAGCTCCTCAATAGCGAACCCTTGGCCGGCATCCATCTCGCCCAGTTGATGGCCCGTCGGCTGCGCCAGGTCAACCGTCGGCTGCGCCTCCGGGAATCTGACAGTACCTCCCGGGTGGCCGACGTGTTGCTGTTTCTGGCGGACGGTCAGGGCAAAACCGGCTCGGGGGGAGTTGAAATCCCCAATTTACCCCACCGGGAACTAAGCAGCCTCAGTGGCCTAGCTCGGGAAACCGTCACCCGGGTGATTAGCAAGTTAGAAAAGAAGGGCCTGCTTATCCGGGAGAAGGAGGCCATGGTACTGCCTGACATCGATGCCCTGGAGCAGTTGTTGGTTTAACCCCCATGGCTAATTCTCCCCCCCCTCCGCCTGAGCCGGGCCACTCGTCGTCGCCAGGCCCCTTACCGATGGGGCAGGCCGCCGATCCCCTGGAGCTTGAATCAGTAGAAACCTACCTGGACCAGGTGGTTGTTAATGCCAGCGCCCCCCAGGGCATGGGGCTAGGGGTGGCTAGTGGCTCCCGGACTGGGCCCGTAGCCCTGGTGGAAACTGCCTTTCTAGCCAGTACCGCCGCCCTGATCTGGCTAGTCAATACCTATTTCCCCCCGGGGCCAATTCTGCGCATCTTTTTTCCCCTACCCATGGCCCTGGTTTACCTCCGCTGGGGGCCGAGGGCGGCCTGGATGTCCGCCCTGGTGGCGGGGTTGCTGTTGGCGGTGTTGATGGGTCCCCCCCGTAGTCTTTTATTTCTCATGCCCTACGCCCTAATGGGGGTACAGCTGGGGTTTAACTGGCGACGCCAGACCCACTGGTATGGATCGATCGCCCTGGGCACCCTGCTGGGGTCCCTGGGGTTTTTCTTTCGTCTGTGGCTGATGTCGATTCTACTGGGGGAAGACCTCTGGGTGTACCTCACCACCCAGGTGACTCAGATGTTGAATTGGGGGCTAGACAAGTTGGTGAACTTGGGGGTGTTGTCAGTGGGGGTACTGAGCCAGGCTAATCTGGAGGGGGTTCAACTGCTAGCCCTGGCCATGGTGTTATTGAGCAATGGGGTCTACCTGTTCACGGTGCATCTGGCCGCCTGGCTACTGTTTGAACGATTGGGAATACGTTTGCCCGAGCCCCCCGGCTGGGTACAAAGTTTGCTCGATGATCCGCATCTATAGCCAACTGGAACAGGGCCTGGCCTGGCAACGGCAGGTGGTTGGGCAATGTCCCCTGATGGTATTAACCCTGGGCTTTACCGCAACTGGTTTACTGCCGGGGATTTCGGCCGCGGGTGCCACCCCCGCCGATCGGGCCTACACCGCCCTAGCCGATGCTGAGTTTCTGGCCTATGGGCCCCTTCCCCAGCCCCACTTTCCCCTACCTCCCCTGCAGGCGGGGGCCTCACCGGCCCTGATTAGCCGGGCAATTATCAGCGAACTGGCCATCCCCCTGCGACTGATCAACGCCGGCCTTCCCCAGGCCCCGCCGGTGCCCCACCTCAGCCTGGGCACCCAGCCCGCCCAATGCCTGACCACCGGGCGGGCCATGCCCCTCGAGCAAGTCCAGCAACTGTGGCAGACCGGTCTGCACTGGGGAAGCCAACTGGCGGCCGGCGACGAAGGCTATCTATTGCTAGCAGAGTGTGTGGTGGGGGGCACCACCACCGCCCTGGCCCTGCTCACCGCCCTGGGCCTTGACGCCCTGGGACGGGTGAATAGTAGTCACCCAATCTGTAACCACGCTCAAAAGCAGCAGGTGGTGCTACAGGGGTTAGGGCGGGTCGGCTGGCAGACCGGTGACCCGCCACTCCATCCGTTGGCGGCGGTGGCGGCGATCGGTGACCCCATGCAACCCCTGGTGGCCGGCATGGCCATGGCGGCTAGTCGTGATCAGCCGGTGATGCTGGCTGGCGGCACCCAAATGCTAGCGGTGTACAGCCTGATGACGGCCTTGGCAGAAACCGAAGCCGTTTTCTGGCGACCCGATCGGGTGGTGGTGGGTACCACCCGCTGGGTAGCGGAGGACCCCAGCGGCGATACCATCGGTCTAGCTCAGTTGAGCCAAGCTTGCCTGATGGCCACCCAGTTATCCTTTCAAAACTCCAGGTTTGCTGCCCTGCGCGCCTATGAACAGGGATTTGTCAAGGAAGGGGTTGGGGCTGGGGGCTGTGCCATTGCTGCCCATCTTTATCGCAACTGGGGCCAATTGGAGTTAGGCCTAGCGGTGGAAAGGGTATTGAGCCAAAAAGCCCATTGCGAGGGGCGATCAGGGAGGTGATGAATGGTCTCTGATTAATTAGCCATGAATTTTCGGCTGAAACCAGAATGTTTTTACAGTTAAGGGGGAGACAAATTATTGCAATATCTTTACAATCAAGAGAAGATTAAAGACCATAGACGGATGCGGTTCACCCTTGGTACATTGCATACTTGAAACTAGTAATAGGTAATCTTAACCATGAGTGAATACAATATTTTTACGTCGGAGTCAGTCTCTGAGGGACATCCAGATAAGATGGCCGATCAGATATCGGACGCCATTTTAGATGCCATTCTGGCTGAGGACAGGCAGGCTCGGGTGGCGGTGGAAACCCTGGTTAAGACTGGCATGGCGGTGGTTGCCGGGGAAGTTCGTACAAGTACCTATGTCGATCTCGAGGACATTGTCCGAAATGTGATTCTTGACATTGGTTACAACAGCTCCGACATTGGTTTTGACGGCGCCTCCTGCGCCGTCCTCAACGCCATTGGCAAGCAGTCGGCGGATATTGCCATGGGGGTGGATGAAGCTGACAACAAAGACCTGGGGGCGGGCGACCAGGGGCTGATGTTTGGTTATGCCACCAATGAGACCGAGACCCTGATGCCGGCACCTATCTACTATGCTCACCGGTTAGTAGAGCGGCAAGCCTATCTGCGCAAGCACCGGGTACTGCCCTGGTTGCGGCCCGATGCCAAGAGCCAGGTTACCCTGCGCTACGAAGATGGCAAGCCGGTGGCGGTGGATGCGGTGGTGCTATCGACCCAGCACGACGCTGACATTAGCCAGGCCGACATTCGGGAGGCGGTGATGGAGGAAATCATCAAGCCCGTACTGCCCCACGGTTGGCTCCACGCCGGTACCCAGTACCACATCAATCCCACCGGTCAGTTCATTATCGGTGGTCCAGTGGGGGACTGCGGCCTGACCGGTCGTAAGATTATTGTTGATACCTACGGTGGCATGGCCCGCCACGGTGGCGGGGCCTTCTCAGGTAAGGATCCCTCCAAGGTAGACCGCTCAGCGGCCTATGCTGGTCGTTATGTCGCTAAAAATATCGTAGCGGCGGGTTTAGCCGATCGCTGCGAGATTCAAGTGTCCTACGCTATCGGTGTGGCCGAGCCCACCTCCATCTCCATCAACACCTTCGGCACCGGTAAGCTCTCCGACGAGCGGGTGGTCTCCCTGGTGAGGGATCACTTTGACCTCCGGCCCCAGGGTCTGATCGATATGCTTAACCTGCGTCGCCCCATCTACCGTCAAACCGCGGCCTACGGTCACTTTGGCCGTGAGTTGCCAGATTTCACCTGGGAGCAAACCGACAAGGCGACCGCCCTTAAGGCGGCTGTCTAGATAAAGTTTCAGTATAGATGTCAGGGGAAATTGGGCCAGGGCCCAGCTGTGGCTCAACTCCGCCTGATACATTGCATCGCTTGTGTTCGCCTGTTTTTCTTGATCCTAATTAATCCTTAAAATCCATAAATCCATGACTGCTACCCTAATTGCCCAAGACTACAAAGTTGCCGATATTAACCTGGCTGACTGGGGCCGCAAGGAAATTGCCATTGCGGAGAGTGAAATGCCTGCCCTGATGACAATTCGGGCTAAGTACCGCCAGGCCAGGCCCCTGCAGGATGCCAAGATCCTGGGCTGTATTCACATGACTATTCAAACCGCCGTACTGATCGAAACCCTACAGGAACTGGGGGCCGAGGTGCGCTGGTCCTCCTGCAATATCTTTTCCACCCAGGACCACGCGGCGGCGGCGATCGCCGCGGCGGGGGTGCCGGTGTTTGCCTGGAAGGGGGAAACCGAGGAGGAGTACTGGTGGTGTTTAGAGAAAACCTGCCGGCTGCCCAATGGCCAGCTCTGGGAGGCCAATATGATTTTGGATGATGGCGGTGACCTGACCGGCTACATTCACGAGAAGTACCCCGAAATGCTGGCACGGATCAACGGCGTTACCGAGGAAACCACCACCGGTGTCCACCGCCTCTACGAAATGCTGGAGAGTGGCGAGCTAAAAATTCCCGCCATCAACGTTAACGACTCCGTTACCAAGGCTAAAAACGACAATAAGTATGGTTGCCGTCATAGTCTTAACGATGCCATTAAGCGCGGTGTAGACCACCTGATGGCCGGCAAGAAGGCCCTGGTGATCGGTTATGGGGATGTGGGCAAGGGCTCGGCGGCCTCCCTGCGCCAGGAAGGGATGATTGTTAAGGTGACTGAAGTCGATCCGATCTGCGCCATGCAGGCCTGTATGGATGGCTACGAGGTGGTGTCCCCCTACCTGAACGGTCAAAACGACGGCACCCTGGCCAGTGTTAATCGGGAACTGCTGGTTACCACCGATCTGTTGGTGACCGCCACCGGTAACCTCAACGTCTGTGATGCCAACATGCTGAATTGCCTGAAGCGAGGCGCGGTGGTGTGTAACATCGGTCACTTTGACAACGAAATTGACACCGCCTACATGCGTCAAAACTGGCGGTGGGAAGAGGTGAAACCCCAGGTGCACCAGGTTTATCGCAGTGATGATCCTCAGGATTACCTGATCCTGCTGTCGGAAGGGCGCCTGGTTAACCTGGGTAATGCCACCGGCCACCCCTCCCGGATTATGGATGGATCCTTTGCTAACCAGGTGCTCGCCCAGATGTTCCTGTACGAGCGCCAGTTCGCCAACCTCGCCCCTGAGGCTAAGGCCAGGGCCTTGACCGTTGAGGTGCTGCCCAAGCACCTGGACGAAGAGGTGGCCCGTTACATGGTGGAGGGCTTCGGCGGTGTGGTCACCCAACTCACCGAACCCCAGGCCAAGTACATCAACGTTCCCCTGAGTGGCCCCTTCAAGCCCGAGAGCTACAAGTACTAAGAGCCTTGAGCAGGGACCAGGGGACTACTAACCCCCTGGTCCCTGTCCCTTGGCCTGGCCCAGGCTAGGCGCCAGATTAGGTGATTGTCGCCAACCCTAGTAAAACCCTTATAGTTATGACCATTAACACCCTACCCATTAGCTTTGAGTTCTTTCCGCCGAAGGGCGAAGATGGCATTAGTCAGCTGATGGTTCAGCATGACCTGCTACTGCCCTACGGCCCCCGGTTCTTTTCGATTACCTACGGGGCGGGGGGGTCGACCCGCGATCGCACTCGCCAGATTGTCACCACCTTTCACCAGCGAGCTGGCATTCCAGCGGTCCCCCACCTCTCCTGCATTGGGGATACCAGCGAGTCCCTCAAGCAACTCCTGGATATCTACAAAGCCGCTGGCATTAATCGGATTGTGGCCCTGCGGGGAGATCTGCCCCAGGAGGTGGAGGACATCGCCAAGGAATTTCACTACGCCGATCAGTTAGTCAGCTTTATTCGGCAGCATTA
>Ga0169931_10011516_pt1 | contig 12440 bp, 12 predicted proteins | sample Kivu_15m_20L_FD_129675 | JGI IMG/M metagenome (GOLD analysis project Ga0169931, IMG submission 129675) | Freshwater microbial communities from Lake Kivu, Western Province, Rwanda to study Microbial Dark Matter (Phase II) - Kivu_15m_20L... | ecosystem: Environmental > Aquatic > Freshwater > Lake...
ATATTTTCATCCGTTGAATAATAATGGATAACGTTGATTTATCGGAAGATATATTGAATATTTTAAAACATATAGTCAAGAAAGTTATAAAATTCAAAATAAAATTGGAAAGAAAAGTACCATGATTATTTTAGATACTTTATATAGATATTTTAAACTATTTGGAATGTTATTTCATTATGATATTTGTTAATTTAGTTTGTTTTAATTATTTAAATTAATTTAAATAAATAAATGTCTTCGTTTGATGTAACAACAATTGTTGGATTTTGTTTTTTCGCTGTATCTGAAATACTTCCGTTTTTACCAATTAAAACAAATGGTTTATTGCATAGTTTTATTTTAGGATTCAAGAATGGTTTTAAAAATATAGATCAAAGTGTTGAGTTAGCTCAAAGTGCTATAAAGAAAAAGCCAGAAGTAGCTAATGTAGTAAATATGTTATCTACAAATAATGTAATTAATGATTGTGTTAATAATATATTAGAAAATCAACATTTAATTCCTCAAATTAAAGCATTATGTAATAATTCTGATTTACAAACTGTTTTACAAAATATAATAAACAATCCAATATTACTACAAAAAATTAAATCAAATTTAAATGAAAACATAAATACATCATTCGTATCACCCGTGCCTCAACAAACATCACAAGAAATAAGGTTAACAATTCCTGACACTGATGAATTGACTAAAAACATAACAACTAATCCAATGTTTTTACAAAAAATAAAATCGATATTAAATGAAAATAAATTAAATGAAAATAAACAACAATCCCAAGAAATAACTTTAGACGTCACACCAGTCTAAATATGTACCTTTTAAACTGTCTTTATAACCTGTGCATATTATTTTTCCAAATGTTATTTTATCATGACATATTTTACATAAACATACTAAATTGAATAGTTCATTTTTATGAAAATGTTTATTTTTTACAAAACCCTTTTCATCGCAATTTGATTGAAATTCAATATGATGAGTTTCTAAATTATTTTGGCTATTGCATATTTGACAATTATCTAGAATCTTTTTCTTATTATATCTACTTTTTTTGTTTGATAAAATTTTTGTATTATTATTGGTTAATTGATTTCTTATTTTAAAAGCTGTATCTACAAATTGGTCATAATCTTTTAAAATATTTGAACATACTTCTAATCCATATAATGTTGGACCTGAACCTGGTTTTATTTTTCTTTCAAAAATAATATTATCATTTTGGATATTAACACTTAAATGACAAATTTGTAATTGATGTTGTTGTTTTATCTCAGGTATATTAGGAACATCATGTAAATGTGATGTAAAGAAGAATTTTGTATTATTTTTTATTAATTCAATGATAATACTTGCTAGTATAGATGTTCCTGAATTTTGTTCAGTGCCTTTTGTAAGTTCATCAGCTATACATAATGTATTTTTACCACTACATTGTAATATTTTTTTAATTCCTATACATTCATTTATAAAAGAACTTACACCCTTATTCATATCATCATGTGAATCAACCTGTGATATAAGTGTATGAAATGGACTATAAGTAAATGATTTACATGGAACAAATAACCCAGCTTGAGCTAAAATAACACAAACACCAATAGCACGCAATGTTGTGCTTTTACCACAACTATTTAACCCATATAATAACATACCTGATGATGTTTTATTTAATGTAATATCATTTGTTATATATGTTGATTCAGCAAGTTTTTCAACTATAGGATGTCTTATTTCCACCGCTTCTAAAAATGATTCGTTATTGTCACTGTCGTTGTCTCTTATAATAGGACGTGTATAGTTATTTTTAACTTTACATATGTAATTACTGTTAATAACATCCAACTTTTCAATAAATATTTTCAATTTGTTAAAAATAAAATGGTTATCATTATAATAACTTTTCATTGTATTCAAATAATGAAGATTGATCTTGTTATTTAATAGTTCTCTATTATTTACCAAGTTGTTAGATAATTTCACAAGTTCATTTGTATAAAATTTAACAACATTATTAGTTTGTTTTATTTTAAATTGTGTATAACTTTCATCCTTTTCAGTTTTCATTTTTTGTAATAATGTTTGATACCTTATATTTGTACATATGAAACTATACCCTTCCATATCGGAATAATTTAATTTAATGAATTCATTCTTATCATTTTTAGATGAATCAAACTTGGAATTGTAATTTAACCGTTGTTCTTCTATTTGAATCTCAAAATCTTCAATTTGTTTTTGGATAATATCTAATTCATGAATAACACCTTTATGAAAATAATTGGATATTTCATTTTGTGTTGTGTTTAAATTATAACACTTCATTTTATCTAAATCAAATGTTTTTGTATACATCTCTATATATTTATGCAATTGATCCATGGTGTCATCGTTTGGTAATATGTTGTTTAAATATGTTTGTTTTGATTTTAATAATTGTATAATATTAATAAGAGTATTATAACTTGTATGTAGTTTTTCAAATTCATAAGGATGTAACATATCTAATGCCATTTTTCTATGTAATTTTTCAAAATCTGTTATGCTAGTTAATAATTTATCACATTTATTATATATATCACCATTTTGCAAAGAAAAATGCTCTAATTCATCTGTTAAGTTATACATCATATTAATATCTAATGGATTTTTCATTGGTTTACATAACAATGATTTCAAATAACGTTTACCAATTGATGTTTTTGTATAGTTTATAATATCAAAAACTGCATCTATATTTAATTGTGAATAAGTATTTAATTCTAATAATAAATAATCTGTATCATTTATAATTTGAGGTATACTTAAGTTTGTAATATATTTATGATCATGTTTACCTATATAATCAAGAACCAGCATAAAATTAAAAATACTTAATGTATATTTTTCTAAATGGAAATATTGAACCGGTTGAATCAAGCCAAAATTAACATGTTTATATACCTTTTTTAAATATTCATTTTGATAATTTTCTACAAAGTAATCTTTGTATCCAGATTCATTAAGAATTTTGAATTTTAAATTTTCATAATTGTTATTAAAATACTTGTAAATATCATGGCTGTTGTTGGCATTAGCACTTTCATCGTCAAGTATGTTTACGTGGATTTCCTTTGCAAAATATTTATATAATAAATTATCAAGATCATTTAAACAATTCTCAATTTTACCTGGTAAAAAGGTAATTTTTCTTTCTGTTAATTGAATATTGTTTGTAAAATTATTAACACATACAACTGAAATATTCAACTGTTGGATCAATATTGCATTTCTTTTAGTAGATGATTTCTTTGATGGTTCTATTTGTATAGTTATATAAACTAAATTATAATAATTTGTACTTTCATTATCAAAATTCAATGGTTGAAGACATTTAGAATAAATAGCTGTAATACCTCTTTTAATCAATTTACCTTTTTTATTTTGACTAGATTCCAATTGATCTACAATCACAACAGTATAATCATTCTCTAATAAAATTGGTAAATACTTTTGTAATACACCAGTATTAAATCCTATAAAATTAGGGTATGAGCGATTATTTTCCTTTAAATTACCCTTTTTATTAGCGTACACCATATTCAATAATTTAGATAATTCATATGTATTACCTATTTTCTCTATTTCATTATCAATGGAAAAATTTTCATAAAAACTTCCATTCATCATCAATACACATGTTTTCTCACCATACTCCTTTACTTTTTCATTATAAATATCAAAATATTCATCAATCATAGGCGTTTTAGATTTACAAGACATACAACTTTACTTTTTATTTGTAGTCTTACTTGTATTTTTATTTTTAAATTAAAAAGTTAATTAAGTTATAATGGTCTTAATTAACTTAGGTAAGAAAACAAAACGACATATTTATTTTATTATGAGTGTTTGCAGGATGATGTATGGCTATAATATTATCATCTTTGTTTAAAATAATAACTGAAAAATTTTTATATAATAAAAGCGGTATTTGCTCATATAATGTTGAGATTTTATTTGTAGCTTTATAAAAAGGAATATCTATTTTTACAAAATCCAAATTAAAATCAGATATATCATATGACGTATGTAAATACGTATAAAAATATTCAGTGTCAGATTTTAAAATAATGATATTACTATTAAATATTTTATAATAATCAGAGTATATTTTTAATATATTATTTTCTACACTTTTTGATAAACACTCTTTATTATTTATATCGTCACAAATTATATTATATGATTTTTTTTCAGAATAATTATCATATGAATTATATAAATTATATGAATTATTTTCAGAATTATCATATTTTTCCAAATTTATTACATGATTCATTTAATTTCATTGTTTAATTTAAATATCTAAAGAATTTAAAGAAAAAATTAGAACTAACTTATTTAATTAATTTTTATTTTGTTTTGGATGTTTTATTTTGTCTTTTTATTGTTTTATTTTGTGTTTTTTATTTTATATATTATATATAATAACTAAATTATGACAAACGCTATTGATTTATTATCAAATGAATATTTTACAACTATTGTTAAGATTTTATTAATACTTTACGCATCACAAATAGCACCAAGAGCACCAGCTTATATCATTGATATGTTCAAAAACACGTATGTTAAAATCGCATTGATTTTCTTAATGATATACATGTCTAAACAAGATTTCCAATTTTCATTGATATTAGCAATCATCCTTGTTCTTGGTACTAATGCAGCAAGTTCAAGAGGTTTAATGGAATCATTTGTTGCTGTTTCAAATCCTGATTTAGAAAATGTGGGTAGTTATAATAAGGCGTTTAAAAAATTTGGCAATTTACAATTACTTGAATCTAAACATGAAACGTATCCAGGATGCAAGAATATTAAATTAAATGATTTATTAGAAATGTTTAATAACGATCGTTATAAATTACAAGCCGCTGTACAAAAATCATACCATGATTTATTAAATAGCAATATGTATAAAAATATGAGTAATAAAAATAGATTATTACATGCTTCTAGAACAGCTGGACTTGCATACAATTTAGATATCAATGATGAAAATGCACCATGGATCGCTACTTTATTAATCAATTATGGTTTTATTGTTTCAAAAGATTGCCAACCACCAAAGTAAATTAATTTAAATTTACAGTTAATTTTTGTTAATTTTTATATTAAATAATATAAAAATAATAATATAAAAACACTAATATAATTTTAATTAATTAAATCGTAATTGGTTTTCAGTAATAACAACGCATTTGACGTCATTGTCAGACAAAATTTGTTTATACTCGTCCCAATCATTTATTTCAGGTGTTGTAATATCACAATTCTTTACTATTTTTCTATAAAATAATTTTTGAATAGATTTTAAATTATCCAAATCATGGAATAAAATAGTTTCCTTCCAATTAGTTTCATCATTTACACCAGTATTATTAAAATCTGTCGTCATAAAAATAAATTGTATTTTATCATTGTCACGTTCTATAATTTTTGAAATCTTATGATTTAAAGCATCGTCTTGTTTAACAAAATCATAATCAATAACATAGATCATTTTCAATTTATCATCTATCATTGATTTAGAACTTTTATTAAAATTAAAAGTGTTAAAAAATAGATAAGGATATTCTAATAATATTTTTTTATATTCTTTTTTATCATCTGTGTTTATAATAAATCTTACATTATTGGAATATATATTGTCAATATTATCAATTTTATTTATATTATATAACACCTTTGATAAAAATGATATATTTGTTTCCAAATTCTTATTCACAATATAAATTGTTTTCTTTTTAATAAGATTTTTTGTATTAATCTTAAATCTTTTTAATTTAACAATATCCTTGTCAGATGATGATTCATTTTCAATAATTTTTTTCATTCTTGGTTTATCATTAACCTCTTTCTTTTCATCGTTTTCATGGTCATTAACATTTTCCTTTTCTTCCCTATTTTCCTTTTTTTTATTTTTACGTTCCTTTAACTTTCTATCATCTTCACTGCATTCTTCCTTTTCTTCTTTTTTCCTTTCTTGCTTTTCTTGCTTTTCTTGCTTTTCTTCTTTTTTCCTTTCTTGCTTTTCTTGCTTTTCTTGCTTTTCTTTCTCACCCTTTTTCCTGTCTTTCTTTTCTTCTTTTTTCCTTTCTTCTTTGTCATCCGAATTATCTTTACGTTTCTTAGTTTTTAATTGTTTTTTAACACTTGATGCACTTTTCTTTTCATCTGAGAATTCACTAACTTCATTAAATTCTTGGAATTTCTCCTTTTCTTTTTTATTTTTAAGCTTGTTATGTTTTAAACGCATTTTAATGTTTTGTTCATTTTCTGATGTGCGAGAGTCATCTTCAACTGAAAATAACTTTTTATATTTTTTGGAGTCACCTTTGTCTTTTTTTAATGATGAATGTGTATTGTCAATTGAACTCATAATTATAGTTGTTTATATACATTAAAAAAGTAATAAAAATCAAACGTAATTAAACTTCTGTTGGTAAATAATTGGCAAATGCCTTTTTAACTAAATATTTATCCATTAATATAGTATTATTTGATTGGTTAATATATTTTAAAGATGAATCTAGCATATTTATATATTCTGTAAAATTAACATCTAAATAAGGAAAACGAATCTGAAATCCATTATTACTTGCTTCAGTTTCATATTTACCTACATTTATACCTTTATTATACCATACATTGTCTAATCCAAATCCTGATATAATTATTTTTAAATTTAAATCGTTTTTAATTTCATTTAAATTATTTTTTGTTCCATTTAAATTGTCTTTTATGTATTTATATATAAGTTCATGACTGCTATCAATAGATGGATCATTTATACCGTTGGATGAAATATCACTGATACCATCTGTAATAATATAATGATAATGTATTTTTATATTATTATACATTTTTTCTAAGAAATTAAGAAATGTATTGTTATTATAATCTATATAAGAAAACATGTGAATATCTATTTTATCACCGTTACTTTTATTTTCTATCGGAATATCAGTGTTATTCGATAAAATAGCCAATATCATACTAACCATTAATTGACTATCAAAGTTATTATCTAAAAGTAATCCAAAGGTAATATTATTAGAATTTACAAGGTTCATTCTTAAATAACAAGCATCTATTAATTTTTTATATAATGTAGAATAAACATTTTGAAGTGTGTCTGGATCCGTTTTACAAATAAGTGTTTCAGGAGATACGTTTTTTATATCTTTAGTATAACTTGTAAAAGATTTTGTTTGAAAAGACCAATATGTTCCAGGTGGAACTTCTTCTATTGTGTATTGTTTTTTAATAAAATCAGGAACACCTGTTAAATCAGATACAAACATAAAGAAATTTTTCTCCAATGGATTATGTATATACCATAATGGTCTTACACCATATTTATCGCGTGCACAATATATATTTATATCTTTATTATTAATAGTATTTACATTTTCAGTAAGGATAAAACTAAAATCACCATTAAGCATATTTAAAGCTTCATCTATACCATATTTAATATATAAAGGCATAATGATTTCTACATCGCATTCTGATTGTAAATCCTTATCTGTAAATTCTTCTTTTAATACAGAATAATTATATATCTCACCTTCGCATAATAATTTTCTTTTAGGTCTTGAATTTAAATCTTTATATTTGTTAATTTTATGTAAAATAGGATCCTCAAATGGTTGATTAGCATCACATGTATCATCATTTATACATAATCTATGATGGTCGTATATCAAAGTAAACGTTTTATAATTTATAAATTCAGAACGTGATAAATGCATTTTAAAAATATCCTTTTTAACAGGTGACTGTTCAGATACACGCGTAGTTGTATCAGGACCTCTTTTTTTTAATTTATTAAACTTCTCTATAAATTTAATATTGTATCCATAATATGTATTATCATATATAATAAATGATATAGCACCCATTTATTTAAAGTAATTAAATAAATTAACTAAAACAAACTAAACTAAACGTTGTTTTTTATTTATTATATTATAAATATCATCAAACTTTTTATCTAATACAATCATATCACTTTTTGATATTTTTTTCAAATTAAGTTTCAATTTAATATTTTCAAAACATAATTCTTTAAATTTCTCATTAATTTCTTCATTTTTGCTCTTGTTTTCATTCTTGTTTATTTCATTTTCATTTTTATTTTTTAAAATATATGTCAGTATAAATTCATTAATTTTCTGTTCATTTTCTTTAGAAAATATCGTCTTTAAAATTGTACTTTTTGGTTTTGCTACTGGTTTTGTTTTTAATGAAAATGATACAGAATCATTTTTAAATTCCATTAATAAATATGGAAAACTTTCAATAATACCTCTCTTAACATCCCATTTAAAATAATTAAATTTTAAATTCTTACTTGTATATACATCTTTTAAAAAATTAAACAAAATAACATCATCTTCCTTTTTTAAATTTACATAGTTTTCATCTTGCTTATTATTAATCTTTTTAGATATATAATATTTAGAAAAAGACTCTAAACGATCCAAATGTTCCTTTGCATTTAAAAGAGACCATTTTTTAAAATATTTACCTTCTTGTTTATAAATATCAGGTTCAGTTGTGTTCAAATAAAGATTTAACGCATCTAATAAATTCTTTTTCATATTTTTAATAACTTTAACATGATGATCCATTTCAGCATTGTGATTTTTGTATTTTTCAATGTAATCTTTAAAGTGTTCTCTTAATAAACGAATTTGTTCATTATTATCAAAATGTGTTGTATAATTTATAGGAATATCTAATTTAAGTTTTTCAGAAATATATTCATGTATTGCAATATGACAATTATTATAAATCTCACTAAATAAATAAATTATATTTTTATATTTTTCTTTCATCTTTTTTGTTTTAAGTTTAGATGATGTATATTCATCTAATAAAAACAATGCATCATTATATAAATTTTTATGATCTGCATCAAGAATTGTATTAATAATAACTTGAATTTCATCTTCTAAAAGACTCTTTTTCTTTCTTAACTGTTTAATTTCTTTTTCATTAATAATCTTATCATGTAAATCGTAAAATAATTTACCTTTATCATCCTTATTTCTTAACCAATGATGAATTTGTTCTTTAACATTGTTGTAAGAATCTGTACTTTTTAAAAATGGACATAATCCATATTTTTTTATAATAGACTCATGGAAAAATAACATACTAGGATATTCATCTATTTGAGTATAAGAACTTTCAGATATTTCTATATTTTGCATACCCTCATCGATATCATCATCACTACCGTCTTCGTCAACGTCACATTCGTTACCACTTTCAATATCGTTATTTAACTTTTTATTAAATTTGTTATATAAAAGATTTTGTAACTTTTCTAGTAATATTTCGTATTTTCTATCTATATAAAAAAGCGATTCTTTATTATCACTTTCCACTAATTTTTGTTTATCGTCCAATAAAGCTTGCAGTTGTTTTTTAAGATCTTGAATGTCAGTGTCCATTGTATTAAATAATTTTTATATCTTTAAATCATTTTTATTAAATTCATTTTTTGTTTTTTTATTATTAGATAATAATAATGCTTCCAGATAAATTGTTGATTAATTTAAGAATATTAAGTAAAATACAAAAAAACGGTAGAATTACAAAAAGTATAGAAGGGGTTATTCATTTAGAAAATGAAGCTATATATAAATCTGTTAAACGTTTTTTATATAATGATAGTCGTAAACAAAGTTTATATGAAATAAATAGTATTATAGATGAATCTAATTATTTTTTAAATCAAATGGTGAATAATAAATATACAAATCCTATAAATAAAAATACGTCAGAGTATATTAAAAATATGGAAATTATTAATATAATACTTGATGAATTAAAAAATTCTAAAATAGGTATAGAAAATTTAAAATTTACCTATAAAAATGATCACAATATAATATCACAAATTGATATTTGTATTCTTAAAATAAATTCTATTCTTAAAGATATAGGTGTGAGATTAGATATAAATGGTAATAACGAAATACAAATGGCCGATGATAGTTTTAATGATGATTGACATATAGAGTTTATAAATTTTATTAAATAATAAAATATAAAATTATTTTTATTAAGTAATATGGATAAACAAACACCAGAAATTATTTTGGAAACATTAATAAAGTTGAATGTCGGTGATTTATATAATATGTGTAAATCTTCTAAAAAAATAAATGATATTTGTAAAAAAAATAGTAATTATATATTTAAAAATTTATTAAAAAAAGATTATAACATTGATCCAAAAAATTATCTTGAAATTTATAAAGAAATTTCAACTAATTATATTGCTATGTTAAAAATAGACAATGTTGATTATGTAGAACCTTGTGGTGTTTTTAGTTCTGTAAATAAAGCAACAGAATACATAATGGCATATTTTAATCCTGAAACAACTGTTTTTTATCCTGATGTTTATATAACTGATACATTTGACAATGATATTAAATTAAAAGTTAATATAGATCCTACTAAAATAATAAAACAATACTTTATATATGGTATGAAACAAGACAATGAAAGAACAAGAGACTTTAGTGCTACATTTGTAATTGTAAAATGTTAATTTTTAATTCATTAAATTAATTTTATTTAATTAAATTAATAAGGACATAATAAGAAATGGATGATCTTAGTACAAATGTGTATACTACACAAGATATAAATAATTATACATTCCCACAATCATTCGATAATGAAGCTTCAATAGAATCAGATGATACAATGTTTACATCAATGATTGAAACACCTGCTCCATTTTTCGAAACACCACCACCATTTGTTGAAGAAACACAACAACCTGAAGGAGATGAAGGAGATGAAGGAGATGAAACAACTCCAGCACTTTTTATAGACACACCACCACCATTTGTTGCAGAAACACAACAACCTACTGACGAAGAAACAACTCCAGTACCTTTTATAGACACACCACCACCATTTGTTGCAGAAACAACTCCAGTACCTTTGATAGACACACCACCACCATTTGTTGCAGAAACAACAACAACGTTCAGTCCAACAACGTTCAGTCCAACAACGTTCAGTCCAACGTTCAGTCCACCAACGTTCAGTCCACCAACGTTCAGTCCACCAACATTCAGTCCACAAACTACCCCTGCATCTTTTATATCAAATTTAACACAACCAGTTCCAATTTTACAACAACAAAAAAGTGTAATTACAACAAATCCTTTTATTCCTGATAGTATAAAAGTTGCCGAGTTAACAAGCATTCAAAATAATGCAAATGAAATTATGAAAAGTGAATATAAAAAAAATACAGGTGTTAACCAATTTAGTTTAACGGACTTACATAAAAATATAACAAAATCATTTATGGGTGTTTTAAATGATTCGTTAAATAAAGACGACGAATCATCATGGTTTGAATATATATTTATTATATTAGGCAAAGATCAAAGATATGTATATATTGGAATTCTTTTAATTATAACCGCTTTAATTATTTTATTAATTAATAGTGCTGAGTAAACTAAGTTAATGGCTTAGTTAATTTTATGTTATTTTCTTATATTACTGCTTATATATTGATTTGGTAAAATTTGATATTGTGATTTACATTCATGTCTTTTAGATGTAACTCTTGTATCTAAACGCCCTACAAGATTTATATCTTTTGGAATATATTTTTTGTTTGCACAATTCGAGTTAAGTCTCGTAATACCTTTTAAATCACTTTCTAATTGAACATCTTTATGATCAATTCCTGTTGGCATATATGAAATAAAAGGTGGTGTAAAATCGCTACATTGATTTGGGTTTTTGTACATTGAATTATCCGTGTAATAATTAAAAATGCTAAAATTTTCAACCTTTCTTTTTTGTGTGTAACCTGAATAAATATCTTTATTACTCATATTAATTAAGGTAAATAAATTAATTGTATGGTTTATTTATATTTTTATTTATATTTATAAAAAATATAAATAAAGATTAATGTATGAAACAACATTCAGGTCATATTTAATTGAACGAGAATGGAATGATAATAGTATAGAATATGAGTTTATAAAAACATATCCTCAATCATTGAATATTTTACCAGAAAGCATGGGATCTTTTAAAAAAATAAGAGATATATTGAAGGAACATCTTATATATATTGATGATGTTTTATTTAAAAATACTTGGTTAAATTATTTTAAATGGTTATTGGAAAATTGCGATTATAAAGATAATTATAAAGATACACAATTTATTGGACGTTAATGTTTTATTTTACCACTTTTTCCATAACCAGCAGTTGAGAGCCTTTCTCTTTATGTTCTATTTTATTTTACCACTACCACCATTATAAGCTGTCCAGATATTATAATTATTTTTAGGATCTCTTAAAATCAAATCACCCTGATTTCTCA
>Ga0169931_10011517_pt1 | contig 12440 bp, 10 predicted proteins | sample Kivu_15m_20L_FD_129675 | JGI IMG/M metagenome (GOLD analysis project Ga0169931, IMG submission 129675) | Freshwater microbial communities from Lake Kivu, Western Province, Rwanda to study Microbial Dark Matter (Phase II) - Kivu_15m_20L... | ecosystem: Environmental > Aquatic > Freshwater > Lake...
CAGCATCTCCGGAACGGAGAATCGCACCATCAAAATCCTCCATGCCCACGGCTACACCGACCCCAACGACGGTCGCGCCCCCATCCCCGTGCCGCCTAGCGCAGCCGTGGGTGACACAACCCGATCGCTTCGACTGCGCTCAGCGATCGGAGTCGAGACGCCAGCATCGATCGGGGCCGAGATGCCAGCATCGAGCGGGGCCGAGATGCCAGCATCGAGCGGAGTCGAGATGCCAGCATCGATCGGGGCCGAGATGCCAGCATCGAGCGGAGTCGAGATGCCAGCATCGAGCGGAGTCGAGATGCCAGCATCGAGCGGAGTCGAGATGCCAGCATCGAGCGGAGTCGAGATGTGGATGGCAATCGCCACCAAAACCGTGCTGATCGAATAGCGCACCCCACCCGCCCCCGATGGCAAGGGCATGCCGTCGGGGGCCACGATCGCCAACACAAAGGAAACTCTTTACCTTAAGTCGCCTAGAACGTCGGTACAGAAACCCGGTTTCTCGGCCAGAAGGCAAGTCATGGCGTTAGCGCAGCGACGAAGAAACCGGGTTTTTAGGCATACTGTACCGGTGATCTAAGGGGGTTGCCGCCCTGGGCGGCTTTTTGGTGGCGTTATCCCACAGCAGGTGGTCTACCCCGGTAGAGATAAGTAGGGAAGTCACCACCGGGGATTCGTGAGCTAAGCCGTTACAATAGTTTACGGGAATAGTTTAGGCGATGGCCTTAGATTCTCCCGTTCTCCTACCCTTCTCTGAGCGTGCTATGGCGTTAGATACCACCCAGACTTCGGCTCAGCACTTCGTTGGCTCCATTGACATCATCGACGCTGAGGCGATCACGGTAACCGAGGAGGTGGTGATCAACGAACGGCCACTCCCCCCGCGCCCTCTGGCCCCCAGGGCTCAAGATCCCTTCGAGGAGAATGGCTATGACCCAGTGGCGATCGCGGCCCACTACCGCCGCCGCCCATTTCAGGTCTGGGCTCGGTTTGTGGGTATCTTCTTGCCCCTGGTTAGCTTTTTTGTGCAGATCTGGCTCGATCGCCGCTGGGGTCGCAGTGCCCAAACCGAGGCCAAGCGGGCAATCCAACTGCGAAAAATGCTCACCAACCTAGGCCCGGCCTACATCAAAATTGGCCAGGCCCTCTCCACCCGGCCCGACTTGGTGCCGCCGATCTTTTTAGAAGAATTGACCACCCTCCAGGATCAGATTCCGCCCTTTCCCAACGAAATCGCCTACCGCTTTATCGAAGAAGAGCTGGGTGCGCCCCCCAATCAAATCTACGCTGAAATTTCCACCAGCCCCGTGGCCGCTGCCTCCCTGGGTCAGGTGTATAAAGGCCGGTTGCACAGTGGCGAAGCCGTCGCCATTAAGGTGCAGCGCCCCGGTCTGGCCCAGCGCATTGCCCTCGATCTCTACATCATTCGGGGTCTGGCCCGTTTTGCCACCGATCGCATCAGCCAGATTCGCAGCGACCTGGTCGCCATCATGGACGAATTTGGCGAGCGCATCTTCGAGGAGATGGACTACACCCACGAGGGCCAAAATGCCCAGCGGTTTGCCGACCTCTACGGCCACATCGCCGACATCTACGTGCCCAAAATCTATCCCCACTACACGGCCCGCCGGGTGCTGACCATGGATTGGATTGAGGGCACCAAGCTAACCAATATCGACAAGCTCAAGAGCCTGGGCATCGACGCCACCCACCTGATCGACGTGGGGGTGCAGTGCTCCCTCCGACAGCTGCTGGAGCATGGCTTCTTCCACGCCGACCCCCACCCCGGCAACCTGTTGGCCATGGCCGATGGCCGGTTGGCCTACCTCGACTTTGGCATGATGAGCGAGGTGCAGCCCTACCAGCGCTATGGCCTGATTGAGGCGGTGGTGCACATGGTCAACCGCGACTTTGAGGGGCTGGCCAACGACTACGTCAAGCTCGACTTTCTCACCCCCGATACTGACCTGACGCCGATTATTCCGGCCCTGGCCAATGTGTTTAGCAACGCCCTGGGTGCTAGCGTGGCCGAGCTGAACTTTAAGAGCATTACCGACGAATTTTCGGCCCTGATGTACGAGTATCCTTTCCGGGTGCCCGCCTACTACGCGCTGATTATTCGCTCCCTGGTCACCCTGGAGGGCATCGCCATCAATGTGGATCCTAACTTTAAGGTGTTGAGCAAGGCTTACCCCTACGTGGCTAAGCGGTTGCTGACCGACCCATCGCCCGAGCTAAGGGCCTCGTTGCAAGACCTGCTGTTCAAAGACGGCAGCTTTCGCTGGAACCGGCTCGAGAATTTGCTGCGCAACGCCCGCGACAGCGACGAGTACGACATGGATCGGCTGATCGACCAAACCCTGGAGTTTTTGTTCTCAGACCGAGGCTTGTTTTTGCGCGATCGCATCGTCTCTGAGCTGATCAACGGCCTCGACAGCTTCGGGCAAACCACGGTGCAAACCCTGACTACAGCCGTACAGCGCCGCCTGGGCCTCAAGCCCGATCTGCCCCCAGCGACGATCGCGGCCCCCAGCGATCTCGACCACCTGCGTCGCATTCTCGACATTCTCAAAGAGACCCCCGGCTTCGATGCCGTCCAGGTGGCGGCTCGCATCCCTACGCTGTTGTTTAAGCCCGAGACCCAGGCCATGGGCCAGCAGGTGGTGGCGGGGTTGGCCCAGCGGGGGTTGGCTCGCATGATTCGCTCGCTGCTGCTGGAGGAGTCGCCTGCGCTCGGGGGCGGCAGCCCTCAGCTCACCCCCTCCCGCATGGGGAGTTAGAATGTCGGTACAAAAACCCGGTTTCTTGACCAGAATGCAAGTCATTTAGCACAGCGACGAAGAAACCGGGTTTTAGGCCATACTGTACCGGTGCTCTAGGAGTTAGTTAGAAGATAGGAGGTAGCGATCACGGCTCATTTCTGCACCGTCAAAGCTGCTCCCTGCGCCCCCGATCATCCGGCGACGATCCTCAAGGCGACGGCCTCGGCTACCTTGATGCCATCGATGCCAGCGGACAAAATACCCCCCGCATAGCCCGCCCCTTCCCCCGCCGGGTATAGCCCGGTGGTATTGATACTCTGGCACTGCTCGTTGCGCTTAATGCGCAGGGGGGAGGAGGTGCGGGTTTCGACGCCGGTTAAGACCGCGTCGTCCATGGCAAACCCGTGGATTTGACGGTCGAAGGCCGGTAGGGCCTCTCGAATCGCTGCGATCGCATAGTCGGGCAGGCTCTGGCTCAAATCCCCCAGTTTCACCCCCGGCTTGTAGGATGGGTGCACCTCGCCAAAGGCCGTCGACAGCCGGTGGGCCAGAAAATCACCCACCAGCTGACCGGGGGCTTCGTAGGTGCCGCCGCCCAGGTCAAAGGCCAGGGCTTCTAACCGGCGCTGGAGGTCAATGCCCGCCAACGGCCCTCCGGGATAATCGTCGGGGGTGATGCCGACCACAATGGCGCTGTTGGCGTTAGATTCATCGCGGGCGTACTCGCTCATGCCGTTGGTGACCAGACGACCGGGCTCAGAGGCGGCGGCCACCACCTTGCCGCCGGGGCACATGCAGAAACTGTAGACCGATCGCCCATTGTCGCAGTGGTGCACCAGCTTATAGTCGGCGGAGCCCAGGCGCGGGTGTCCGGCCTGGTCGCCCAACCGGGCGCGGTCAATCAACACCTGGGGATGCTCAATGCGAAAGCCAATGGAAAAGGGCTTGGCCTCCATGTAGACGCCCCGGTCGTGGAGCATTTGAAAGGTATCGCGGGCGCTGTGGCCCACCGCCAGCACCACATGGTCGCTGGCGATGTACTCGCCGCTGGCCAAGGTCACCCCGCGCACCTGGCCGCGATCGATATCAATATCGTCGACCCGACTCTGAAACCGAATTTCGCCGCCCAGGGCTTCGATGGTGGCCCGCAGGTTCTGCACGATTTTGACCAGGCGATAGGTGCCAATGTGGGGTTTATTGATGTACAAGATCTCCGGAGCCGCCCCGGCCTTGACCAGCTCCGTCAGCACCTTGCGCCCGTAGTGCTGGGGGTCGCTGACCTGGCTGTAGAGCTTGCCGTCGGAAAAGGTGCCCGCCCCCCCTTCGCCAAACTGAGCATTAGATTCGGGGTTGAGGTGCTTTTTGAGCCAAAACCCAAAGGTATCGACACTGCGATCGCGCACCGACTTACCCCGCTCCAGCACCAGGGGCCGAAACCCCATTTGGGCCAGCAGCAGTGCCGCAAACATCCCGCAGGGGCCGGTGCCAATCACGATCGGGCGGGTCGCCGAGCCGTCGCCAGGGGCCTGGGCCACGGGGCGATAGGTCATGGCGGGGGCCAGCTCCACATGGGGGTCTTTTTTAAACCGCTGGAGCAGGGCTTTTTCCTTCGGGGTGTCTACATCCATGATGTAGACCAGGGTGATATTGCCCCGCTTGCGAGCATCGTAGCTGCGCTTGACGATGGTGTAGTCGCCCAGGTCGGCCGCCGCCAGGTGCAGCTTTTTGAGAATGGCCTCCGCCAGGGCGGCTTCGGGATGATCGAGGGGCAGTTTGATTTGACTGAGGCGTAGCATAGGGGGTGAATGGAGGTGGCGACAGGGCAGGTTGACGGACCCTAGACCTTCAGCGTAGATCATTTCTGAGGGCCAGCGTCCACTCAGGCGTCTGCCCTAAGCTGTTGAGCATCTAAATTGCATGCTGACTTCCGCAAAGTCCTTGCTGCAAGGCTTTTGTGTCGATTGTACTAGTGCGGTCTGAATGCCTAACAGCTTAAAACGGAAACTCCTTGTAGAAGCCTTCTCGGCTGCCCACCTTCAATATCTCGACATCACCGCCATCGTAGTAGATACCCATGCGATAGCGATAGTCGAATTTGATTCTGTAGTAGTTGGAAAAACCCTGCAAGGGTTCTAGTGCAGGTATGTCTTGTAGAGTAGAAGACTCACCAATTTGCTCGATGGTTTTCCTGATTTTCGCTAAGATTTTTGGGTCTTTAATTTTAGCCGTCTGCTTTGTGAAGGCTTTCGCAATTTTGTACTTCATTGCGGCAGGTTGGTTAAAAACTCCTGAGCTTTCTGATCAGATAAGAAGCCGTCTTCTTTGGCGGCTTTGCAATCTTGGTAAAACAAGAGGTCTTCAATCTCTTGGCGATTGTGGGTAATGAGGGTTGCCAAAAACCCTTGCTTGGCATCGTCAGGTAAGGCCTGGAAGAGGTTGTAGAAGTGGTGAGACAGTTGAAGAGATTGAGTAGTCATTAACCGCAGCTCTAGGATGGGTTCTCTAGTCCAGTGGTCTATCACTGCTATGATAGCGCCGCTGGTAGGGCTGAGCCTGAGCGGCCCATCTGATCGTAGCGACTTACGGCCTCATCATCGTCCCCATGCTCCGCGTGGGAACGTCGCCCTGGGCGCTCCTGCGCCCCAGATTCAGACGACGCGGGAGCGTCTGGGGGGACGTCTCGACGCTTTAGCGTCGGGGCGAGGTGGAGCGGTCACCCCTATAGCCCCTACCCCTGCACCTTTTTATATTTTTGTTTTGGGCTACGGGGGCGGTCAGGATATTGCATCACCACCAGCCCGCCCTGGAGAGCAGGGTTGAGGTAGTTTTTGCGAAAGGTGGGCCGGTGGGAGAGCGATAGGCCCTCCATCAACTCCTGGGCATTCCAGTAGCGGTCATCCATCAGGGCGAGGAGTTGTCTAACTTGGTCGCTAACTTGGTCGCTAACTTGGTCGCTAACTTGGTCGCTAACTTGGTCGCCAGGCCCACTGCGTTTGGGTTCACGGCCTGGGTTGAGCGTTGCATGGCTAGGGGTGGCGCTGCTCAGGGTGGCATAGATGGTGTCTAGCATGAACTCAATAAAGCCGGTGCTGTCGGGGGCGCGATCGGCGGCTTCTAGGGTTTGATAGTAGCGGTCTTGCCGATCTTTGATCAGGCTTTCAATGGGTAGCAGGTAGAAGAGGTCGTTCCATTGGCCAAGGATGAGGGTTTGCCAGAGGCGGCCCATGCGTCCGTTGCCGTCGATGAAGGGATGGATAAATTCGAGTTCGTAGTGGAAAACGCTGCTGGTAATCAGGGGATGGTGGTCTGTGGTGGCCAACCAGTGAAGCAGATCGCCCATCAGCTCAGGAACGCGTTTGGCGGGGGGGGCAATGTGGGAGACCTGCGTACCCTTATAGATGCCGACCCCGCCAGTGCGAAATTTGCCAGCATCGGTGAGAATATCGGCCATCAACAGGCGGTGGGCCTGAAGGAGGTCTTGGCGAGCGGTAGGAGACCAGGTGGGCAGAGCCTCGTAGGCGCGGATTGCGCCCTGGACTTCGCCGATTTCTCGGGGCTGGCCTAGGACGCGCTGGCCGTTGAGAATGGCGGTGATTTGGTCGAGGGTGAGGCTATTGCCTTCGATCGCCAAAGTGCCTTGGATGGTGCGGATACGGTTTTGCTTGCGCAGTTGTGGAGAGGTAGCGAGGGGGGATCCGTCGAGCCGTACGAGCAGTCCAGAGATAACGCTGATCTGGTTAACAATGGTTGGCGTGATCTCAAAGGGTGGCTGGTAGGTCATTGCAGCAGCGCAACACAGGCCTGGGCGATCGCCCACTCCTCCTGGGTATGAATTACCAACACCCGCACCCGTGAATCCGCCGCCGCAATATCCTGGTCATCCTTGGCGCGGCCCAGTTCGCCATCCTTTAGCCGCAGCCCCAAAAACTCAAACGGTTCGCAGGCTCGCTGCCACACCAGACTTTTATTTTCGCCAATGCCCGCGGTAAAGACCACCACATCCAGCCCGCCTAGACTGGCGATCATCGCCCCCATTTCGCGGCGGAGGCGGTGAATAAACACATCTACCGCCAGCGTCGCCTGGGGGTGGCCCTGGTCCATGGCCTCAACCACCACGCGCATGTCGTTGGAGAGGCCCGACAGGCCCTTCAGCCCAGACTCTTTGTTCAGCATGGTATCGAGCTGGTCAGCGCTGTAGCCCTCCTGGCGCAGGAGATGAATCAAAATGCCGGGGTCTACGCTGCCGGAGCGGCTCCCCATCATCACCCCATCGAGGGGGGTAAAGCCCATGGTGGTGTCGATGCTCATGCCCCCCTTCACCGCCGCCAGGGAGCAGCCATTGCCCAGGTGACAGGTGAGAATCTTGAGGCTGGCGATATCTCGACCGAGCAGGTCGGCGGCCCGCTGGGCCACGTACTGGTGGCTAATGCCGTGAAAGCCGTAGCGACGAATGCCGCTTTCTACCCAGGCGTAGGGGCCGGGGTAGGTGGCCGCCGCCTCGGGCATGCGGGCGTGGAAGGCGGTATCAAACAGGGCGACCTGGGGAATATCGCCCAGGATCGCCTCGATCGCTTCAATGCCTTGCAGGTTGGCGGGGTTGTGGGATGGAGCCAAGGGAATCAGGTCACGGATCGCGGCTTTAACCGCCTCGGTTACCCGCACACTATGGCTATAGTCCTGGCCGCCATGGACGACTCGGTGGCCCACGGCATCGATCGCGGAGAGGCTGTCCAACACCTGGGTGGGCTCCTCCACCAGGGTGGTGATCATGGCGCTAATACCGTCGGCCTGATCGGTAATCGGCAGCGATCGCCGCACCGACTCGCCCGCTTCACCGGCTGCGGTGAGTTCGACAAAGCCCGGCTGGTGAGTCCAGTCGAGGGCCGCCCGCCAGATGGGGTTGGGGGTGAGCCCGCCTGAGGTACCTTGGCCCAGGTCAAACAGGCAACTTTTGTGGCTGCTTGACCCGGCATTGAGAACGAGAATCTTCATGGATTTGGGCAAAATTCGGCAATCATCTCTGGAGTATGGAGCATGGTGTCGGCGATGGACGCCGCGTTGTTGATCACGTGGTAGAACTCAACTTTGCGGGTCACTTCCTGCAGCTCTTGGTGCAGGCGAATCTCGTCATCTCCATCGGCCGTTTCGAGCTGGCACAGCAGGTCACCCCGGGCAACTTGGTAGTAGGACATCATGTCACGACAGAAGGAGTGCAGCTCGGTGACGGTGCTGATGGGGGTATAGCCCTGGATGCCGAAAACGGGTTTTTTGTTATCCATAATGACTGAGAGGTTTCTGCTACCGAAAGAATGTGCTGATTTTAAGGGAAAAGTCTGGATTTAGAAGACTCGTTTAATACCGCCTGGGCATACCGCGACTGGACTTCCCGGCGCGATCGCGTCTCTAGGTCCCCGGCCTCGACTCTAACTCCTCGGGCAAGTGGGTGCGATCGCCGTGCTTCAACAGCATTGGCCCGTACTTATCGAACCGCACCAGGCTGACAGAGGCCACAGGCATGTTGATGCGATCGCGGTAGCGCCTGCTATCTATGCCCAGCAGGCTGCATAGCATCAGCCGAATGGTCGTCTTGTGGGACACCACCAGCACGTTGCCCTCGGTGAACTGGTTTTCGATTTCAGCGATTACCATGGCGGCACGGCTGGCCACCTGCATCCCGGTTTCGCCACCCGTGGGCGGGTTCCAGGCGGGCTCGGTCATCCAGTTGTTGTAGTCTTTGTCGTGGCGAGCTTTCACCTCCTCAAGGCTCAACCCCTCCCACTCGCCAAAGAACATCTCCTTCAGCCCGTTGCGCAGCTGGATGTTGAGGCCCACGGCCTTGGCGATGGGCGTTGCGGTGGCCACCGTGCGCTTCAGCGGGCTGGCAAAGATCGCCTGCCAGGGTAGACGCTCGTACTTCTCAGCAAAGGCTTCGGCCATAGCCAAACCCTCTGGCGTCAGGTCCACATCGGTAAAGCCGACATAGCCACCAGTGCGGCTGGCCTCAGTTTCGCCGTGGCGGAGGAGGTAGAGGTTGAGGGGCATGGGAGTAGTAAAATAAGGGTACCGTGATGTTAATTTTCAATTAGCTATCACGGTACCCTTAATCCCGCCTGGGTTTGGTCGTAGGCCATCAACTCCACCGGTACCGGCGACACCTTCCAGATGTCGGAGCAGTAGTCGCGGATGGAGCGATCGCTGGAGAACTTGCCCATGCGCAAGGCGTTGAGAATCGACATGCGCGCCCACTGTTCCTGGTCTTTGTAGGCGGCACTGACGCGATCCTGGGCCTCGATGTAGGACGAGTAGTCGGCCATTAGCAGGTAGGGGTCACTGTAGAGCAGGTTGTTGGTGATGTCTTGGAACAGACCCCAATCGCCCTTGGCGAAGAAGCCGGAGTTAACCAGGTCGATCACGTCCTTAAGCTGGGGGTTGCTGTGGTAGTAATCCCAGGGATTATAGCCCCTGGCCTTGAGAGCCATCACCTCTTCGGTGACTAAACCAAAGAGAAAGAAGTTTTCGTCCCCGACCAGCTCCCGAATTTCGACGTTGGCCCCGTCGAGGGTGCCGATGGTGAGGGCACCACCCATGGAGAACTTCATGTTGCCGGTGCCGGAGGCCTCTTTACCGGCGGTGGAAATTTGCTCGGAGAGATCCGCCGCTGGGTAGACCCGCTGGCCAAAGGTGACGTTGTAGTCGGGCAAAAACACCACCTTGAGGCGATCGCCGATGGCCGCGTCGTGGTTGACCACATCCCCGACTGCGGTGATGAACTTGATCATCAGCTTGGCCATGTGGTAGCCAGGGGCCGCCTTACCGCCGAAGATAAAGGTGCGGGGGGTGATATCCAGACTGGGGTTCTGCTTTAGCCGCTGGTAGAGGGTGATGATGTGCAGCACGTTGAGGTGCTGGCGCTTGTACTCGTGGATGCGCTTGACCTGCACGTCAAACAGCGAGTCGGGGCTGACGGCAATGCCGGTGCGGGTGTGGATGTAGGTGGCCAGATCTTGCTTGATCTCCCGCTTGATTTGCCGCCAATAATTCCGGAAGCCGGGGTCATCGGCATAGCCTTCTAGCTGGCGCAGCTGCTCCATATCCTGGAGCCAGCCGTCGCCCAGCTTCTCGGTGTAGAGGGCAGCCAGGCGGGGGTTACTGAGGGCAATCCAACGGCGGGGGGTAACGCCGTTGGTGACATTGCGAATTTTGCCGGGAAACAGCTCGTGGAAGTCTTTGAGAATGGTCTGCTTGACCAACTCGCTGTGGAGGGCGGCCACCCCATTGATGGCGTGGCTACCGAGGCTGGCCAGGTTGGCCATGCGGACGTAGCGCTCGCCCGACTCGTCAATCAGCGACAGGCTGGCCAGCTTGGCCGGGTCATTCATGGTCTGCACCCGAATCTGATCCATAAACCGCTGGTTGATCTCAAAGATGATCTCCAGGTGGCGGGGGAGCAGGCCACCAAACAGGGCAATCGACCACTTCTCTAGGGCCTCGGGCAGCAGGGTGTGATTGGTGTAGGCAAAGGTCTTTTGGGTAATCTCCCAGGCGGCATCCCAGCCCATGTCGTGGTCGTCGATCAGCAGCCGCATCAGTTCGGCGACGCCCACGGCGGGGTGGGTGTCGTTGAGCTGAGCCGCAAATTTCTCGTGGAAGCTGTAGAGGGTGCGGCCCGAGGCCAGGTGAATGCGAATCATGTCCTGCAGGGCGCAGGAGACAAAAAAGAACTGCTGCTCTAGGCGCAGTTGTTTGCCTTCGATCTGCTCGTCGTTGGGGTAGAGCACCTTGGAGATATTCTCGGAGGTGACTTTGCTATCCACCGCGCCGTAGTAGTTGCCCACGTTGAAGGATTGGAAGTCGAAGGATTCTACCGCCTCGGCCTTCCACAGCCGTAGGGTGTTGACGGTGTTGACGTGGTAGCCAGGAATCGGCGTGTCGTAGGGAATGCCCTTGACCTGTTTACCGGGCACCCAGCGCTTGCGAAAGCGGCCATCGGAGTCGGTATAGCCTTCGCTGTGACCGCCAAACCCCAGGGTCACGGCAGCTTCGGGGTGGGGAATTTCCCAGGGGTTGCCATACTGTAGCCACTTGTCGGTAATCTCGACCTGCCAGCCGTCGCGAATGTTTTGGTCAAAGATACCGAACTCGTAGCGAATGCCGTAGCCAATGGCGGGAATTTGCAGGCTGGCCATGGACTCCATATAGCAGGCGGCCAGGCGACCCAGGCCACCGTTGCCCAGGCCGGGTTCTTCTTCCTGGGCAATTAGCTCGGCAAAGTCAAGGCCCGACTCCTGCACCGCCTGCTTGACGGGCGCTTCAATGCCCAGGTTGATCAAGTTACGGCCCAGGTGCGGGCCGAGGAGAAACTCCGCCGACAGGTAGGTCACCACCCGCACCTCGGGCTTGTTCAGGGTGCGGGTAGAGCTGAGCCAGCGCTGCATCATGCGATCGCGCACCGTGTAGGCCAGGGCCAGGTAAAAATCGTTGCGGCTGGCCACCTCGGGCCACTTGCCCTGGATGTAGAACAGGTTGTCGGCCAGAGCCCGGCGCAGGGTCTCGACGCTGAGGCCAGTGCGATCGTCTTCGATATCTACCGTGGGGCAATCCATGAATGTGGTCATAGGGGTCTCCTGAACTGGGGCAGAACGAGCGGGTTTCCTAATCTGCGATGCCTATTTTCCGTCACTGTAAAGGAGATAGATTATGAAAGGGTTTAGGCCAGGCCAAGTTCCCCCTCGTCCCCACGCGGAGCGTGGGAATGCCGTCTGCGGCGCTCCAGCGCCCCGAGATAGACGACGCTGGAGCGTCTGGAGGGCCTCTCCAAGCGGGAGCGTGGGGACAAGTAGCACCGCTTTGAGATCACCCTGAATCGATGCCATGGAGAACCTATCCCCAACCGGGATGGGTGCCCAGAAGGCGGGGTGGGTCAAAACAGTGACAGAAATTGAGTTTCTAACTACGGATAAGTCCCGCCTAGGCTCAGATTGACCCACCCCTAACTCCTCCCCAGAGGGGACGGATAACCTGCGTTTGCGAAGGAGAGAATTATCCCGCGCTCAGACTAAACGAAGCGACCAAATCTAAAGAAAAGATAATCTTCCCATTAAGAAATTCTGCTTAGAGCTGGCCTTCTTATCCTCTGGGAAAAGCCTAGCCAAGATGTCTAAATATTACGCTATCGCAGGCCAGAATGACCGTTACATATAGCCTAGCTGGAGTCATTGCTGTAGTATAAGCAGTGATTACGGCACAATATATTCCAAGTCTGTAAAAGACGTTTAAGACGTGAAGCAACCCCATGACAACAGATTCCCTGTCGAGCGAAGACATTAAAAAGTCAACTGGCGCGGTCATCTTCCTGAGCATCGCGCTGATTATTCTGGGCATCTTGGCCATTATTGCCCCCGCGATCGCATCGGCCTTTTTCACCGCCATGATTGGGTGGATTACCCTGATCAGCGGCGGTGTGATGATTGTCCAATCCTTTCGATCGCACCCGGTCAGAGGCTTTTGGCTCAACCTGATTGTGGGTATTTTGTACGCGATCGCAGGTATTTACGGCTCTTCCGGTCTGGCTATGCTGTTTCAAACGGAAATACCCACGGCAACAAACCTCTGAGCTTGAAATTGTCGAAATTCCTAAAGCCATAGCCCAATCGCTTAATCAACTTAAACTTGTTA
>Ga0169931_10011518_pt1 | contig 12439 bp, 9 predicted proteins | sample Kivu_15m_20L_FD_129675 | JGI IMG/M metagenome (GOLD analysis project Ga0169931, IMG submission 129675) | Freshwater microbial communities from Lake Kivu, Western Province, Rwanda to study Microbial Dark Matter (Phase II) - Kivu_15m_20L... | ecosystem: Environmental > Aquatic > Freshwater > Lake ...
AACTCGAACCCGAGGTCATTTTTACACATCATCAATCCCGAGTATTCCTTGCCCGAAGACAAACAATCCACAGGCCGCTTGCGATTTGAGAAAGTCCGTGAGCGTTATGAGGCTTTTCTGAGCAGCGGTTTGCTGGAAAGGTCGGGCAAGCCGGTTTATTTCCTGTACACGCAAGCCGGTCCAACAGGCACGTTCACAGGTATCATAGCTGCTGTATCTTGCCAAGACTATCAAGACGATAAAATCAAAAAACACGAGCAAACGCTGAGCAAGCGCGAGAGTCTTTTCACGGACTACCTGGATTGCACCAATTTCAATGCTGAACCGGTGCTCCTCTCCTACCCCGACCACAACGGGCTGCAAGCTGAGTACGATAGAATTAGAAAGAATAAACCGGACATTCAATTCACCAGTGCAGATCAAATCAGCCATACACTGTGGGTTGTGGACGATGACCCGACCTTAAAGAAAATCGAAGAGATGTTTGATGAAATCCCTGCATTCTACATTGCTGATGGTCACCACCGTAGCGCATCATCGGCCTTGCTGATGAAGAAACGTCAGGCGCAAAATCGCACGCACAAAGGCACGGAAGCCTACAACTATTTCATGGCGATGCTCTTACCGGAGTCCACGCTGAAAATTTTTCCTTTTCACCGTGTAGTCAAGGATCTCGACCAACTCAGCGATTCTGAATTTCTGGAAAAAGCTTCTTCTGATTTTCAAGTCAGTATGTTAAATAGTCCCACGCAACCCCAGCGGGGACAAGTACTTTTTTTCACCCGAAACACCGTGGCCATGCTCACAGCCCGCAATTATGACACACGGCCCGGCAACATAGACGCCCAAATGCTCACAGACCGCATTTTGGCGCCCATCTTGGGCATCAGCGATCTGCGCACAGACAAGCGCGTGGACTTCACGGGCGGGCCTATGGCTTTTGAACAAATGATAGAAAGCGTCCGCAGCGGGGCATTCAGAGCGGGTTTTGCCTTGGCGCCATGCACCGAGCAGGACATCAAACACACGGCCGACAACGGCCTGACCATGCCGCCCAAATCCACATGGATAGAGCCCAAAATGCGCAGCGGCCTCACCATTTACGAGCCCAAATGAGCCAAATAGCCGACAGGTTGCAATCCATCCGTGCCGAGTTGAAACCGGGCGTGAAGTTGATTGCCGTCAGCAAGACCTATCCCGCAGAAGCTGTGATGGAAGCCCATGCCGCGGGCCAGCGCATTTTTGGCGAAAACAAAGTGCAGGAAATGGCCGAAAAGCAAGCCCAATGTCCCGCGGACATCGAGTGGCACTTGATAGGGCATTTGCAAACCAACAAAGTGAAATACATAGCCCCGTTCGTAAGCCTCATCCACAGCGTGGACAGCCTGCGTCTGTTGGCCGAAATAGACAAGCGGGCCGCTGCCTGCGGAAGGGTAATCTCCTGTCTGTTGCAGATTTTTATTGCCACCGAACAGACCAAATTCGGGTTGGATGCAGAGGAGTGCATGGCCCTGTTGGTATCCGAAGATTTTGCCCGAATGAAAAACATCAAAATTGCGGGACTGATGGGCATGGCTTCGATGACCAATGACCAAACCCGCATCAGGCAAGAGTTTCGCGGATTGAAAAACCTTTTTGACCACATCAAGGAGCGCGGCTTTGCGGGCGATGACCAATTCGGCCAATTGTCCATGGGCATGAGCAGCGACATGCACATCGCCATGGAAGAGGGTTCGACAATGGTGCGCATTGGAACGGCCATTTTCGGAAGTCGCCATTAACCCTTTTCATTCACTAACCGGCTGTTCATAATTCAGCTATCACGGCAGAAATCAACTGTTTGCATGCAGTTGTTTTGCGTTTAGTTACCAAAACCGGAGTAATGAGATTAAAAGCCTTCATTATGGTGGCTGCTGCAGCATGGATTGCTGCCGGTGCCCACGCCCAAAAACTTAGCATTGAAGAGTCGGTGATGGCCTTGAGTAAAGGCCTTATGCCAAAGCAGCCCGTTCAACTGAAGTGGGTTGAAGGGGCCGATTTAATCTCAGTAATAGAAAACGACAGACTGGTCGTCAAAAACATGCAAGGGAAAGAAACCGCTTCGTGGTCTCTTGAGGATATCAACCGCGATTTTCTGGGAGGAAAGTTGAATACATGGCCCGAAATCCAATGGATGAGCCCGACCAAGTTCTACTTCATTTATGAGAACGCTTATTTTTCTTTTGATGCCAATGAAAAAGCCCCGCGCATGGTGGCCAAAATGGTGGGAAAAGGAGCTAACCCGGAGTTTCACCCCATGAGCGGAAATTTGGCCTACACGCTGGAAAATAACGTCATGCTGGCCGCCAAAGAAAAGTCCATCAACGTGAGCAAAAACTTTGACCCCAACATCGTGAGCGGCCAAAGCATTGCGCGCAATGAATTTGGCATTTCCAAAGGGATGTTTTGGTCCAAAGACGGCAAGCGGCTGGCGTTCTATCAAAAAGACGAGCATCGTGTGAGCAATTATCCAATGACCGATTACACCACCTTGCCCGCCACCAACAAGGACATCAAATATCCCATGGCCGGCCAAGACAGTGAGTACGCCAAAGTAGGGGTGTACAACACAGAAACCGCCAACCTCACCTATTTGCAAGAATTCACCGAGGCGGGTGAAGAGCGCTACATGACCAATTTGGCCTTTACGCCTGATGGCAAAATGGTTACCGTGGCCATTGTCAATCGCGAGCAAAACAAAATGTGGTTCAACCTCTACGATGCAGACTCGGGATTTTTGGAAACCACCCTTTTCATCGAAGAAAATGCCCGATACGTGGAGCCGGAGCATCCTGCTGTTTTCATCCCCGGCACGCCCGGAGATTTCCTCTGGTTGTCAGAGAGAGATGGCTTCAACCACGTTTATCGCTACAGCATTAAGGGTCGCATGATGGGCCAAATGACAAAAGGCAATTTTCCCATCACTGAGTTTCTGGGTGTAGACGCGGGTGGTAAGTATTGTTTTGTTCAAGCTACGGGTGACAATGCCACTGAGCGCCACCTCTATCGCGTTAGTCTGTCGGATGGCGCAATGTTGCGCATCACCCAAAAGGCGGGAACCCACGCGGGAACCCTCAACAGTTCGGGCAAAATGATCATCACGCAATATTCCGCTACTAATGTGGCCGGTGAGACCACCATCATCACAGACAGCGGCAAGCTCGGGCTGAAGATAGCTGTAGCCGAAAATCCCCTTCAAGGGCTGGTAATCGGCCGCACTGATTTATTCCAAATCACCCCCGCGGGAAGTCCTGCCCTCTGGTGCCGTACAGTGAAGCCAAGCGATTTTTCAGAGAAAAAAAAATACCCGTTGCTGGTCTATGTTTACAATGGACCCCATGTGCAACTGGTTACCGATTCGTGGCTGGGCGGAGCGCCACTGTGGATGCACGCCATGGCCGAAATGGGTTATGTCATTTTCACCCTCGATGGCCGTGGCTCCATGAACCGCGGTTTTGATTTCGAAAGTTGCATCCACCGCAACATGGGCACCCTGGAGCTGGACGACCAAATGGCGGGAGTGGAATGGCTGAAAAAACAAGCGTGGGTAGATGCCTCGCGCATGGCTGTGCATGGGTGGAGCTATGGCGGTTTCATGACGACAAGCCTGATGCTCAAGCAGCCCGGCACCTTCAAAGTGGGTGTGGCAGGCGGCCCGGTGATCGATTGGAAATACTATGAGGTGATGTACACCGAGCGCTATATGGACACGCCCAAAACCAACCCCGAAGGATTTAGCGCAGCGGCCCTCACCAACCATGTGGACAAGCTCAAAGGTCGCTTGCTGATGATACACGGCACCATGGACGATGTGGTGGTGATGCAGCACAACATGGTGTTCCTCAAAGAGTGTATTGACAAGAAAAAACAGGTGGACTTCTTTGTCTATCCGGGTCATGCGCACAATGTCCGCGGCATAGACCGCGCCCACCTGATGGAAAAGGTGATTCAGTACGTGGCAGAGCATCTTTGAATCTTTCACATCTTCTTGAACATCGGTTGATAGAAAGAGGATAAAAACACGAATCACGTCCTTGCATTACCGGTTTTTCCCTATGATTCCTCCCCTACTTTCGCGGGCATGAAACGGACAGCTTTTTTTGACAAACACGTGGCCCTTGGCGCCAAAATGGTGCCCTTTGCCGGCTACGAAATGCCCCTCCAATACGCAGGTTTGGGCGAAGAACACAAACTGGTCAGAGAACACTGCGGTGTGTTTGACGTCAGCCACATGGGCGAGTTTTTCCTCGAAGGGCCCGGTGCATTGGATCTCATCCAGCGTGTCACCTCCAACGATGCCGCCAAACTGACCGATGGCAAAGTGCAATACAGCTGTCTGCCCAATGGCAACGGAGGCATAGTGGACGACCTGCTGGTCTATCGCATCCATGCCGACAAATACATGCTGGTGGTCAATGCCTCCAACATGGACAAAGATTGGGAGTGGATAAGCCGCCACAACACAGGCGGGGTCAAAATGACCAACCTCTCAGACCACATGAGCCTGCTGGCTGTGCAAGGCCCCAAGACATTTGACCTGCTCCAACCGCTGACCCAAGTGCGCCTGAACGAACTGAAATACTACACCTTCGAGATTGGCACCTTTGCCGGAATACCCGATGTGATAGTGGCCTACACGGGCTACACAGGCGAAAAAGGTCTTGAACTTTATATCAAAAACGAAGATGCCCACAAACTGTGGGACGCCATTTTCGGTCTGCCCGGCACCGGCATAGCGCCTTGCGGGCTGGCCGCGCGCGACACTCTGCGCTTGGAAATGGGATTCTGCCTCTATGGCAATGACATAGACGACACCACTTCGCCCATTTCGGCAGGATTGGGTTGGATAACCAAATTCACCAAAGAATTCACCGATCGCGCCCGTCTGGAAGCCGAAAAAGCCAACGGCAGCGCGAGCAAACTGGTGGCTTTTGAGCTGGTGGACAAAGGAATTCCGCGCCACGACTATCTGATAGCCGATGCATCGGGCAGCACCATAGGGCGCGTGACCAGCGGCACCATGAGCCCATCGCTCAAGAAAGCCATCGGGCTGGGCTATGTCACGGCCGCACACAGCGCTCCGGGCAGCACCATCTACATCCAAATCCGCGACAAAGCCATCGAAGCGCGCGTGGTCACCTTGCCATTTTACAAACAGGCCTGACCCATCATGACCAAGCAAGAAACGCGGCCCTTGGTCGAAATCTGCTTCACGCCCCACGACTTCGAGTTGTATGCGGGGCAATATGAGATTGCAGTGGTGATAGATGTATTGCGCGCCACCTCGGCCATCTGCGCGGGCATCCACAACGGAGTCGAGAAAATAATCCCCGTCTCGACCATCGAAGAAGCCCAAGCCTACAAAGCCCAAGGCTACCTCTGCGGTGCCGAGCGCAATGGCCAAATAGTGGACGGATTTGACTTTGGCAACAGCCCTTTTGCCTTCATGGAGCCGCACATGACGGGCCGCACCATCGTGCTCACCACCACCAATGGCACCCGCGCGATCAACATCGCATCCAAAGTGCCCACGGTGGTCATCGGGTCGCTGCTCAATCTGGACTGCCTCAGCCAGTGGCTGATAGCCCAAGGCAAACCCACCATCATGCTCTGCTCGGGGTGGAAAGACAAATTCAACCTGGAAGACACCATCTGCGCGGGCGCCTTGGTGGACGCCATGTTGGCCTCGGGCAGATTCAGAGCGGAGGAAGACAGCACCATCGCTGCCAAATTCATCTTTCGCTCGGCCAAGCAAAACATCTTTGCTTTTCTCAAAGCATCGTCTCACCGCAGAAGGCTGCGCAAGCTGAACCTCAACCGCGATGTGGATTTTTGCCTCACGCCCAACACGCGGCCCGTGATTCCGTTGCTGCAACAAGGCGAACTGGTCAAAATGAAACTCTGACCCGCCCCTGTCTTTTTTTTTAACCAAAAAAGGAAATCCCGCAAACCTCAATCTCCAACCCCAAATCCCAACCGACAATGAAACTGATAGAATGCGTACCCAACATCTCAGAAGGCCGCGACACGGCCAAAATCAAAGCCATCACCGATGTGGTGGAAACCGTGGAAGGCGTGCGCCTGCTGGATGTGGACCCGGGCAAAAGCACCAACCGCACCGTCATCACCTTTGTGGGGCCGCCCGAGGCTGTGTGCCAAGCGGCCTTTTTGCTTATCAAAAAAGCATCCGAGCTGATAGACATGCGCCTGCACAAAGGCGAGCACCCGCGGATGGGCGCCACAGATGTGTGTCCGCTGGTGCCGGTGTCGGGCATTTCGTTGGAAGAGTGCGCGGAATATGCCCGCAAGTTGGGCGCGCGCATCGGTGCGGAGTTGGGCATTCCGGTCTATCTGTATGAAAAAGCCGCCCAACGCCCCGAGCGCAAAAACCTGGCGCATTGCCGCAAAGGCGAGTATGAGGGTCTGGACAAAATCAGCCAAGCCGAGTGGACGCCCGACTTTGGGCCCTCGGAATTCAACGAAGCGGTGAAGCGCACGGGCGTAACTGCGGTGGGCGCGCGGGATTTTTTGGTGGCCTATAACGTCAACCTCAACACCACCAGCACGCGCAGGGCCAATGCCATCGCTTTTGACATACGCGAGGCGGGCCGCAACGCCACCGATTCCGCCACGGGCAAAAACCTGATGGACGCCAACGGCCAACCGGTGCGCATTCCGGGGACATTGAAAAGCGTGAAAGGCATCGGGTGGTATATCGAAGAATATGGCATCGCTCAATTGTCGCTCAATCTGACGGACATCAATGTGACGCCTGTGCACGTGGCCTTTGAGGAGGCGGTGAGCAAAGCAGCCGAGCGGGGCGTGCGTGTGACGGGCAGCGAAATCGTGGGGTTGATACCGATGCGTGTGCTGACCGATGCGGCTGATTATTATTTGAAAAAACAACAGCGCTCTCTCGGGATTTCGGATGAGGAAAAAATCAAAATCGCTATCCGCTCGCTGGGGCTGAGCGATATAGTGCCTTTCAGACCCGAGGAGAAAGTGATAGAATACCTGATAGCTGACCGCAGCACCAAACGCCTGACGGGGATGACGCTGACGGCTTTTGCCAACGAGACGGCCTCTGAGTCGCCCGCACCGGGCGGGGGCAGCATAGCGGCCTATTGCGGTGCGCTGGGCATCTCGCTGGGGACGATGGTGGCCAACCTGAGCAGCCACAAGCGCGGATGGGACGACCGCTGGGAAGAATACAGCCGGGCGGCCGAGGAAGGCATGGGGCTGCAACGCCAACTGCTGCGCCTGGTGGACGAGGACACGGCCGCATTCAACCGGATTATGGATGCTTTTGGGTTGCCCAAAGGCACGGATGAGGAAAAGGCAGCGCGCAAGGCGGCCATCCAATCGGCAACGAAATACGCGATGGAGATACCGCTGCGGGTGGCCCAACTGTCGCTGGAGAGCATGGCGGTGCTGAGGCAAATGACGGAGACGGGCAACCCCAACTCTATCACCGATGCGGGCGTGGGGGCGCTGTGTGCGCGCACGGCAGTGCTGGGCGCGGTGATGAATGTGAAAATAAATGCAGGCGGGCTGGATGACAAGGCCTATGTGGAGGCCACGCTGGCAGAATGCGCGCGCCTGACGGCAGCAGCCGAAGCGGCAGAGGGCGAGATACGCGCGCTGGTGGAGAAGGTGATTGGGTAGGGGCGTGCCAAAATGAGGAAACACAAAGAGGGTAAACCAAACCGGTCTCTTTGACCTTTGTAGGAGGTAGAAGAAGGTATCGGCACAAAAAACGAAGAAATAGAAGAGACAGATAAAGACCAAACCGGGAGAGAAGAAACCGAAGACGTGACAAAAGATAGCGAAGGGGTAAGAGCAGAAACCCGAGCCGGGGCAGCAGAAACCCAAGCCGGGACAGCAGCAACTCGAGCCGGGGCAGCAGAAACCCGAGCCGGGACAGCAGAAACCCGAACCGGGACAGCAGAAGCCCGAGCCGGGACAGCAGATAACTGAAAATCAGCGATAGTTAGTGTCATGTGACATTTTCTCCCCTTTAAGGTCTTTCCATCCCATCCATTACATCCTGCCTTGGTTCAGTTTCCCCACTCCTTGCGTTAACCCAAGCTCCGGATTTAGACCCTGTATCCTCGGTTTAGCCCTCCTGCCACCTATCCTTTTGGCCGCTGACGATTCCCTGTACTTTTGGCCCCCAACAAAACAAACGCCATGAGCAAGGACAACAATATAGAGATAGCCCGCCTGCAGGCCGAGATAGGCAAGTATATAGGGATGGGGGCGAACAGTTTGGTATTCAATTTTGAGGAAGAGGGCAAGGGGGTGGTGCTGCGCCTGATCACGGTGAATCCGAGGCACAACCAGAGTTTTCTGTTTCACACGGAGGAGGGCGTGGGCAAGGAGCAGTGTCTGCAACGGATGCTGGAATATGTGCGCGAATACAAGGACAAGGAGAGCAGCTACACGATACAATGGAGTGCGCGGGGCGAGAATGTGCTGCACACTTCTTATTTCGCGGCCAAAAACGTGATGGGTGCGCTGGACAAACTGTATTTTGACCGAGACCCGAACAGCATCACGGTTTTTTCGGTGAGTCTGAACCCCCTGAGCTGAGCGCCCTACGGAAACCAACGATACATACAGAACCGTGGTGAGGGCGGGCGAAAGCCTGCACAAAGTGAAGGGCAGCAAACACCTGGGCCACACCATGGGGGTGGAGACGGAGGAGGAAATCAAACAACATCTGGACGCCCTGTGGAAAGCCCACCACGGGGCCACGCACGTGAGCTATGCATGGCGCCTGGGGGCGGACAAAGCACGATACAGGGCCAATGACGATGGAGAACCCGCGGGCACGGCCGGACAGCCGATACTGGGGCAAATCAAATCTATGGATGTGACCAATGTGTTGGTGGCGGTGGTGCGCTACTATGGCGGGACCAACCTGGGGACGGGCGGCCTGATAGATGCTTATGGCACGGCAGCCCGCATGGCGCTGGAGGCGGCCACCATCGCGGAGCGCAGGGTGATGTGCCACTACCGCGTTGAATTTGGCTATGGGCAGATGCCGGCTGTGATGCGCCTGCTGAAGGCGATGGACGCGGAGATAACGGAATCTGTGTTTGACAACCAATGCAGCCTGAGGGCGGGAATAGCCCGGGGCGATGCCGCACGCTGGGAGGCGGGATGGGCGGATTTGAGACTTTCTGAGACGGCTTCAATCAAGCCCGAATAACGCCCGGATTGTAAGGACGAGAGGCAGGCGCCTGATTGGCCGCTTGGATGCCCATTGAAATCCATGTGCGTGTGTCGAGCGGATGGATGATGCCATCTACCCACAGGCGGGCTGCCGCATAGTAGGGCGAGGTCTGTGCATCATAGCGCGCTTTGATTTGATCGAGCAATTCTTTTTCGCGCTCGGGGGTGATTTTTTCGCCCTTGGCTGTAAGCGAGGCCATTTCTATTTGCAGCAGCACCTTGGCGGCCGAGTTGCCGCCCATGACCGCCAACTCGGCAGTGGGCCATGCCACTATGAGGCGGGGGTCGTAGGCTTTGCCGCACATGGCATAGTTGCCCGCGCCATAGCTGTTGCCCACAATGACGGTGAATTTGGGCACCACCGAATTGGCTTGGGCGTTGACCATTTTGGCTCCGTCCTTAATGATGCCGCCCTGCTCAGACCGGCTGCCGACCATGAATCCGGTCACGTCTTGCAGAAACACCAGCGGGATGTTTTTCTGGTTGCAATTGGCAATGAAATGAGCCGCCTTATCGGCCGAGTCGCTGTAGATGACTCCACCGATTTGCATGCCGTCTTTTTTGCTTTTGACGATGGTGCGCTGGTTGGCCACAATGCCCACAGCCCAGCCATCAATGCGGGCATAGCCGCAGAGAATGGTCTTGCCGAATTCGGCTTTGTACTCGGTAAAATCTGAATCATCTACCATGCGCAAAATCACCTCGCGCATGTCATAGGGTTTGCTGCGATCGGAGGGGATGAGGCCGAGGATTTCTTTGGGGTCGGCTTTGGGTGCAGCGGGCGCAATGCGGCTGAATCCGGCCTTGATGTCTTTTTCGCCCAGCTTGTCCATGATGCTGCGGATGGTGCGCAGGGCATCGTGGTCGTCTTTGGCTTTGTAGTCTGTGACGCCCGACACCTCGCAGTGGGTGGTGGCTCCGCCCAATGACTCATTGTCTATGTCCTCGCCAATGGCGGCTTTGACCAAATAAGAACCGGCCAAAAAGATGGTTCCGGTCTTGTCCACTATCAGGGCTTCATCGCTCATGATGGGCAGATAGGCCCCGCCCGCCACACACGAGCCCATGACGGCCGCTATCTGGGTGATGCCCATTGAAGACATTACTGCGTTATGGCGGAAAATGCGACCAAAGTTTTCTTTATCGGGAAAAATCTCGTCTTGCATGGGCAGATAGACCCCCGCACTATCCACCAAATAGATGATGGGCAAGCGATTCTCAATGGCGATTTCCTGGGCACGCAGATTCTTTTTGCCCGTGATGGGAAACCAAGCTCCCGCCTTGACGGTGGCATCATTGGCCACCACGATGCACTGACGGCCGCAGACATAGCCCATCACCACCACCACCCCACCCGATGGGCAGCCACCGTGTTCTGTATACATATCCTGTCCCACCAAGGCACCAATTTCGATGCGTTCTGCACCCTTGTCCAACAGGTGGTCTATGCGCTCACGTGCGGTTAATTTGCCTTTGGCATGCTCCTTTTCGATTCGGGATTTGCCCCCACCGAGGTAGGTTTTTTCCAAGGTTCGATTCAATTGAGAAATCAACAACTTAAGTTGGTCTTCGTTGCGGTTGAATTCGATATCAGTTTTATGTGTGGTGCTCATAGCGATGCCAAAAGTAAGGAGGGGGGTAACAGTGCCCACGGTTCAACCCCTGAGAAAATCGGAAAGTTCATGAAGGGTGCCAATCAGTTGGCGTTGTAGGCATCCACCGCGTCCCAAAGAATTTCTTTACGGGCATTGATAGTAAAAAAACCCGACCCCATTACAGCCATGCCCAACACCGTGAAAGGGGTGAGTTGGATATTATCGCGGGGTTGGCTCAGGACTTCAGCCAAGGTGATGGCCACGCCACCTGCCATCAATCCATAGTGAAGATAGCGATAGCGCTTGAATCGGACCAGATGCTCTTCAGCAGCGGGCTTGTCGGCCAAGTCCACTTTGAGATTTTTAAAAGTAGCGCGCTTGACAGGCCCTTCATTTTTAGTGTAAAAATGAAAGTGATTGCCTGTTGCCATGGGCGCTTTTTCAGGTTTGTTGCCATAATCGCTCAGGCGCAATGATTCACCGCCATAGATGTTCATGTCCACCTCTTCGTAAACTGAAATGGGGGCTTTCTTCATCCGCATGGCAAATTGGTCGTAGTCCTTTTTGTAAAAATCTCGGAGGTTGGCAAAATACCCGTGGTGATTTTGGACAAAAGCTACACTGTCAGCCGGATATACCACCCCGTCAAGCACAAATTGGGCATCCTGTAAGATGGGTCTTTCATAAACAATCTTGCTGCCGTAGTGGGTTTGGCTGTTTCGCAGCGTTACGAAGAAGGGGGCCTGCTGTGCCAGCAATTGCACTACACTCATCAGCGAAAGAAGGAATACCAAAAAGTACTTTAAGGTGCGACTTCTTTTTTGGACCAATCGAGCGTCTGCCATGGTGTCGGTTAGCGGATAGGCAAGTGTAGCCGAAATGCCCGTAGCCCTCAGCCTGCCATCTTGAGAGAATTGCACGGTGCAGTGTTGATTGCCAAACGAGTCTAAAAAAGTCCGGAGCACGTATTATCCCCCCAAAGTGCGCATGTAATTTTGGCTCCATGAAAACCATTTTGATCACGGGAGCAAGCAGCGGTATTGGCCGCGCAACAGCCCGATTACTTGCTGACAAAGGCTACAACGTGTCGTTGGGCGCACGCAACATCCGAAAGCTGGAAGAATTTGAAGAAACAACCAACGTAAGCGTATTTCTGGTGGACGTGCGCGAGTATGACCAAGTGCGCAACTGGGTGGAGTTTTCTCGGGCCCAATTCGGAACGGTGGATGCGCTCATCAACAACGCGGGCTTGGGTTTTTTTGATCCTGTGGTTTCGGGAAAAATAGAAGAATGGCACGAAATGGTCGACACCAATATTAAAGGAGTGCTCAACTGCATCCATGCCGCATTGCCTCATCTGCTCCAAAGCGAGGACCCACGGGTGATTAATATCGCCTCGGTGGCTGCCCACGCGGTTTTTCCGAATTCGGGCGTCTATTGTACCACCAAACATGCGGTACTTGCTATAAGCGACAGTCTACGCACCGAGTTGGCCGCGAAAATTAAAACAACCACTATCTCTCCCGGAGCAGTGAACACAGCATTCATCGACAACACTACCAACGAAA
>Ga0169931_10011519_pt1 | contig 12439 bp, 8 predicted proteins | sample Kivu_15m_20L_FD_129675 | JGI IMG/M metagenome (GOLD analysis project Ga0169931, IMG submission 129675) | Freshwater microbial communities from Lake Kivu, Western Province, Rwanda to study Microbial Dark Matter (Phase II) - Kivu_15m_20L... | ecosystem: Environmental > Aquatic > Freshwater > Lake ...
AGAGTTTCAGAATTCATTTTGCAAAATTATGCGTACAACTCCGCACCAAATTTGAACCTTCTTCACTCACCACTCACCGGGGTGTGTTGAATATATCCGCCCTGAGTCGTGCATAACGATGTACTGAGTTGCGTAGGTATCACGTGCGTGCAGTACAAATATTCATCGTGCCATTGGAAACAGAAATTGGTAATCCGTTGGTTGAATCATAAGTTTACCGTATCTCTCTTAATGAGTTAGTAACATCACCCAAGTACACTGCGTTCTTGAATTCAGTAGATGCTCATCTACCGAGGCTCATGAGTACTTCGGCTCGTTCTGAAAATGATCATGCACCAACTGATAATGCAGATAATATGGCTCTTTCCGCGGTGAAACAACTCTTTTGTGGAGGTATGGCTGGAGGAGTTGCAAAGACCATTACGGCCCCACTTTCTCGACTTACTATTCTATATCAAGTGCACTCCATGGTAACGACGAAAGAGCATCGTCCATATTATTCCATGACTTTTACTGGTGGGCTGAGAAAGATCGTCGAACGTGGTGGATACTTGTCCCTATGGAAAGGCAATGGAACCTCGGTTTTACATCGGTTTCCCTTTTCAGCTATTAATTTTTATGTTTATGAGAATATGACAAGATTATTAGTCCAAAGACGAAATCGGAGGGCATTAGAGTCAGACATGGACATAGAGATTGAACCAACGAAAGTCACTCGATTCTTATCTGGAGCTGTTGCTGGTAGTGTTGCATGTGTTGCGTGTTATCCACTGGATTTAGTACGCACTCGATTAACGACTGAGTTACCGGGACGAGAACATTATAAGGGAATTTCAGATGCGTTACAAAAAATTGTCCAAGCAGAGGGTTTAGGTGGACTGTATTCAGGTATAGGTCCAACATTATTTGTGGCAGTTCCTAATTTTGCAATAAGTTATACAGTCTATGGATCCTTAAAAGAATATGTCTTGGATGATGATTTATTTTATAATCTCCGAAAGATTGATGCTGAGTCTGGAGAAGAAAGTTTAGGCCTACAACTCACCTTGTTGTGTGGGGCAGCAAGTGGGACATTGGCAACTCTTGTCACTTACCCTTTTGATACAGTACGCAGGCGGATGCAGATTCAAAATTTACATGTAGCACCAGAAAATAGAATGACAGCGATACAGCAGATGTCCAAACTTTTTAGGCAGTAAGTTTCTGATGCATATTCTTAATAATTTTACGTATCAAACCAGCGTAACCATGCTTTTCTGGATAATCACGAACAAGTGAAGGGATTCATGGAATTTATCGAGGATTAACTCCCGAAATCATAAAGGTACTTTGATGTGTAATTTAATTTTCCAACGTAGCTTTTGATCAAACTCACTGATATTTGTTTCGAAGGTTGTACCACATGTCGGGGCACTATTTCTTGTTTATGAATATCTTAAGGTTCAATTGAATGTCTCTAGATGACACCGAATGTAAAATATGTGTTTTGCAATCAGAGCTTTGTTTATGAATCTTTTTTCAAAATATTCGTGTAAAAGCCTACAACCAAGTGTATTGAATTATGACTGTCGCCTTGTCTGATGAGGTAAATGGTAAATCTCCGATGCAAAGCTAGGTCCCAATTGTTAATTACGCAACAATGCCCCACATCTTCACTTTGTTTAGGATTTTGATTCCGTTGTAAGGCCTCTTTCCTGCCCTTTAAGCTAAGCCGGTGATATGCTTCCTACCCCAAATGAGATTGGACATGCGAGGGGTTTCCTTTGCAGGTTTATTTTCATGACATTCTGCTCTCACATCCAGCGAATGTTACATTATGTATAATGTTGTGTCAATAATCCATGACAAAAAATTCCCTGCGGCGGTTCATCATGCATGAATAACAACTGCAAAACTACGGGTTATGTAGGATTTAGGATCTCGTACATGTAGTAGGCTGTCGTTATTTCTCTTGGTGCAGCCCATGGCCACTACATACTCATAGATAGGCAAGGTTGAAAGAGAACGTTGAAAGTTAGCCTTATTACGGTACTGTAAAGCGATGCCTCCAATTCAAATCACTTCATCTTCAAGCTTCGAATATGCTTCATTGATGAGGAAAGCTTTCGATGAGGCTAAGGTAAATCCACTATCAAACTTCTGCGTCGAGCTCGTCGTAGTTTTTTAAGGTATAATCTGAGCCATGTCTTGATTGTGCACCTTCTCCGTAGTACGAGGATGCTGAAAAAATTCGTAAGATCGGCATTACATGTGCAGGAAAACCGGGAACATTTTATGCCATATCTAAGGCTTGGATGACTTCCTTTCTTGCATTCACTGAACACGAATATGAACAACCTGGTATGATATTGAATAATCATCTTATTGCACGAATCGTCACTATTGATGCGATCCCCGTAGACGATGAACCATCCAACATGGAAGATTATATATATGTAGATGATGACTTGAAAGGAGTCACTGTAGTCAAAACGTTGAGTAACCTCGAAAAATTTCCTTTAACGGAAGGACTTAAGGCTGGAATAGATTTTATATTAGTTGGAGACGCTGTATGGACATTGCTGTCATCTAAATTTGGTTACGATCATTTGCTGTCGTTTGAGGCTCGTTTTCTAACATCCGCTGAGAAGAAGCAATGGTTTTATAAAGGTGCTGATATGAGTGACATAATTGTCGAAGTTTATCCCTGGGACCAGAAGACTGAATCCATAGGGGACTCTTTGGTCCCTATACCAATATCGGGACATTTCAATTACTCTACTTCTGAAGGAACTGCTTTAACTCGGCTTATAACAGACTATACGGATGCAGATGATGTGGTCAGTGCTCATTCTTCAATAAATATATGTGGACTAGGACAAATCCTCAACGTGTTCAATCCTTTCCTGTAAACTAACCTTTAGGTACCCTTTGAAAAAACAGAGGTATCGTCTAATGATGATGAGTCTTCGCCCGTTCTTCTTCTACCACCATCGACCACTGGTCAAACGATCAACGAAGAAATATCGCTCAAACATGGAGAGTTGGAAAGCTTTTCCGCCTTACGCAAACGAAAACGATATGGGGCAGGTTTAGGTAATCTTGGGAACACATGTTTCATGAATGCAACATTGCAGTGTCTTGCGCACACATGGCCTTTAAGACAGTATTTCCTGAGTGGGCAATATAAAAAAGATCTCAATCGAGAAAATCCCCTTGGAACGGGTGGAGAGCTTGCCATTGAATTCGCAAAACTTCTTCAGGAAATGTGGGGACTCTCAGGTGACCGTCATTCAGAACGAAATACATTAAGTCCGTATTCATCAAGCTACAAATGGTGGAATTCACAGTCTACATCTGCGTCACATTCAAATCATTCAACGGTCGTTTATCCAAGTAGTTTCAAACACGCTCTTGGAAAGCATGCGGAACAGTTCATGGGCTACGATCAGCATGATTCACAAGAACTTGCTACTTTCTTGCTTGATGCGCTGCATGAAGATACGAACAGAGTAACAAAAAAACCGTACATAGAAAAGCCGGAGCAGGGTGAATTGGAATCGGATGACGAGGCTGCAGCGAAAGCCTGGTCGCTGCACCTGAAACGTGAAAATAGTCGAGTACTCGACGATTTCATGGGTCAGGTAAAAAGTCGTGTCGAGTGTCCCCGTCCTGGCTGCGGTCGTGTCTCAACCACTTTTGATCCGTTCATGTATTTGTCTGTTCCCATTCCTGAAGCCAGCACTCGAACCATATCATTTGTTTATGTTTCTCTGAACCCATTGTTTTCCGCGAAAGAATTACATGTCGTTTTGGGGAAAACGGCTAAAATTGCGCAGCTCCGTCAAGCCATCGTAACACTTATGAACACATTAGATGTTGAAAATCCTGTCAAGAGCGAAGATATTATCGTAACGGAAGTGTTTTACAATGAGGTATATACATTCTTTTCAGATGAATCCGACATCACAACGATTCGTGATAGTGACAAGCTATATGTCTATCGGGTCGTTCCTAGGTCGATGCTTATCGATGACTCACCAGTAACTCTTTCAAAGCCTCCTCATCTACCTCTAGATGAAGCTGTAATGAATGAGCTTAATATTGACGATAAGTGGCGCTCGACACTTGAAAGCTATGTAAGGCAGCCTAATCTATTGATACATCTGTTTCATCGTAGGAGCACTCTGAGTGAAAGGGTGGAATTTCTCGAGTCTGTTCGTTCTTTGCTAGAGCGATGTTTCAGCTCGCCGGAATGTGTAGTCTATCGCCAAAGTTGGGAGAAAAATGATAACTCTGATGTCATCTCTAGAGTTGATGGAAGTAATCCTGCTTCGTTTATGAAGCCCTCAATTTACGAGACTGATGCTTCAGATGCTCCCTCCATCGAAGAGCGCTGCTGTAACTCAAAAACCTTCAAGAATATTCGAACTGCTGTTGATGTTGCAACTCTTGAATTCTGTTCTCGTAAATTCTATCAGCTATGCAAGGAGATCGACGCTCCTGGTGAAATTCAAGTTACGTTTTCAAAACCATATAGTTTGTCGTCTACAACTTTTCGTAATGATGACACTTTTGGTTTCCCCCTGGTCCTGCGAATATCATCTTCCCTCACCGTTTATGGTCTGAGAATGATACTCGCAGATCGTATATCGGTATACATGAAACAGAAAACTCGCGATGATGGAAAAAATGTTGATGCTATGCAAGATGACGATTTACATTCATTGAATGAAAATGATCCTGATTATTTAAGGAAATTGGAGGACAGCAGTGATTCCCTGAACGCCCTGGATATCATGAGGCAAGTTCATTTACAATATGGGCGTCACAGAGCATCAAATTATTATCGCACTCTCGGTACAGCGTTCAGTTCGGATGAAAAGTATTTGCCAACTTCGCAACGGTTAGCTTCTTCCGAGGATGAAGCAGAGCAAAGCTATGTACTGGATATTGTTGGACATCATGGAAAGGTCCAAGTTTTCTTTCCTGCTCATATTTTCCACAAAAATATCCGACTGATGTTCAAGGTCGAAAGCGGTCGAAGTATTCAAGATAATGATAAGGATGACAATAGCACCACTGTTGTACAGTGCATAAAAAAGTATTGCCAAAAAGAGAAACTTGAAGAAACAGATATGTGGTATTGTGATCGTTGCAAAGAACATGTTCCTGCATGGAAGCAGATTGGTCTTTATCGCCTTCCACCAATTTTGATAGTGCATTTGAAGCGATTTCAGTTCTCAGCTACAACTCATCGCCGAAGTAAAATTGAAACCCCTATTGATTTTCCACTGGTTGGATTAGATTTAAGAGAAGAGGCCAAGCATTGGAACTTAGGGGAAGAACCAATATATGATTGTTATGCACTGACTAACCACTTTGGTGGATTAGGGGGTGGCCACTACACTGCATTTGCGCAAAATGATGACGGGGAATGGTGTGGCTTTGACGATAGTAGAGTAACTATGGGATTGAGTAGTAACTCTATAGTGACTCCAGCAGCATACGTCCTTTATTACAAGAGACGTGATGTACTGCTTCCGGTCGAAAGTGTCTTGATAGAAAATCCCCCATTAGTGATGGATGTGGATGATGACAAATTTTTAAGTAACGAGGTATCTATGGATAAATCAAATCCGAGCGGTGAAATAGCACAACCATATACATCACCATTGGAAAATGATCCAGCTGATGATCGGGATGACTCCTATTTAGATATGAGTAATTAAGCAATTTAACAATGGATTGAATTTATGCCTCGACTCATTCTCAACTGCTGAACTTATTAATTAACCTATACGTGCTTTTTTGGCTGATTCTTCTTCGGAATCTTTCGTATTTTCGTCAAAAGAGCGTTTATTAAGACCTGGAGCCTGATAATTATGCGGGGGGGACCACCGATTAGAGGCGATGATTGCTTTGGGGGACTTTGAACTAGACCGCGATGGATCGACTCTTCCTCTACGGCGATCATCTCGAACCTGTCCACCACTTGAACCTCTTCCATATTGTCTACCCGGCTTAAAACCTGCATCAAGCTCGACGCGTATAGGTCTACCATCTAATTTTGTTCCACTCAAATAGGATACAGCATTCAATGCATCTTTTCTCCGGACATACTCCACGAATGCAAAACCACATGGTGTTTTCTGGATACGATCTAGTCCCATGATAATAGCTGCTACTGGTCCAATCATAGAAAATAAAGCATCTAAGTGCGATGATCGAGTTGCAAAGGTTAAATTTCCTATGTATAAAGTCTTGGAAGATTGAAGAGCTTTCATTTGAGATTCGATGGAATCATAATTTGAACGATCCCAATAAAGCTTCTTTTCTTCGCTGGTAGCATGTAAAAGATCAGGCGCCCGAGGATGATGTTCGATGTGATCCGACGACGTTACCATGATGCAAGTGATGGAAGAAATCGATTGAATGCGATTCCGTATTGTTGATTTTTAACAGAGAAAAAAAAATCATCTGATCCGCACCCAGCGCGCGCTCTTGGTAGTACATACTGGGTGCTGTGCGCATCGCGCATCTCAGTACGTAATTACAATTTCATCTCTGAATAATACTACTGCGGCGATCATGACAAAGAAGAAAACCATCAACCGAAAAATTGACAACGATGGCTTCATTGACTACGAAATATCGTTTCGATACATTCTGAGTATTTTATTATCAACCAAAAAGCCAACGAAAAATGGCCATGAAAAGAAACCGCCGAAAATTATTGACACAGTGTTCTTTCGAAATTCTGAACTGTGGGATCTCGATGGAGACGATCAATGTCATGGACACGTCGATTCATCTCAGTATCAAAGCCAAGAGACGATACCCAACATCCATGATCCTAATGGCTTGATAATAGATTGGTTTTATACCTCGAATCAGGGAATTTTGTGTCGCCATAAAAAACCTTCTTCTGTTTCATTACAACAGGTGTATGAACGCTTTTCTACTTTGGCCAAGGTTCATAATGAGGAGCAAGATAAAGCATTTGCAATCGGAATTGAAGCACCTCCCATTCACTGCGATTCATCAAATGGAAGCAATAAATCTTTCCCTGTAATGTATCACATAATTTCCCAAGGAGACTTTCATCATCGGGCGAGACTTTCGACTCAAGACAATTTATCTTGTAAGCTGTTTAGCGACTTTGTAGCGATTCAACCGTATGTAAAACATCATGATCTAGAAAATAAAGCTTGCAGCTACCGTGTGTCATTATATAGTATGGACGAGACGAACTCTGAGTTTGTAGATGGATGTGAGACTAACTACTCACAAGGAAAGACTCCTTACAATGTAGAAATCTTCATTCTTCGCGATCATATTAATAATTCTAAATTGCTCAAAAACTGTGAACGGAAAAACGAGGAAGTCCGTTGTGTATCTTCTTTAACGCTTGAAAGACTTGCAGTGAGTGATTCTTCATCAGAAACGCTTGGTGCATTATTGAAGGACACAACCATGACTCTGGTGGGACATATTGATTCAGCGACAAGAAAACGAAATGCGAAACTAAATAGATATGTTACGGTATCTCCATCTATTGATTTGAAAATTAAGTCTATTGTTGTTGATTATGTGCTTGATAAGAATAATATACTTTGGGTGTGTAATATATCGAATACACGAATAGGATACCAGAACACTTGCGATCCAATTAGTTCTATACCTGCCACTATAACAGCGGATGATGATGAAAGAAGAGTTATGGAGGCTCATGCACAATCTTTAGCTACTCAGTCTTCGAACGAGTCAACTATAGGGGCGATTAAAGCACCTGATAATTATGAAGACAGGGAAAAGGTGTCTCATAGATATGTACGAGCACGAAGAGAATGCATCCAAGAAAAAAAATCTGCTAAATCTCGACAAAGTCATATTATAAATCTAGAAGGTAGGTATATTTTCAGCCTCAAAAACTTTAGTACTGCATGACTTTTTTGCGCTCAATCGAGCCTTTTAAATTGTACGAAGTTGCACTCGCAATCGAGAGGAGGAAAAATCATGAGTACGAAACGGTTGTTAGCGACCTGAGAGACTATCGTGATAGGATAAATGGAAAACTGCAAAAACTGGAAATCGCTCTAAATGGTCTGGACTGTTCATGTTACAAGGATAAATTGGGCACTCTCTCTCTAGAGCCAGAAGGCCTCGATATGGGATCATTCCTCGATAGACTAGAAAGCATATTCTCTCAGTCCGGTAAGCGCCCGACATTGGATCCACGATTTCAGATCGTACCTTCCAGCTCAGAGAAGAAATTACAGACGTCTAATCGTTGCTTAGCATTTATATCTACCGTCTTTTGGATTGTTCATGGTCGATATTTCCTGTGGAAGTATATTGTATTCAAGCATTTGCAACTGTATACCGATTGCGGATGCGAGGAATCAAGCAGAGAATGTAACTCAGAATGCTGCAACGAAAACCACATTTCCATTTTAAGTCCCACCCATCGAGTTAATAACTTTGAAGGTGAGGACACCTTGTCAAACCAAGAGGAAGACCCCAGCGAGGAAACAAATATACAATCTAAGAACACTGAAGAAGGGATCGTTTCATGTACAACTAACAATGATATCACTTCAGAGGAAATTCTGAATAGAAAGCATCGTGTAGTCATTAATCGATTACTTGAAACACACCATCGAGACATTAACGAAATGGAATCTGCTGTCGAAAATAAAGTCAAGCTAGCTGTTAAACGCGCAGAAGAGGTTTGTCAACGCCAACACTCATCTATTTTAAACGATCTTGAAAGTGTCCATCGTGCAAAAGAAGAAATAATTACGCAGCGTCTGAAAAAGGTGCATGATCAGGAACTTGAAGCTCTAAAAGTACAGCATGAGCAACAAATGCTGGAGCATTGTATACGATTCAAACAGAGAGAGTCGATCCTAAGACTTGAATTCGACAACGATCTACGGATGAAACTAAATGAGGTCCAAAGGATTGATCAGCAGGAGGTAGATAGAGTCCTATGTTCTAATTTGCGTGCCTGCGATGAAGCATGGAAGGCTAAATTAGAAGCTCAAGCGGAAGAACATGAAGTTGCATTGCGTGCGCTTGATGAAAGGCATAGGTCTATTTTACAAGAAAAAATTAATTTGTTGATGGAGGATATTAAAACAATTTATCAGCAAAGAGAAGCTGATTTGCAGAACGAGTTCTCCACATCCTTGACGAATTCTATTGATAATATCAGAAATATCCATGGGTTTGAAATGCGGAGCCTTCAGGAGGAATATGAACTACTCCTGCAGAAGTCTGAACTTAGATCGAAAGAAATCGGAGAAGCGCAATACCGGAGAGGTCTTAGCGAGAATGAAGCGTTATACAAATCCAATGTACGATTCCTTTCTCCTTATTACGTCCTATCGTCATTTAATTTATTCATGAGGTTTCGATACTTATTGTACTTTTGCAGTTGGACAAACTCCAATACAGTGCGAACAAAGCTTTGGAGGATGTTAAGGATATAGCTAAGGTTCAATTACAAGAATTCTTGAGACAAAACGCAAACCTGATGCAAATGAGTGTGATAGGATATACGAAACCGGAGATGGACATCAAACTAAAGAGAAGCTTGACAGTTGCAGTCGCTGAATGTAATAGATCAGATAATGACAATACATACGGAATCATGGGAACTAGATGTTTTGCGAACATTAAAAAAAGACAAGCACAACGAATCGATCTAATTGTAGAGAAACTAGATTGTTTCAAGGATATTGTGTGGAGAGAGATGATGCATACCTTCAGGAACGCGTCTCATATCGAAACCTTCACTGCAACTGCGGTATGTCATGTGACGTGAATATTTAGTAGATTGTACTTTGGAAATCGTTCTTTATGTATTCTTTAAAGCCTTCTGATGCACTTGTAGGAACTGTAAAGAATGATATAGAGGTCGTCAAAGAAGTCATAAAACATGTTGATAAAAAGTGTGATGAGTTTGCGACTCTTATTCAGAAAGAGATACAAGATTGCGCTGCCATTACTTCAGAGTATGAAGAATGGATAGAAAGGTTAGAGTATGAAGCACTTTTATTGAAAACTCAGAAGGAGTCCGAGGAGCGTTGCAAAGTCGAGGTAGAAGAAGAGCTTCGCAAATATCAACACTCGCATGACAGGGATATTCTATGTTGGAAAAGAATAGCCCTTCTATCAAGCATGGACAAGTGGACTTTCGTATCTAGAGGACTTTCAAGAATAGATAAAATGAAAGATGATGCCAAGATTAGCGAATCTAATCACGCTCAGAGTATGCGCAATGCGATCGACGATTTCAACGACTGCAAAGGAAAAATGTCTGCGCGGATAGAATGTCTGGAAGCAGCCGTTTCAAGTTTTAGGGAAAGAATAATTGGAATTCATGATTCCATCTTACATCACAAGCGAGATTCCTTCCTTCAGCAGAAGAGTAGAAGTGATGATTTATCATCGCAAATAAATACAATAAAATCAGAGAAAGATTCGTTAGAGGTGATGTGTAGTCAACTGAATACGCAATTGCTAAGTCTGGAGGATAACATCAATGATGTCGAAAGGCGCATTAGAGATCATTGTAAAATATCAGTCATACAAGGCGGAACAGTCAGTGAGGCTCATACTGGACGGAAAAGGCGACTTGATGATGAGTGCGTTTATGACATTTTAGTTTATGATTATTTTTTATCTTTTTACACTTTGAACAGTGCATGCTCATGTTGTATGTTTTCTGTATTTCGTTCACTTAGGTATGACGCGCTAGTCCTTACTGCGGTTCGAAAAAGAAACGAGTTAAAAGTTATTGAGGATAAAATGATTGCTAAGACACTGCGTAAAGAAGAAATAGATAATGAGATGAGACAAGTAGAGAGAGAGCTTGTGGGGATTCTCTTAGAGCAGCAGACGATTGTCTTGTCATTAACGTCATAGGCGTGGATGCGCACATAACAAAGAACATGGGCATTTAAAAACAGTTAACATCGAAACATTTAAATTAATATAGGTTACTTCATGTATCCTTTTAGGTCGATCTTCTTTTTTGGGACCGACGCTTTCACATAACCGGCGATATCGGCACGCATGGCCGACTCGATAACTAACGTTTGCTCTAGAGTAAGCTGCATCATACTTTCTTTTAACTTTAATGGAGAATATCGGGCTAAACTCACAAAGGTTTGCGCACATGTACGACCGATTGAAGGGTCAGCTCCATTATTGCCTTTGGTACTTTCTTCTGGGAGGCCATTGTATTGAATTAGACTCACCAAGGACTCCAAGATAAAAACCATGTAATGCACCGAGGACCCATCCGATGGCACTAATTGATCTAAACACTGAAAGGATAAAAGGAGGAATTTGCTGATTTCTGATAAGACAGGTGAACGACTCCGATCGTCAAAGTGATTAAGCCTGCACAAGCCATATATCAGCAATGTTTCCATAATTTCAGCACCAAGGAAAAAGACAAGAATAGGTATGAAATCTGTTCGTTCAGATGCTAGTTTGACTATAGCCGATACAAGCGATTGGATGTTTTCAAACTGATAAAGATCATGAAATTCCTCCTGAATCACTGATAATGAAAAAGCACTATCTGCAGGATTTCGGATATTTAAGGATGCCACTAGCCATAATTTCCAATTCTTTTTGACGGCGCTTTGGTGTATGACGGCTCTCTGTCGTTCAACGGACATGTATTGGTGTGTGAAGCAGGATTTAAGCAACGAGAATAGCAGGGCTAAGTATATTGAATCGTCTGACGAAGCACCTCTATTCAAAAAGCTCAGCTCACCCAGAGTAAACGACAGTAATAAAAAAAATGTTGCCTCGTCGAACAGATGACTCCTATTAATCAGTATATAATCAATTGCTTGGATAATCGATAACGTAACTTGACTAGGTAGCATCTGATTAATCTTGAGTAGAGGAACCAGGAAGCGTATTATTCGTTCCTTTTCTACATCGTGGGCAGCACTCGCCAGGCAAATGGATAAAATGAAGCCAGAGGCTTCTATTTCTGCAGGATTATCCAGAGGGACATCCTGAGTTAAATCGTAAGACCGTGAGGAATGGAAGTACGGGAAAATAATAGAATCGAAGATCGTTCCGACCAAAGGTGACAAACTACAACCGACGATTTCTGGATATTTATCGCTTTCAACCAACTCCTTCAATGAAAGAGTCAATGAGGCGATGAATCGTATTTGCTCTGTTGATTCCGCGTGATAAGAAAAACGAGTGCTTGTACTATTCCTGAGATATGAGTGAAGCTCGGTAATGACAAGTGATGATATTGATTCAAACCAAGATAATAATTTTCTAACTTCTGCATCCATGATATCTGTCACCTTAACGAGTTTTAATGTATCAATGAGCAACGACAAGCTGAATGCGCTGAGATAAGGATAAGTTTTAGAAACTTGGTGGCGTTCGACGTATTTTTCCTTTTCATTGA
>Ga0169931_10011520_pt1 | contig 12439 bp, 7 predicted proteins | sample Kivu_15m_20L_FD_129675 | JGI IMG/M metagenome (GOLD analysis project Ga0169931, IMG submission 129675) | Freshwater microbial communities from Lake Kivu, Western Province, Rwanda to study Microbial Dark Matter (Phase II) - Kivu_15m_20L... | ecosystem: Environmental > Aquatic > Freshwater > Lake ...
AGGTCTCCCGACCTCGCCCCCGGTGCGTTGTCCGGCTTTTCTTTAGCTGCCGGTGGGTGCGCACCGCAGAGCGCGTGTTGTCTGATGTGAATTTTTCGAGGCGGATGCGACCCACCCTACAACTCGGAATCGAATAGTGGCCTATTCGGCCTTGCTGCTGCTCTCATTCTCCGGCGGCGATTGGTTTTCGCTGCCCGCCGCTGGCGGTTCAAAGCGTGGTGGCGGTGGCTCGAATTCGTCGACCGCATCTTTGTAGTGCGCGATCTTTTGACTCTGGTTGTCAAATTTGGCTGGAGCCGACACTTCCGAAGTAAACGAACTCTGTAAGTCAGTCAGGCCCTTGCGGAACTGCTGGTAGCTGCGGCCGAAGTTCCTCGCGACTTCCGGCAATTTGCTGCCGAACAGCAAAATGGCCAGCACGCCGATCACCAACAGCTCGCTCGTTCCAATTCCACCAGGAAACATAGTTCAGCTACCCGAAAAACAACTATCCACCGGAAGAATTTAAGAGCTCGAATTCAACCCTTTTTCGCAGGGATTGCCGCATCGAGTTTGGGACTTGGTTTACCCCGAGCGTATTCACCCCGGCAATTCTCGAAAGCCAACGCATGGCTTCACAATCGCTCCGGCACGGACTCGACGGCCAAGGCTGGTCCGAGTTGACTCGCCCACACCTCCTCCCAATGACCAAACCACGCCTGCCGGGAGGGATGAAGCCGAAAGTTTCGGCAATGCGATTACTCGTCTTCTTTGCCTTCGATCTTGCTCGCTGCGGGCTTGTCTTGCATTCCAGCCTTAAACTCGTTGATGCTGCGGCCCATGTTGCGCATCAGGGAGGGAAGTCGAGCGCTGCCAAACAGGAGCACGAAGACAATCGCGATCCAAATTATCTCGGTCATGCCGATGGTCCAAGCCAGCGGTGCAAACAGCATTTGATCAAACATGAAATCCCTCGGCAAAAATCAGCAATTCAACCACGCTTCTATTCTAGGACGCTGAGATACCATGTCAAACCGGCTGTTTCATCGTCAAACACGACTGTTTGAGATGCCAACGGAATCAGCGTGCCGTCGAATCGGCTAGAACGGGTTCAGCGTTTCTCGTGGACGGGCTGGTACCGATAGTAGACTTCGAGGCAGAGCGTGCTCAATGCCGTCGAAAATACCTTCCCGCCGTAGCCCGCCCACATCCCGTCGGCTGGCCAAGCTCCCGCGTCAGCTCCCGCGATAATCTGGCGGCTGATCAACACTTCTGTCAGCCGCTCGTTCCAGCGCTGCCAAGGCCGACCACCCACGTGGTACATCGCCAGCGTTCCATAATACCAGTAGTACTCGTTCACGGCCCGTTCGCTGGGCAGCGACTGCAGCAGATAATTCGTCGCCTCATCGACCGTTCGCGGATCGATCTCGCGCTCGATCAAATGCCGACAAAGCAGAGCCTCCGCTGTCATCGTCGGGCTAACTCCTTCACCCGGCCGATAGCACCCCAGCCCCCGCGCGCCGCCCCGCGTGCTGGCTCCCAAGAAACGCCGCATCCCCTCGCGCGTCTGCTCCGGAGTAAAGACGCCGCCCAACTCGGCACTATGCAAAGCGAGCACTTGCCAACCGAATTGGCTCATGTCACCCGACTCTCCTGGTTGATATCGCCAGCCACCATCCTGCCGGGATTGAGCGTTCACCGTATAAGAAACGGCCCGCTGCACGGCTGGCTTCAATCGCTCATCCGACGATAGAGCCAAAGCCTCTGCGAGCGCCAACGTCGCCATCCCGTGACAGTAAGTGCGCTCGAAGTTCAGTGCCGCTCCGCCGAGGAAGCCGTCGGACGATTGTGTGCGTACGAGGTACTCAACTCCCCGAGCAACCACCTCGCGATATTCACCTTTCTCTGTTGTATGTCCCGCGCCGAGGAAAGCAAGCAGCGCCAGCCCCGTGATTCCATTATCAGATCGCAGCCCCGCCCCGCGGCGCTCCTGTCCCAACTCAGAACGCTCAATCCCGCCACCCGTCATTCGCGGGTCCCAGCGTCCATCGGGCCGCTGCTGGCTGGCCAGCCAAGCGAGCGCCGCTGTGACCGCTTGCTCGGTCCGCTCGCTCCCTCCGCGCGCTGCCAGCGCCGCCGCGTGTTGCTGCGGATCACGCTGAGCGAATTCTCGAGGTACCGCCTTCACCGAGCGCGAGGCCAACTCAGCAGGCACACGCAGCGGCACGAGCAGTTGGTTTCCTGGACCAAGGTCCGGCTTGTTTTCGGTCGGCTGCACTATCGGCGGTGGAGGCAGCGCCGCGAGCGCCGCATCACTCGACGCCGCAGCGGGCTCCGCGCGGACTAGCGGCGACGGCTCAGGTTCCTTCGGAGTCAGCTCAATTGGCGGAGCATTTTGTTCCACAGCGAGCTCTGGCGGCGCCGCTGCCGGCTTTTGGCTCGCTTGCTCAGGGGGCGTTTGCGATGTGCTCTCCGGCGCTGGTGCGGGATTGGCTGGCGTTGTCGCTTCCGCTACCGGAGCCGTCTCCGCGATCGACTCTGCTATTTGCTCGACCACCTCTGCGGCGGCGACACTACTGGCTGTTTCGCGCGGACCCGCGGGTAAAAGTTCGGGTACTTTCAGATCGGGGGAGTCCAGCGGCGGCAGTGGCGGGAACGCGGTTTGTTCATCGACGTCTGCGGGCGGTTGGTCTTCCGGCTCCTCGAAGACGCGGCTGATTTCCAGCTCCGGTTCGACGTCCGGCCGCATTAAATCAGAAGGTTCAGGCATCGACTCGGGTTCGGAGAATTTCTCCCACTCAGGCAACTCCGCGGGGCTCTCACTGACCATATCGGCGTCGCTGTGGTCGACCAGCCTTACGGCCATCGCCGTTCCGCCTCGCCCAAATTCGCTGGGGAGATTGAAATAGGTTCGCCAGGCATAGACCGCAAACAAGAGGTGTGCGATGAGCGAAAGGACCGCGCACTTGGTCACCAGGTGAGCTTGACCGAGTCGCGTGAAGCGGAGGAGCAACCAGCTGCCGATCAACATGACCAGCATCAAGCTCGATGCGAGCATAAACCCAGGCCCCGACACCAGCTTCCAAAGCTGCTGACCGACGAGCTCGATCTGTGCCCAAATGCCAAACATTATCAGTGCTCTACTTTCGCAAAAAAACCGATCAACGCAACTCTTGGGGCCGAACGGCGATACTCATGTCGACAATTTCGGCTTGCCGGCAAGTCGCCAGCACGTCCGCGACGCTTTGGTGAAGCGCCTGCCCATCGCCACGAATCACAACGCTGGTTTGCTTGTATTCATTTCGAGCCGCCACCAGCCTCTGCGCCAACTCCGCAAGCGTTACCGGCTCTTTATCCAACGTGATTTTTCCATCCGCGTAGACATTGATCACCCGATTGCGTGGTGGCTGGGTCAACGTCTCGACTTTGCTTACCGCGGGAACGCTTAAAGTGATATCGCGCTCTGCCTCGCTGATTTCCGAGAAACGGCTGCCGACCATGAAGAAGATGATCAGCAGAAACACCACGTCGATCATCGGCGTGAGATTCATCGTCAACTCATCATCTCGAGTGACTTTCAATGGCATCGCGGCGAACTCCTTCCCAACTTGGCGAACATCTAACCTGCAAGTCGTCACTCGGCCGGGCTAAGCCGCCTTTGCTTTGCCCTTGCTGCGTGCGGCCTCTAATCCAAGCGCCTCAGCCGAGACGAGATTGACTACTTTCATCCCGAGCGAGTCGAGTTCCATGATCCGCCGGTCAACGATGCCGGTAATCAGCAGATGCGAGACGAGCGCTGGAATCGCAACCGTCAATCCAGCCGCAGTTGTGATTAGCGCGACGCTGATCCCTGTTGCGATCAGTGCTTTCTGATCAGCCATTGTCGAATCGACTACAGCAATCGAGTCGAAAGATTGAATCATCCCCACGACGGTGCCAAACAGTCCAAGCAGCGGGCTGACCGTGGCGATACCGTTAATCCCCCTGAGAAATCGGCGGAGGTCCCAGGCTGCTCGTTCCCCCGCATCGAGGATGGCCTGTTCGACTTCGACCGCCGAGCGGCCCCACTTCTGCACGCCAGCCCGAAAGATGCGGCTGACGGTTGAGTTACTCTTGTCGCACAAAGCCAAGGCCGTCTCGCGGTTCAGTTCGCCCGAAGAGAGTTGGTCCATAAAGCGATTGACGAACGGCGCCGGAACGATTTGTGACCTCCGCAAGCTGACGAGCCGTTCCAGCGTAAAGAGCACCAAGATAAATGAGCAAATTCCGATCGGAATCATCAGTGGTCCGCCAGCGATGATGATTCCAAACAGACTCCGTCCTTGAACGGGACGAGTCGGCGCCTCGGCGGAAGGAGCGCCATTCGAAGCGGCACCAGCTTGCGACCCCGCCGCGACTGACGGTGACTGTGCGGTGGCGTTCGACTGCGTGATTGCGGTCCCGACAACCAGCAACATCACGCACAACAAAACGATCGCGACTTTGCTTGACTTGATTGAACTCATGGGATTCCCTTCCCGCCTACTTATTAATTGACTTGAGTTTTCTAGATTATTGTTCGTTGCGGTCGCAAAAGTCTTGGTTGGAAAATCAACGCCGAATCAGCTCGTCCGCGCGCGCTCGCCGCTCGACGGCTTCGATCCGTCGCTTGGCTTGAGCCGCGAACTCGCTGCTCGGATATTCCTGCTCCAGTTGCTGGTAGAGCTTGAGTGCCTGAGCCGAATTCCCTAGACGTTCCTGACATTTACCGGCTTGCAACAACGCGGCGGCTCGCCAATGTGGATACGAATATTGATTGATAGTTAACAGATACGCCTCAAGGGCTTCCGTGTAACGTTCTTGTACGAGCCACGTCTCGCCGATTCGCCATTGAGCTTGAGCCGCGATCTCCGTTTCGCCGGTTGACAACGCGATTGCGCGATTGAAGGCTGAGACGGAATCCTGTAGTCGTCCACCTGCAAATAGAGCTCGCCCGGTCAGCAATTCAAGTTCGGGCCAAGATCGAACGCCTGAATCCTCTGCCTGCTCGATCCGCGCGCGGTCGATAGCTTGCAGCGCCCCGGACCAATCGTCACTCGCCAGCAGGGATTCGGCTTTTCGCATAGCCGCTTGCCGCCGAACACCGGGTTTCAGATTTTGTTTTCGCTCGGTGAGCACACGTTCGAACAGCCGATTCGCTTCAGCCCACTGCCCAGTCTGGAATTGGGCCTCGGCTTGCCAATAGGTAGCCGTCGCTTGCAATTCAGCGTCCTTGGTCTCCTCGGCCAACTTGCTCATGGCCAGTTGCGCATCGTGCCATTTGCCTTGCTTGGCCGACAACTGGGCTCTCAAAAAACTCAACCGCTCTCGCAATTCGATTGGCAAACTATCCAATTCGATCGGCTCGAGCAATTCGGCAGCGCCGTCAATTTCATTTCGATTCAGACGAATGCGGGCCAACCGGTAAGCGACGTCGGGCCAAAGTTTGCTCTCGGGAAACTCATTGAGGATTCTCGAATAGCGTCGCTCGGCTCCAGCTTCGTCTCCCGCGTCCGAATCAATCCAAGCCAAGCGATAAATGACTTGGTCGAGTGGCACGGCGTCAACCGGGTTTAACTCTAGTTCGGCCAACATATCGCGGGCTTCAAGTGTTGTCGCTGCGCCGCCGAACTGTTGCATTCGCATGGCGCATTTGAATTTTGCCAATGCGATCACGCTGGGGTCGTCGGCCTGCGTCATCGCTCGCTGGTACATGGCGATGGCTTCTGCGTGTTCGGAATCTTGTTCGAGCAAACCAGCCAGCGGCAGGTAGGCTTCCGCCTTTAACTCTTCCGGCACGGGCAATTCGAGCAAATTCTCTAACGCCTCTCGCGCCTGACCAGCGCGTCCCTCGGCCAGTGCTGTCCAAGCGAGCCCCGACCAACCGGCGGCTTGAAGGGTGAGTTCCCAATCTTTGCGGGCCAACTCGCGATAGCAATTCGTTGCCAGAGCCCAATCCTGTTGTCGATAAGCAAGATCGCCGACTTGCCGAACGAGAGGGAGGTCTACTTCTTTCAGCTCATCTGCGGCGAGAAACTCCGGCCATCGGTCACGCACAGGTTCGAATGATTCCTGACGGATGCATAGCTCGATCATCTCTCGAAGAATCGGACGGCGATGCAAATTCGAACTAACTTCTGAATCGTTCAACAACCTTTCGAGAATAAGCTGTGCTTGACTAGGATTGCCAGAGGATTCCTCTACAGCAGCCATCAAACGCTGCAACTGTATTCGCGAACCCACTTGCGGCGCGGGATCGATGACTCGCGAGAGTTCCTCCTTGGCGGCCTGATAATCTTTGCGAGCGAGCAGTAGTGTCGCCAATTGGCAGGTATAGCTTGCCTCTTCATCCGGCGAGTTGCTGGGATGCTCGAGGAGTTCTTTGAAGTAATTCAGACCTTGCTCGAACTTTCCGCGAGCAAAGGCGGTCCGTCCGGCGACTTCGAGCACTTGGCGATAATTCGAGCCAGCAGGAAAGCTACTTTGATACTGCTCAATCAATTTTTCGGCTTCGGAATATTGTGCGGCCTCAAAGCTCAGCCGAACCTCGAGAGCGGCGACCAGTTCTCGCGTCGGTCGATTGAGCTTGAACACCTCGGGACGCTGTTTCCACTGGCGGAGTTCTTCCAGCCCCTTGGCTGGGTTACCCGAATGGATGCGCAGTGCGGCCCATTCATACAGCGCAACTGAGAGCCAAGGTTCGACTAGTCCGCTTTCGAGCGCCCGGGTGTAATGAGCGATTGCTTCGTCTGACTTCTCTTTCTCGGCGATGATCCTTCCGAGCCAGACGTGAACCTCAGCCCGTTCGGATGAAGTCAACTCGCTTGAGGCGACGATGGCCTGCAATTGACTCCGGGCTTCGTCCTTCTTGCCTGCTTGAAAATCCAGCAGGGCGAGCAGCAACTTTGCCCGGGAGCCGAATCCGCTTGGACTGTCGTTGGATAATTCCTCCAGCAGCGGGCGGGCAGTGTCCGACTTTCCGAGTCGAATCAGGGCTGTGGCGTAACCGAGTCGAATTCGGGGGTGGGCTGTTGCCGGAGCGGCCTCTTCGATTGCGGTGGCGAAGACGCGTTCGGCTAGGTCGGGTTCACCGCGAATCAGTCGCAGGTGTCCGAGATAGGCGAGCGCCTCAGGTCTCCAGACTGACTTTGGGTAGGCCTTGAGAAATCCTTCGCACAGAGCGACCGCGTCGGAACTCCCGGTTAGGTACGCGATCTCGACTAGGCGAAAGCGCGTGAGTTCGCGGTGGGGGTGCTCACCGGCGAGCAGGAGGAAGTTTTGGTAGGCAGACTTAGCGGCTTCGAATTGGCTGAGTTGGTGTTCAGTCTCGCCGAGGTAAAACCAGGCGGCTTTGGTTTCCGACTCTCCGCGAGATTGTTGGATTAGCCCCGTAAACTTTGCCCGAGCCGCGGCCCAATCTTCGCGGCGGTAGTCTTCAGCGGCCGCTTGCATTCTGTCCGCCACTGTTTGAGCGACTGCAGGGACAGCCAATCCGAGGCAAATGGCGACCAATAGGGAGGAGTAATAAGGACGCATGGGCGGCTCTTCGGGCGAAAAAGAAGCGTCTGGCGAAAATCGTTCGACTTTGACGCTTCTTCGGTTTATCGACCCTTGGCCGGTAAAGGCTGCAAAGTTTCCAAGATTCGGGTTAAAGAGGATGTGGAAACGCGAGATTTTCTTTGGAATTTCTTGGAATGATCCGGCACATCGGGGGCCTCTGGGGGGTTATACTGGGGTCAATCTGGGAGCTTTGTACTGATTTTAGGGGCTTGTTTTGACGCGGACGACAACCCGTCTACGCCCTAACCCCCCAATGCTCAAGGGCCTCGACTTGGATGCAGTCGAGTTCCAGCCCCCATTTCCCCCCGCCTCGTTTCATTTTTCATCCCGCTTTCTTGTTCAGGAAATCGTCGTATGTTCAACCGCAAACAGAAGAAACGCAACGCGTCGAGACAAAGCTGGTTCCGGATGCCAGTCTATGAAACCCTCGAAGCCAAACAGATGCTGGCAGCCGATTTCGGGTACGCACAAAACATTGTTGAAGACCCATTCAGCAACGACGCGGTCACGTACAAGGAAATCGTGCAAAAGGCGGCGACCCAGCCTTACGTTAAACAAGAACTGGTCGTCGCCATTAAGACCACTAACCGCGTTGCCGAAGCGGGGCTGACGAAACTGAATTGGGCTGCACTAACGGGTGACACTGGGGCGAAAGTGCTACAGACGCTCGCCCATACGCAGCGAGGCAACGGCGAGCGTGTGACGCTGGTCCAAATCGGGCTCTCCAAAACCAGCGACATGTTCAACGTCATGCGGACGCTTGACGCTCGCAGCGAAGTAATGTGGAGCACGCCGAATTTCGTTTACGACGGCGACCCTCGCGAGTTCATCCCCAATGACCCGCAGTATCCTCAGCAGTGGCATCACGACAAGATGCAAAACAATCTCGCATGGGATGTTACCTTAGGTAGCGCGTCGATTATCGTTGCCGTGACCGATGACGGCGTCGAACTCAACCACTCTGACCTGAATGCCAATATCTGGCGAAATGACGACTTCCCGTTCGACGGCGAAGACAATGACGGCAACGGTTTCATCGACGACGAACGCGGTTGGGACTTCAACACAAACAACAACGATCCCAACCCGAACAGCGCCGGTGACTCGCATGGAACTCACGTTGCCGGGATCGCTGCGGGCCGCACCAACAACAACGTTGGCATCGCCGGCGTGGCAGGCAATGCTACGATCATGCCCATTCAATTCTACGGCCCGAACGGCTGGACCGCTGCCATGGTCAATGGAGCTTTCAAATACGCTACTGACAACGGCGCGAAGATCGTCAACACGAGCTACAACGTCGACGGCTTCGTCAACGATCCGGTTTTTCTCGCTGGCTTGAACTACCTCTATGATGCTGGCGTGCTGCACTTCAATTCGGCTGGCAACAACGGCCAGTTGAATCCACCGCGTCAGGCTTTGACGCAGACACTGTTGGTGGCGAGCACCGGGACTGATGACACCAAGAGCGGATTCAGCAATTACGGGACAGGCGTTGATATCGCCGCTCCCGGTGACCCGATTCTTTCGACGCTGACAGGCAACACCTACGGCGAACAAGGTGGTACGAGCATGGCTGCGCCAAATGCAGCCGGGGCAGCTGCTTTGATTTGGTCCGCAAATCCAGGCTGGACACGTGACCAAGTAGCCGCACAGCTTTACGCGACCGCCGATAACATCGACACCCAGAACCCTAGCCTCGTCGGCCTGCTCGGTGGCGGACGAGTCAATAGCTTCAAGGGTGTGACTCAAACGATCGCCGCTCCCAGGGTTCGCCTGGTCAACAACCTGCCGGCCAACGGCGGAACGCTCGATAACCTGACGATCAACAATTTCGATCTCGCCTTTAATCAGATCATGGACCCTGCAGCCATGAACAACATGGCGAACTTTGAGCTTCGCGGAGCAGGCGCCGACAGGCTGTTCAGCACCAGCGATGACATTGTCTATACGCTGACCGCACCGACGTACCGAATCGGTACTAACCTGATGAATTTTGCGATCTCGGAGGGGAATTTGCCCTACGGCAAATACCGTCTTTCCATCTTCTCAGGTGGGGTGCAGAATCCGTTCGGCACGGACCTTGACGGAGACGGCAACGGCACGGGCGGAGATAATTACGTTTCAGAATTCACCCTTTCACCACCAAACCGCGGCTCGGTCGTTTTCTCCAAGGAAAACTACAAACCGGTCGACCTAACCCAATTCCGAGTCTCCGATGCCAACGCGGTTAACCCAATCACCGTCACGTTGACAACTTCCGGCGGCGACCAGGAAACCGTCACCTTGACTGACGAAGGGAACTTCAGTTGGGTGGGGACGATGTCAACCTCGGCTGGGACACTCACCGTTGGCAATGGTCAACTGGAAGTCTTCCTCGGCCAGACAATCACGGTGACCTACCTCGATCTGGATGACGGCAATGGCAACAACTTCACGGCCACCGATACTGCTGTGATCTCGAATGTCGTCAGATACGACTCGACCGACATCCCCAAAAACATCAACGACAACAGCACCGTCACCTCGGTAATCAACATTACCGACACTGGCGTGATCGCAGACTTGGACTTGCAACTGGACATCACCCATACCTGGGTGGCTGACCTGCAAGCCGCTTTGATTGCACCAGACGGTACTCGAATCAGCTTGTTCTCTGGCATCGGTGGTAGTGGCGACAATTTCAGAAACACCATTTTTGATGACGAAGCGACGACGCCAATTGGTTCGGGCTCAGCCCCATTCACCGGTTCCTTCCGACCAGCTCAACCATTCTCTGTACTGGACACCAAGTCAGTCACCGGCGTGTGGACTCTGGAAATCAGGGACACCGCGGGCGGCGATACGGGAACGCTCAACAACTGGTCGCTCTCGGTCGATGTGCGATCGCTGGACACTGGCATCATGACGCTGAACAAAACCGAGTACGGCGTCAGTGACACGATGTCGATCACGGTACAGGACAGCAATCACACTGGCCCGATGACGGTTCTGGTAACCACCAACGGCGGCGAAACCGAGACCGTGACACTGACTCCATCCGGTACTTATGCTTACACCGGGTCGATCAACACGGTCGACGGAGCTGCGAACAGCAACAATGGACAACTCAATGTTCGGCCCGGTCAGGTTATCACGGTCAAGTACCGCGATCTGGACATTGGCAATGGAACGCCGGCAGATGTGATTAAAACGGCTCCGGTGACTAACGTCATCGAGTACCCCTCGGTCGATATCCCCAAGACAATTGCTGACCTTGCGACAGTCAGGTCAACGATTCTGATCAGTGACGCGGGCAAGATACGGGACCTCGATGTCCTGCTGAATATCCGGCACACTTGGGATTCGGACCTCGACGTATTCCTGGTCGCTCCGGATGGAACCCGCGTGGAACTGTTCACTGATGTGGGCGGCTCCGGCGACAACTTTACTCAAACGCGGATTGATGACGAAGCGCCGACGGCAATCACCGCTGGAACTGCTCCGTTTACCGGCCGGTTCAGGCCTGAAGGTTCTCTGGCCACGCTTGATGACAAGGTCATCACCGGATTGTGGACTTTGGAAATCACTGATGACGCCGGTGGCGACACCGGAACGCTCGATGGCTGGTCGCTCTTTATCGATGTCGCTCCAGAAATCGTCGTTCCTGATGTTAGTGTTTCCGGACCGTCGTCCGTCACCGAGGGAAATTCAGGTTCTCAGAATGTGACCTTCACCGTGTCGCTCTCAGAAGAAACGACAGAAGAAGTGCGGGTTGACTATGCGACGAAGACGGCCGGCTACAGCATTCCTGCGACTCCGGGCTCTGACTTCAATGCCGTTTCCGGAACGTTGGTTTTCGCTCCCGGTGAAACCTCGAAGACCGTGACTGTCCAAGTACTCGGCAATCGCGTTGCCGAACTGAATGAGTCCTTCGGCTTTGAACTCTCCAACATTGTTAACGGCACGCTCGACGCGGCCTTATCCGACCTCGAAATTGTCGATAACGACACTTGGACTTATGCCACCTGGATTGACTTCGGCACCGACACCTCGCCGGTAGCCGGCGGTCAAGTTGGCGTTGGACTTCTCCCCTACACAGCCTCTAAGGGCTTGGGCTGGACCAACATGACCAACGTTTCCGTTGTCGATCGCGGTGTGGGAGCAGCGGGTGTCAGAGATATCGCACTGGCTTCATCTGGCTCCTTTGCGTTTGATGTCCCCAACGGGCCGGTAATCGTTCGAGTGACCTTCGGCGACCAAACAAACGCTCACGATCAGATGCGAGTCACTACCGAGGGCGTGGTTCGACCAGTGGTCTCCACGCTTGCCGGACAGGTAGTAACCCGGATCTATACCGTCAACGTTACGGATGGCCAGTTGAACCTAGACTTCCAAGACATGGGTGGAGCTGACTCACAGGTCGCCATCTCCGGTCTGGGCTTTGGTCGCCGCTAAATCGTTTGGAGGGGGGAAAATCGATTCCCCCTTACCACACCATGAAACCTCTCAGAGGCTCGCTTCCCAACTTGGGAACGCGAGCCTCTTTTTTTTGGCGAAGCTTCGCTTTTTTCGCTCCGCACGCAACGTGTCCCTGTCCTCCGTCAGCCCCCTAAAAGCTCTCGGGCGGGGGGGCAGGTTGGCGATGCGTTTCTTAGCTACCGAACCAGGGGCTGGCGCCAAGACCCGGCTGACGAGGAGAACCGGGGGCTGGCGCGAGGACCGGGCTGACGGGGACCGCATTCAGAAGTCCAACTCACCACTTTTATAAGGCTCTTCTGGCCAACGGCCTTTCAGCGTCCAGCCCGGGGTAGAGCGGCCGGTAAACGCGCAGCGTTCCGGCCGCGCCACCCCGGGTTAACGGACCCACAATTTTTCGAAAAGGTCGAACCGCACGTCGCCG